>AUXO010715855.1_pt1 | contig 13043 bp, 10 predicted proteins | sample 768731 | NCBI WGS metagenome assembly AUXO01 (sample SAMN02715735, study PRJNA202380) | gut metagenome | biome: sheep rumen | host: Ovis aries | place: New Zealand: Palmerston North
ATTTTTTCATAAAGTGATCCACTTCTTACAACCTGTTCATAAACGAAAATTGGTCTTGTCATATCAAATAATCTATTAAGCATATTCTCATCAATTGGCTTTATAAATCTTGCGTTTATAAGCATAATTGATAAATTATTTTCAATAATAATATCCTTAATTCTAACAACATCAGGACCATATGTTATACATATACCAATATTTCCATCTAAGATTTTAGTCCATGACATACTTATATCTTCAATTGGAAGATCTAAATTAATTGAATCATTTTTCTTAGGATAACGAACAGCTATTGGTGAATTTGAATTCATTGCGAATTGAATAAGGCTCTTTGTCTCTTTTCCATTCATACCCATACAAATTTTCATATTTGGCATAGATGATAACATCGCAATATCATAAATTCCTTGATGTGTTGAACCATCTGGTCCGATAATTCCACATCTATCAATTAATAAAACGACATCTCTATTTTGTCTTGAAATATCATTAAGTATTTCATCATATGCTCTTTGAAGGAATGTTGAATAATATAATACTACTGCCTTTCCTCCAGCCTTAGATATACCTGCTGCTAAAACAGCACCATGCTCCTCTGAAATACCAATATCTAGAATTGAATTAGGATATGCAGTAGATATTTTTTCAATATCATTTCCTAAAACCATTGCTGGATCTATTATTATAAATTGCTTATCTTTTCTTAATTTATATAAAGTATCTAATACGATATTTGAATATGAATATTCTCCATCTATTAAATCTACATCAATTTTACCAGTTTTAATATCAAATTTACCAACGCTATGATATTTACCAACCTTATCATTTAATGCAGGCTCATATCCATAACCCTTCTTAGTTAAGAAATGAATAATAACTGGCTTATTTGATTTTTTAATTCTTTTAAGCTGCTTAATGACATCATTTAAATCATTACCATTATATGGTCCATAATAATCAAATCCTAAATCAGCAAATAAGGTATTACCATTAATCATAGCCTTAAATCCTTTATTTAGATTATGGAAAAATCTTCTAATTGGAGGTATTGTAATTTTCTTAATACCGCTTTTAAAGCTGTGTAAGAATTTATTACCATACATCTTTTGGAATCTGTTAGACAATGAGCCAACAGTCTTACTAATTCCCATTCCATTATCATTTAATATAATTATTGGAGCTGTATTATATTTAGCACTTCCTAAATGATTAAGTGCCTCAAATGATACTCCATTACTAATTGCAGAATCTCCTATGAATGCGACACATCTACCAATATCACTTCCACCCTTTTGGGCAATTAAAAAACCTTCAAGTGCACTAATTGAAGTTGATGAATGTCCAGATTCCCAAGCATCATATTCAGATTCTTCATAAGATGGATATCCTGAAAGTCCACCGAATTGTCTTAATGTATGAAACTTAGAAGCTCTACCTGTTAAAATTTTATGAGTATATGATTGATGCCCTACATCAAAAATAATTTTATCATTAGGCTCATTAAAAACATAATGAAGAGCAATTTCTAACTCTACTGCACCTAAATTAGATGATAGATGACCACCTGTCTTTGAAACACTATCAACAATAAATTCTCTTATATCATTAGCTAAAAGATTTAATTCCTTTTTATTTAAATCTCTCAAAAATGATGGGTTCTCTATTTCATCTAAATTAATGTGTCTAATTATCTTCTTTGACAAAGTCCTCAAGTCCGCTTTCAGTCATTTTCTTAACAACAAGTTCTTCATTTTTATTCAAAATGTCATAACATTGTTTAGATAATTCTAAGCCTAATGTATAATTTTTAACTGCTTCATCTAAATTAGTTTCCTTAGATTCAAGCTTTTTAACTGTATCTTCAAGTTCTTTTAATAATTCCTCGAAAGTTTTGTTTTCACTAGCCATTATTTATAACCTCCATTACCTTGGTCTTAATAGTTCCGTCTTTAATTGCCACAGACATTTCATCACCCCGAGAAACATCTGATACACTTTTTATAACCTTACCTTTAATTCTTGGAATTGAATATCCCTTATCCATAATTGATAATGGATTAAGTGTTTCAAGCTTTTCCTTTTGTAAATTAAAGATATGTCTTAAATTATCAATAATATTTTTTATATTTGAATTTAATTTATTTAAGTCATATTCAACTTCTTTTTTCTTATTTTCAATTAAATTAATTGGCGTATATGCCTTAACCTTTAGTTCAAATGCTGAAACATTATTGATTTTGTCATTAATTATATTTAAATAATTTGTATTTAAAAATTTAATTGTAGATTTTAAATCCTTTTTATTTTGATTAATTCTAGATATTGGTGATGATGCATCAATTCTTTCATCCATATGAATTAATCTTTGCTTATATCCATCAATTGTATTAAATAGACTCTTATACATCAATTTAACATCATATAAGATTCTATCCTTAAGCTCTAATACATTTGGTGTTGCAAGCTCTGCAGCTGCAGTAGGTGTTGCTGCTCTTTTATCAGCAACAAAATCTGCAATTGTAAAATCTATTTCGTGCCCAACCGCTGAGATGATAGGTATTTTTGAATTATAGATTGCCTCTGCAACAACCTTTTCATTAAATGCCCATAAATCCTCTATTGAACCACCACCACGACCAACGATAAGCGTATCGCATATCATATCATCATTCGCATGCTTGATTTGTCTTGCAATATCATCCTTAGCCTCAATACCTTGTACAAGTGCTGGATAAATAATTAATTTACAAAATGGATATCTTCTGTTAATTGTATTGATTATATCTCTAATAGCCGCTCCTGTTGGAGAGGTTATTACACCAACAACACTTGGTATTTCTTTAATTGGCTTCTTATGAGCCTCATCAAATAAACCAGCCTCAGATAATTCTTTTTTTAATTGTTCATATCTTAAATAAAGATCTCCAATTCCGTCACTTCTCATTTCAGTTACATATATTTGATATGTTCCTGATGAAATATATACTCTAACGCGACCTTTTAAGAAAACCTTCATTCCATCCTTTGGATCAAACAAAACCTTTTGTGCTGAGGATGCAAACATCAAACAGCTGATTTGCGCATTATCATCCTTAAGTGTGAAATAAAAGTGACCTTTAGAATGATGCTTAAAGTTTGATATTTCTCCCTGAAGCATTACATTTTGAAGATGTTTATCACAGTCAAACTTAAATTCAATATATTTAGTTAAAGCAGTAACTGTTAAATATTCTTCATTTTGCATTAATAGATTATTTCTCCTTGTTTTTTAAATTCTTAGCAATATTATCAAGTACCTTGTTATTGAACTTTACTTCTTTTTTATCTCCTACATCAGTATATGATTTTGTTATTTCAAGTGCTTCATTAATTGCGATTGCAGGCGCAACATCTGACATCATTTCATATGTTGCAAGCTCAATTATTGATCTATCAACAACATTTAATCTATTTAGTGAATAACCAACTAAATTATTAGAAATGATTTCATCTATCTCCTTAATATTTGACATTACATTAAGTGCCATTTTAATAGCCAAAGTGTCATTTGCCTCATCAATAATAGATGGTATAACATCCTCTGGTTTTGTGTCATTCATATGACATGAATATATTACTTTTATTGCATTAATTCTAGAATCTCTAGGTGTATTTTCCATAATATCCTCCAAAAACTACATATATAATGATTATAACATTTTTATAAATATATATGAATATATATTTCAAATAAAAAAGCCTTTTTTTAAGGCTTAATTATGATAATTTTTAATTAATTCAGCTAATACAAATAAATCAACCTCATCAACAAAATAATCTATTCCAACATTTTCTACTTCTTTCATTCTTGATTTATTTGTAATTCCAAACGCAACCATTTCTATATTAAGAGAATCTGCTGATAGCTTTAAAGCTCTTAGAGCTAAATTATCATATTTATTTACGTCACATAAATAAATATCAATATTTGCAGTAATTGCTAAATCAAAGGAATGTGTAGCTATCTTTATATCTCTATCAATAAGTGCTTTTTTTATTATTTCTATACTCTTATTATTATCATCAATTACATCAAATATAATTATTGATGATGGCACCTTATAGAATTTTAAATATCTATCAAGATATGGAATAAACATTCTTGATGTAAGAGTAGATCTATGAATAGGTATTATTAGCTTATAATATACCTTTGTATCATCATGGAATGTTTTAATTTCATTTAATGCTTCCTTAATTAAATATCTATCCATTGTTTCAGTTATTTCTCTTTTTGATATAACTGTATCAAAATAATCCTCATCTATATCAAATCTTTGCATATTAAGTCTTGCCATATAATATGAAACAGATGAGTCCTTATTAGAAATAACCTGTTTATAATTAACTTGAATGCTTCTATCATCAATTGCTTCTGAAACATGTAGAAGAATTTGATTTTCTTTAAATCTTTGCGCAACACTTTCAGGATTATAAACGCATATATCCTCATCATCCTCATAAGCATCTATAAGTCCCTCCGATGCGAATGACAATACCTTCTTAATATCAAGAATACGCATTGCCTTAGTGTATCTAAAAATACCTGCTTTAAGATTTAATTTTAATCTATAATTGAATCCCTCTAAATTTTCTTTTAATACTGATAAATATTTAGATACATGGCTCTTAATGCTTCTAAGATCATTCATATCCTTAAACAAAACAACATATCTATCATCATCTAAGTGGTAACAGCTTATATTTTGTTCCTCAAATGTTTTTATAACTCTTCCAATAATTTTTTGAAGATCTAAAACAAAATCATATCCATATATATCTCTAAACATCGAATAATTCTTTATTGATATAATAGCCAGTCCAAATTTCTTAGATTCAATTATTTTTGATATATCATTAAATAACAATGATTTTGTTTTAATATTAGTATCTTCATCATAATATATCTTATCAAGAAGCTTATTCTCATATTCTTCATCCTGAGTCTTATCAGTTAAAACAGAATAAATCTTTAATACTGATAATCTTTCTGTAAATACTTCCTCTTTGATATATTTACCATTGATATGATAATAAATTGTTCCTTCATTAGATTTATGGTTATATATATCATCAAAGAACATTTTATAATTAGATGCATCACGTGCATCAATCATTGATAAATATTCTTTAGAATCAATTTTATTATTCTTAAGATTAAGCATAAGCTTAGCACGTTCATTTAATTCTATATAATGATCACTTTCAAGCTTAATACCATTTGATTGATTATCATATATAAAATTCTTAGCTCTAGTTATTCCATCCTCATCATATTGGTCTAATGATTTATTAAGCTGAACCTGAAGCATGCTTGATAGCATACGCAAGCTTTCATATATTAATTTATCTTCAAAATCATATGTATCGAATACATATGTTATTGCGCCTATTTTAATATCATTTCTAACGAATTCAAATCCAATTAATGTCTTAAATAATTTAGGATCATATTTTTGTTTTGTAATTGGATTAATATCAAATAATGAATTAGAAACCTCTACTAGATATAATTTCTTTGAATTATTTAATAATTCTTCTAAAGCAGTACCCTTTAAAATAGTATCATCAAAGATTTTTTCATATACTCTTTCTTTTTTATAATGATATCCAATCTCATAATTTTTAAGGGCAATAACTATTTCACAATGAGCAAATTTCTTTTCTATTTCAATTCCAAAGTTCCTAAATATTTCTCTAAATTTTACATTTTCTCTTGTAGATAAGGTAGAAAGAATGGCTTCTATAGATTGGTAATTTGAAGAAACCTCTATTAAAGTAGGCTCTACCATCATTGTTGGAGATTCCTTAAACATTTCTTCTCTTACTGGCTCATGCTTTATAACTAAGGTTTCTTTAATTTCAGGCTCTTCCTCAACAATAGTTAAATCTATTGTTTTCTTTTTAGCCTTTCTTAAAGCCCTTTTTTCTTCATTAATTTTATTAGTTAATTCTTCTTCCTTTAATTCATATTCATCAATATTAAATCTATTATGAATTGTTTCGGCTACCTTTTTTGCAGTAAGAACAAATTCTAGCTGAACATCAAGAGATGCAGATGTATATTTTTCATGATACTCTGATTCAAGAATCATGGCTCTTCTGGTTTCGCCCTTATTTAAATATATTTCAAGCAAATATTTTGCTCCTAATATCTTTAAATCATTTGATGATGTATCATTTGAAATATATGTTTTTATATATTCCTCAAGCTCATCATATTTATGCTGGCTATATAAATTATAGCTTCTCTTTTCCTTTAATGCTGACCATTTATCAAATAAGAAATTCTTTACATAGTAGCCCTCAAGCTTTTTATATGTAATATCAAATGAGTTATAATCATGATCAATATATTGAAGCTTAATAAGCTTTTCTAATATTTCCATTCTACTATCATCAGATATATCCTCTGATAGATATTCAGATATATATCTTTTAAGCTCTATCTTATTACCAACCATTTCTGAATATCTAATCATATCATATAGATATTTATCATTATCAATAGTAGGTAGATTATCTCTTTTAATTTCAATATATTTTATTGCTTGTTCAACATTTTTAATATCAATAAAAATATCTATTAATGCATCGCACAACACTACGATGCTTTTCTTTTCAAGATTTGGTATTAATTGTGTAGAAATAAGTAAATATCTTAAGGCATCCTTATCCTTTTCAAGAGAATGCAAAATAAGGCATTTATAACTAAGTGCCTTAATGTATTCATATGAGGTTTGACTATTTTGAGATAAAAACAAATCAATTTTTTTAATTGATTTTTGTTCTTTTTCAAGAACTAAAACCTCATCTAATGTCAAGAATAATCACATCCTTTTTAAAAATACTTCATCATCTATAATCTCTACATAATTTCCTGTATCTCTAAATGATCCAGGATTTATAAAATGAATTCCATCCTCAACAAAATTAAAATATCTATGTGTGTGTCCAAATAATACATAATTACAATTTTCTTCCAAGGCTTTATAATAGATATTCGTTAAGGTTGATTTAACATGATATTTATGTCCATGTGTTAATAATATTTTCTTTGAATCAACAGAAAATATTCTTTCTGATTCAGCTCTCGATAAATCACAATTTCCTTTTACATAAATTACATTATAATCATTTAATAATTTCTCATTAATACAATAATCTCCGCAATGGATTATAAGATATCCCTTATGACTTTCAAATAATTTTATAAGATTATCATATTCTCCATGAGAATCACTAACAATCAACAACTTCATTATATATCCTCTTCATTTTCTCTAAAGCCTTAGCTCTATGTGAAATTGTATTCTTTTCATCAAGAGTTATTTCAGCCATTGTTCTTTTGAATTTTTCAATATAGAAATAAGGATCATATCCAAAGCCATTATATCCACGTGGTTCTAGTGTGATTTCACCCTCACAATAATCCTCAGTAACTACAAATTTACCATCAGGATTTGAAAAGCAAATTGCACATACATATCTAGCCTTTTTATTAGAAACATTTTTCATTTTCTCAACAAGCTTTTTATTATTAAGTGCATCATCATGCATATCTCCTGCATATCTTGCACTTCTTACACCTGGCTCTCCATTTAAGCCATCACAGCATAGTCCTGAATCATCAGCGATAGCATATACATGATATTTTTTCGCAATAGTTTGTGCCTTAATAATTGCGTTATCCTTAAATGTATCTCCAGTTTCCTCAATATCGATATTAATTCCAGCCTCTTCAAGTGATTTAAGCTCAAAATCTGTACCTTCAAAAATACGCTTAAATTCTCTAATTTTATTCTTATTGTTAGATGCAATTATTACATTCATATTATCAATCTCCATAACAATATAATTTTAACATAATTTTAAATAAAATTATAGTTGTGATATAATAGTTAAGGTGTTATTTTATGGAAAATTTTTTTAATTATAAAATTAAACTTAATAATATCATAAAAGGAATTGTAATTATTATTTTCTATGTATTAATGATGGAACTAATAATTACTAAATCCATTTTACATCTAATTACATTTTCTATTAATTCATATCTAGACAAGCCATCTGATGAATGGCCAGAGCAATATAAATTAATAATCTCAGCATTATATAATATAATAATCTATGTAATTATATTTATACCTCTTGCTTTTCTAGATTTTGATGAATTAAAAATGGATTATTATAGAGTAAAGCATAATAAGCAATCATTTAAAAAAACATTCTTTATATTCCTAGGAATATTCTATTTAACAGCTATAATCGTTGGAAGAATATCAACTGCTTTATATGATAGAACATCTACTAATCAAGAAGCTATAAATGAGCTTTTAACTAAAGATAATATTTTAATTATTCCATTTATAATTGTAGTATGTATTATTGGACCAATTGTTGAAGAAATTGTTTATAGAAGAGCTATATTTAGTGTTCTTAGAAATAAATATTTATCTATTATAGTATCATCAACTATTTTTGGTATGATACACATATTAACAACAGATGATACAATATATCATTTAATAGTTATTTCATTACCATATTTTGCATCTGGTGTAATATATTCCTTAGCATATGAAAAAAGCAACCATAATTTATGGTTGCCTGCATTAATTCATATATTTAATAACTCATTATCTATTGTTCTTATTCTTCTGCTCTAAATAATTATATATTTCAACAAAACCAAGCTTTGATGCATATTCTGAAGGGGTGAGATTATAATCATCCTTTTTTGTTAAATTATATACTGTTGCGTTTTGTTTAACCTTTAAATAATCATTTATAATTACAGCCACATGAAGTGGGTATTTTTTTATATATCTACTATATTTAACACTATTAATTTGATATAAAATAAAATCTCTAATTGGAACAGATGCCACCTCAAGTGGTGTTTCATAGAAATGATTTTTTCCTTCAATTAAAGCTCCGTATTCTATAAGAATACGAATAATATCATAGTCCTCATTTCTTATCGCAAAATATATTGGTGTCTCACCAAAATTATCTTGCGCATTTGCCATTAGGCCACGTTCAAGGAGATATTTTGTCATTTCAAAATCAGATACTATTACTGCTTGATGAAGTAATGTTCTATTAGTAAAATTCTTAGAATTTAAGAATTGACTTCTACCATTTAATGTATCAATTAGAAGATCAATATCATGGCTCTTTACTATTGAGAAGAATATATTTTCATCATTAATATTTTTAACAGAAAGATCAACGTCTAAATCAAGTAATATTCTAATCATTTGATCTCTTTTTTTATCAAGAGCTAGCATTATCGGTGATTCTTTCTTATTATTCTGAATATTAAAATCAGCACCTTCTCTAATTAATCTTTTAAAGAATCCAATTCTATTATAGATAATTGTATACATTAATGCTGAATTGCCATCATCATCAGTTAAATTGATATTAATATAGTTTTTAATAAGCAAATCAAATGCTTCATTAAAATCATTAATTACTGAATGAATTAATAATGATTTACCTTCATCATCAACAACATTAATATCTTCTGTTTTTAAATAATTTTCAAGACCTATTAAATCCTTGTCATAAATATAATTAAATACATCATTCATCCTCATTCACCGCCTTAAAAAGCGTATGTTGATAATTATCCTTAGATGGTATTCTATACATATCACATAAATTAAATTGATCATATGGTATCATCTTAGTTTCATCAACTATATACAATACATCTGGGAAATCCTTAGGATGGAAGCCGTTTAAGCAATATATATTTTTTTCATCAATTGTATAATTTCCATATTTGCATGTAAAACAGCATACTATTTTTCCATCTAATAATTTATTAAGCTTATTTAAGCATTCACTTATTGTTTTACCAGATGCCTCATAAAGAGTTCCTTCATATAATACTCTTGATGTTTTTAGGCTATGAATATATCTACATGGTTCTTTATCAACCTGAAGAATTTTATCTAGGGTTGGATAATCTAGCGCAATTTTACCACGCATATATATTTTTGAGCCTTCAACAAGAATAACAGATTCAAAATCAGATGACATAATCATATATTTGTCACCTGCGATATTATTTGCAGTATCAAATGAGAAATCTATCATTTGATATATATCCTTTATATCCTCATCTCTATCTCTATAATCAAGTAAATATAAAAATCCTTGATCTAGAAAATATTTTCTTATGAATTTTAAATTATATTCAGAAGGAATAATATATGTTAAGAGACTTTTATATCTTTCAACATATCCTTCCTTTTCTCTATATTTATATCTTTTTATTGCCTCATCTACTACTTTGTAGTGAGATTCATCATATATTTGCCAATAAGTATCAATAAATGAACCTGATACAGTAGCTTCAAAATTATATTCTCCATAAAAATGCATAACAAAAACCTTCTCGATATTCATATCATTATGCATTTTCCAAATATAATCTTCAGCATCATCAATCAAAGTTCTTTCACTATCACCTGACCAAACAAGTGTATTTAATAAATCATTATTTGGTGATAAGAAATATACATATGCAAGATTATCTAGTAAATATGAAATATCCTTATACATCATCTTTCTAGATGATACTATTTCATATTCATCATATTTAATATATATTTCATCATCTACAGGAGATACAACTATAATTTCTTCTACATTTGAAGAATATATTTTAAGATCAATATCAAGCTCGCATCTTAATTTATATTTACTTTGAATATATTCCTTCAAGTGTTGCATAATTATCAATCCTTATTATTAAATCTTTCAACTAATTCCTTTACATGCTTAATTGTATCCTTAGTACTTAGAGTAATATCCTCTTTCTTAACTCTTCTTAATCCTTGTAGAGGAATTGTTTCTACCTCAAGAGAATGTCTTCTCTTAGAAATCTTTATATATTTATAGCATAATTGTCCTGAGAAAATATCATATGGCATCTTTTCAGTATTATTAATACCTGCCTCATTATTTCCATTAAATGCGACATTATTACATGCGATATATTGAGTATCATCACGATCCTCAGGATCAATAACTCTTCTTCTTAATACAGTAAAATCATCATAAACAGCTGGGTATTTTACATAACCATCCCAGAATGGAACATATTTATCGAATCCACTAAATTTCTTTTCATCAATTTCAAATGATTTAAAGAAATCATCATTTGAGAAATAACTAAAATCCATAGCAACACCATCTTGATTATAAATAATATAATCAGTGTCATATGGAATATGACCAGGCTTTAAATTCTTTTTAACCTTTTTAATTTTAAATGTTCTTTTCTTCTTATCCTTTAGATAATCCATAGCATAATTAAATGCAGTATCAAAATGGTCAAATACTAAAGCTTCTAGTCCTCTTATATAAAGACAATAAATTGAATTTCTCTTTAATACCTTAATATCCTCTTGAGCTTTATCTTGGAATTCAATAATTTTTGTTATTTCTTTCTTTAATTGCTCATTATCTGTTTCATTTTTAATCTCTTGATAAGCTTTCTTCTTGTCATCAAGTGATGCAAATGATGCCATAACAATTTTAGCTTTCTCATAATCACTAAATTCCCAATTAAGCTCTTGGCACTTTTGAGCCAAATCATCATTAGTTAAAAAATCATAAATATTCATAATTCCCCACCCCTGTTATTTTAATTTAGGCATTTCATTTATAACGCCTTTCTTTAATAAACCTTTAAATATTTTCTTCTTTTCTTTAAAATCCTTCTTACAATATACCTTATCAACTACACTATTTCCGCTCTTTTTAAGTTCAACGGCATCACTAAACATCTTCTCAAATTTTTCAACCTGAATTGGAAGTGCATATTCCTTAGATAATTCCATATATTTTAAAGAATATTCTTTTATCTTTTCTCTATTTTCAAACCAATAATCTATCTTTCTAGCTAAATCCTTAGAATTATTAGCCTTAAATAATGATTCTTCACATAACGCAAATGTAGGTGTTGCGGAAAGCTTTGAATTAGCAATTACAGGTACAGCACCACATGTAAATGCTTCTACACAAGATAATCCTTCTATTTCAGCTACTGAGCAGTGAACATATAGGTCAATATATGATAAGAAATATCTTAAATCCTCTTGTGATAAGAATTTAATTTCAGCCTTATTAGTAAATTTTTGTTTTTCAATTAATTTCTTATATAAAGCCTCATTAGGTCCTTTACCACATAATACTAAAACAATATCTTTTTCATGCTTAGAATATTTCAAGGCTTTAATTAATACCTTTTGTTTTTTCTCATCTGATAATCTTCCGACCATTGATACAACGAATTTATCCTTATATTCATCTGGTTTTGTCGCATCTACTCTATTCCAAAAATCAGTTATTCCATTTGATATTACTCTTAAATCATTTTTATATTTATATTTTTTTAAAACATCTCTAATCATTACTGATGGTGTATGAACTATATCAATTCTTCTATATAAATATTTTTTAAATGATTTATAAATAATACCATTAATCCATCCCCATGACATATGAATTGCAGATGTGATTGAATCTGGTTGGAGATGGAATGCTGCAGTAACAGGAATACCAAGAGTATTCGCAATTAATCTAGCATGTGATCCAAGCTTAAATGGCAAAAAAATATGTACTAAATCTTGTTCCTTGATAATATTATATAATCTTGCATCATCTACTTTTACAAATTGGAAGCCATCCTGTAATACTAATTTATTAAATACTGGAACTGTATAATCCTCTAGTTCCTCATAATATTCTACTGGTTTATTGTCTTTAGCCTTGCATCCAACTACTGTAACGATATGCCCTTTTTTGTTTAACTCATTCGCAAATCTTACACAAGATGCTGTTGTTCCATTGGTCATTAATGCACCGCATTCTAGAACAAATAAAATTTTCAATTAAATCATCCCCATATACTAGTTTTATTATACCACAGATAATATAAAATAATTTTATATTAATTTATAAAAAACATTATTATG
>AUXO015446275.1_pt1 | contig 13043 bp, 7 predicted proteins | sample 768731 | NCBI WGS metagenome assembly AUXO01 (sample SAMN02715735, study PRJNA202380) | gut metagenome | biome: sheep rumen | host: Ovis aries | place: New Zealand: Palmerston North
AGCCCGATGCGCTGCTGAGCCTCACCGAAGCCGTCGACACCACCTTCACCCTGACGGTGGAGCGCGCCGGCGGCGAGCCGTGGAGCCACGACTACGCCATCAGCTTGCTGGCCCACGACCAATGGACGGGCATCCGCGTGATGCCGCATCTGCTGGCATCATTTGTGGTGCCCAACAGCCCCCTGCTGGCGATGGTGAGTGCCCGGGCGGCCGCCCTGCTGCAGTCGTGGACCGGCAGCGGGGCGCTCGACGGCTATCAGGCGCAGAACCGTCAGCGCGTGCGCCTGCAGGTGGCCGCTTTCTACGAGGCCCTGCGTGCCGAGGGCATCATCTATTGCGAGCCTCCGGCGCACTTTGAGGCGCACGGGCAGCGCATCCGGCTGGCCGACAAGGTGCTCACCGAGAAATTGGGCACCTGCATCGACACGAGCCTGCTCATGGCATCGTGCCTGGAAGCAGTGGGGCTGCATCCCATCCTGGTGCTGCTGCGCGGCCATGCCATGGTGGGGGCCTGGTTGCAGCCGGGCATTCACTCCGACATGGTGTGCGACGACCCGTCGCTGCTGCTCAAGGAGAGTGCCGACGGGAACAACAACCTGGTGGTGCTGGAGTCGACCGCACTCACCGAGAGTGGCGAGGTGCCCTTCGACACAGCGGTGGACCGTGGTATGCATGCCCTGCGCGACGACCGCCGGTTCGAGTGCTTCATCGATGTGCATCGCTGCCGCCTGGGCAATGTGCGGCCCATGCCCCAGCAAGGACAGATGCAGGCCGTTCAGGGCCTTGAGCATGCGCCGAGCACCAGCCCCGTGGCCGAGTTGACCCACTACGACGAGCTGCAGCTCGTTCCCACCGACGGCTTGTCGCTCACCAAGCAGCAGCTGTGGGAGCGGAAGCTGCTCGACTTCTCGCTGCGCAACAATCTGCTCAACATGCGGCTGGGCCGGCGGGTGGTGCCGTTCATCTCTTTCGACATCGACACCCTGGAGGACCATATGCAGGAAGGCGAGGACTACAGCATCGCTCCCTGTCCCGGGAAGAAAATTGAGCCGGGCGAGCATGGCATCTACGACTCGCAGCACTTGGCGCTGGAGCACCGGCAGCTGGTCACCGAGCTCATCGGCAGCAACAAGCTGCTGTCGTATCTCACCGAGGCCGAGCTCACCGGCGCGCTGAAATTTCTGTACCGCAGCTCGCGCACGGCGCTTGAGGAGAACGGTGCCAACAGCCTGTTTCTGGCGCTGGGTGTACTCAAGTGGTATGAGACCGAGCGGAGCGAGATGCCCCGTTTCGCGCCCATTTTGCTCCTTCCTGTAGATATCATTCGCCGTGCCGGCAACAAATATGTGGTGCGCAAGCGCGACGAGGACATCATCTTCAACATCACACTCGTGGAGTTGCTCAAGCAAAATTTCAACATCAACCTCGACCCCCTCTTGAACCTGCCCGCCGACCGCAGCGGCGTGGATGTGAAGCTCATTTTCACCCATGTGCGCCGGGCCATCATGAACCAGCGGCGCTGGGACGTGGTGGAGGAGTCGATGCTGGGGCTATTCTCATTCAATAAATTTGTGATGTGGAACGACCTCCACACCAATGCCTCGCGGCTGCGTGAGAACACCGTGGTGGCCTCGCTCATCGATGGTGTGAACCACCTGCCTCCCGCCCAGGAGCCGGTGGATGCCCGCACCATCGACCGCACCGTCCCGCCATGCGATTTCGCCATTCCCCTCGATGTTGACTCGTCGCAGATGGAGGCGGTGGTGAAGTCGGGCCGCGGCCAGTCGTTCATCCTTCACGGCCCTCCCGGCACCGGCAAGAGCCAGACGATTACCAACATGATAGCCAATGCCTTGTATCACGGCCGGCGCGTGCTATTCGTGGCCGAGAAAATGGCGGCGTTGGAAGTGGTGCAGCACCGGTTGGCCAGCATCGGGCTTGATGCGTTCTGCCTGGAACTGCACTCGAACAAAGTGACCAAGTCGCATTTTCTGGGCCAGATGGAGAAAGCGCTCAACGTGACACATGCGCAGGCCCCGCAGGACTATGCGCGGCAGTCGCAGGAACTTTTTGCCAAGCGGCAGGAACTCATTGCCTACATGGAAGCCCTGCACCGGCGTGGCGACAGCGGGCTGAGCCTCTATGACTGCATCACGCGCTATCTGGCGATTGACTCGCCTGAAGCCACTGCCGAGGTGCCGCCGGTGGAAGCCATCGATGCCGCCTTTGTGGAGCATCTTGAGCAGCAAGAGGCCCCGTTGCAGGCGGTGGTGAGCCTCACCGGCGCCCCCGGCGCCCATCCGCTGCGCGGCCTGGAGCCGGTGAGCAACGATGCCGCCAGCATGGGTGCCTTGCAGCAACGCTTGGGGCAGTTTGTGGCCGCATGCGCCGACCACGCCGCTCATCGTGCCGCTCTCAATGCCGTGGCTCCCCTGCCGGTGACGTCGGATGCCCAGATGCCCTGGGCCGAGCAGCTTGAGCCCGTGCTGGCGCAGTTGCCCGTGCTCAACCTTCAACTCATCGCCCCCGGCACGACCGAAGCCTCGCAAGCCGCCCTGCACGCCTATCACTATGCCGGCGTGGAGTGCGAGCGGGCGTGGCATGAACTCACCGGGCGCTTCGATGCCCGCATCGCCACGCAGTGCGACGGCACCTCGCTGCGTAACCGCTGGCGCGCGATTGAGCAGCAGTGGTTCCTGCCTCGGTTCTTCGCGCGGCGCAAGGTGGTGAAAGAACTGCGCACCTATGGCCCTGTGGAGAGCCACCATGAGGTGGACGGCCTGCTGACGATGCTCGAGAACTACCAGTCGCGCCGGGCGGCGCTCGACCGGCAGTCGGTGTCCATGGCGCAGCTGGCCGGGCCGCTGGCCACCCTGCGGCAAGAGCGCTGGGACGACATCGGGCAGCTGCTCCAGAGCCTGCCCGCACTCAACCGCTTGCTGGCCGATTATGCCGGTGCCGCGGGAGATCGGTTGCCGGCTGTCGTCGACCGCCTGTGCCAGGCGGCTCAGGGCCAGTGGCCGTCGCTTCGCGACCGCTGGCTGGCGGCACTGCGCACCATGCTGGCATCGTGGCGGCAGATGAGGGCCTTGGCACAAGAAATATCGTCGTTGGCACAGCTGCCCCAGGGCGAGCCGCTGCAGCAGTTGCAGCAGTCGGCACTCCGCTGGCGCGATGCCATGCCGGCTGTGCGCGACTGGTACCACTGGGTGGATGCCAAGCGGCGGCTGGACAGCGATGGCCTGCGTGCTGTGGCTCTTCAAATCGAGAATGAGGCCCGCACTCCGGCCGGTGCCGTGCAGGCCGTGCTCAAGGCCATCTATCACCGGATGATTGACCACATCATCGATTGCGACCCGCAACTGCGGATGTTCAACGGCATGTTGTTCCACCAGAAGATTGAGGCTTACCGCCGGCAGACCGCCCTGTTCCAGGAACTGAGCAAGCATGAGCTGTATTGCTCGCTTGCCGCGCGGGTGCCCTCGCAAGCCACCGCGTCGGCGGCCTCGTCCGAGGTGAGCGTGCTCAAGCGCTACATCACCAATGGCGGTCGCGGCACATCCATCCGTACCATCATCGACAGCATCCCCACATTGCTGCCGCGCCTGTGTCCGTGCATGCTCATGAGCCCCATCTCGGTCGCGCAATACATCGATTTAAGTGCCGAAAAATTCGATTTGGTTATCTTTGACGAAGCATCCCAGATGCCCACCAGCGAGGCTGTCGGTGCCATTGCCCGCGGCAAGGCGCTGGTGGTGGTGGGCGACAGCAAGCAGATGCCTCCCACCAGTTTCTTCTCGGCATCGCAGGTCGATGAGGACGAGGCCGATATCGACGACATGGAAAGCATTCTCGACGACTGCAAAATCCTTTCGATGGACGAGTGCCACCTCACCTGGCACTACCGCAGCAAGCATGAGAGTCTGATAGCCTTTTCCAACGCCCAATACTACGATAACCGGTTGCTCACGTTCCCCTCGGTCGACGACCGCGAGATGAAGGTGCGACTGGTGCCCATCGAGGGAACCTACGACAAGGGCCGCACCCGCAGCAATCCTGCCGAGGCCAAGGCCATTGTCGAAGAGGTGGTGCGCCGCCTGTCGGACCCGCAGCTGCGCCAGCGCAGCCTGGGCGTGGTGTCGTTCAGCAAAGTGCAGCAAAACTTGATTGAGGACGTTCTCACCGACGAGCTCGACCGCCGTCCCGACCTGAAAGCAGCGGCCTACGACGTCAAAGAGCCCATTTTCATCAAGAACTTGGAGAATGTGCAGGGCGATGAGCGCGATGTGATTCTGTTCTCGGTGGGCTATGGACCCGATGTGCACGGCCGCGTGTCGCTCAACTTCGGTCCTCTGAACAACGTGGGCGGCGAGCGTCGCCTCAACGTGGCGGTGTCGAGAGCGCGCTACGAGATGGTGGTCTACTCCACGCTCAAGCCCGAGCAAATCGACCTGAACCGCAGCCATGCGCTGGGTGTGGAGGGATTGAAGGCATTCTTGGAATACGCGCAAACGGGACGCCTTGCCGTGCCCGCCACCGTCGAGACCGAGACGGTCCAAAACGTGATTGTGGACCAGGTGGCACAGGCCTTGCGGCAGCGTGGCTATCTCACCAGTACTCACGTGGGCCGTTCCAGCTTCAAAATTGATCTCGCCGTGGCCGCCCCGTCGGACCCCGACCGCTATCTGCTGGGCATTTTGTGCGACGGCAAGAATTATTTTGCCACGCGCACCACCCGCGACCGCGAAATCGTGCAGCCGTCCATCCTGGGTATGCTGCACTGGCACATCATGCGCATCTACAGCATTGACTGGTATGTGAATGCCGACCGCGAAATAGAGCGCGTGGTGGAAGCCCTTGAAAAGATAGAGCACAACCCCGATGCCCACGTTGGCGGGCAATCTTCGGCCGAGCCGGCCTACACCTTCAATCCCGATGCCCTGCCCGCTGTGCCGCGCGTGCTCAAGCGGCAGCGCAACGCCGGTTGCCGCCCCTATGACGAACTCACCTCGCTCTCCTTTGTGCCGCCCGCCCGTGCCGACTACAATCCGCAGGCCAGCTACAACAAGCAGGCCGTGCGTGAGGTGCTGATGCATGAGCAGCCGGTGACACTGGGCTATCTGTGCAAGCATGTGGCTCGCTTGCTGGGATTTGGCCATGTGGGCAATGTTATCATGGGTGCGGTGACAAATGGCGCCAACGCGTTTTACCGCGACCCCATGGAGTTTGATTCCGAACCCACTTATTGGCTCGACGAGGCCAGCGCCCGCGATTTTAAAGGCTACCGGGCTCCATCGCCCCGCGCCATCACCGAAGTGCCCGCTGTGGAGATAGCACAGGTGGTGCAGGAGGTGGTGGACGAGGAATTCTCGTTGCAGCGTGAGCAGATGGCCGGGCTGGTGGCCCGCAAACTGGGCTTTGGTAACACCGGCAGCAAAATCAATGCCGTGGTGACCGCCGTGATCGACCACATGATTGCCACGGGCAAATTGCGCCAAAACGGCACTGCCGTCACCGCCGGTGATGACAAACCTCTCGACTTGCACTAATTTGGCCTGTAAATGGCGAAATTAGGCGGCGTCTCGGAAAAACATGCAAGCAAGCTTGATGTTTTTCGCTCAACTTGCACTAATTTTAGATAAATTAGGCTGCGTCTCGGAAAAACAAGCAAGCAAGCTTGATGTTTTTCGCTCAACTTGCACTAATTTTGCAGTGAAATTCAGCATCGACTTAGAGAAATGACTACCGACACCCCCCGACCGCTGATTCTTATCAGCAATGATGACGGATATACCTATGCCGGCATCCAGACCTTGATTGAAGTGGCCCGTCCACTGGCCGACATCGTTGTTGTGGCGCCGGCCCAGCACCAGAGCGGCATGGCCAGCGCCATCACCACCACTGCGCCCGTGATGGCCACTAAAATCAGTGAAGAACCCGGATTCACCGTGTGGTCCGTGAAAGGCACACCGGCCGACTGTGTGAAGCTGGCATGTGACCAGTTGCTGCAGGGGCTGACGCCCCAGCTGGTGCTTTCGGGCATCAATCATGGCTACAATGCGGGCCTGAGCACAATCTACAGCGGCACGATGGGTGCGGCTTTCGAAGGGCTTGCCCACGGCTTGCCGAGCATTGCCTTTTCGCTGGGCGACTATGCCCTTGATGCCGATTTCAAGCCCTGCCGGCCTTATATTGCCCGCATCATCGGGCAGGCGCTGGCCCATGGCATCCCTGCCGGGGTGTGCCTGAACGTGAATTTTCCCACGGGCGAGATTCAAGGCCTCAAAGTGACCACCACGGCCATGGGCAGATGGATTAAAGAATATGACCACCGCGTGAATCCTTTCGGCAACGATTATTACTGGATTCAAGGCGATTATGTGTGCGATGACCCTGCCGACACCTCCACCGATATGTACTGGCTGGAGCGCGGTTGGGGCACCGTCACCCCTTGTCGGCTCGACCAGACGGCTCATTCCGCCTTGCCGGCAGTGGCACACTTGTTACAACTTTGAAGTGGCTCCGATGGCCCTTAAAACACCGCCGGGCGTAATAATTGGGCGAATTGTGGTTGCATTTCGCGAGGATTTTGTAACTTTGCCAAATAAATTAAAAACTTACGAGAAAATAAGATTTTTCTAACATGATGGAAAGAAGAGTCAGAGTACGCTTTGCGCCTTCACCCACCGGGCCGCTGCACATTGGCGGTGTGCGGACGGCGCTGTATAACTATTTGTTTGCCCGCCAGCAAGGCGGCGACATGATATTACGCATCGAAGACACCGACAGCACGCGATTTGTGCCCGGAGCCGAAGAATACATCAACGAGGCATTGGCCTGGCTGGGAATCGGCATTGACGAGGGCGTGCGCGAGGGTGGCCCGTTCGGGCCTTACAAGCAAAGTGAGCGACGCGACATTTACCGGCAGCACGTGAAGCAACTGCTCGACGCCGGGCGGGCCTATATCGCCTTCGATACCCCCGAAGAGCTGGATGCGCGCCGCAAAGAAATAGCCAACTTTCAGTACGATGCTTCCACGCGTGGCATGATGCGCAACTCGCTCACCATGCCGGCCGGCGAGGTTCAAGCCCTCATCGACGGTGGCGAGAAATATGTGGTGCGGTTCAAAATTGAGCCAAACCGCGATGTGACCGTGCACGATTTGATTCGTGGCGATGTTACCATCAATTCATCGATTCTCGACGACAAAGTGCTCTACAAGAGTGCCGATGACCTACCCACCTATCACCTGGCCAACATCGTCGATGACCACCTGATGGAGGTGAGCCATGTCATCAGGGGCGAGGAGTGGCTTCCCAGCGCGCCGCTGCATGTGCTGCTTTATGAGGCGTTTGGCTGGGCCGATTCCATGCCGCAATTCGTGCACCTGCCCTTGCTGCTCAAGCCCGACGGGAAAGGCAAACTTTCCAAGCGCGACGGCGACAGGCTGGGATTCCCCGTGTTCCCGCTCGACTGGACCGACCCCACCAGCGGCGAGCGCTCAAGCGGATACCGCGAGGCCGGTTACCTGCCCCAGGCCGTGGTTAATTTCTTGGCCCTGCTGGGCTGGAATCCGGGTGATGACCGTGAAATCCTGTCGATGGGCGACCTGATCAAGGAATTCTCCTTTGAGCATTGTTCGAAGAAGGGTGCCAAGTTTGACTACGAGAAAGGAAAATGGTTCAACCACGAGTATCTGCTTGCTCTCGACGATGCCGAGCTTGCAAGGTTGTTCCGTCCCATTCTTGCCGCCCATGTCGACCATGCCGAGGCGTTTGCCGACGACTACGTCACGCGCGCCGTGGGACTGGTGAAAGCACGCATCAATTTTGTGAAAGACCTTTGGGAACAGGCACGCTTCTTCTTTGTGCGCCCCGACACCTATAGCGAGAAAGACATCCGCAAGCGCTGGAAGGCCGAGACACCGGCTATTATGCGCCAGCTCATAGATGTGCTGCGCGGTGTCGATGATTTCACGTCGGCCCGCACCGAGGAAGTGGTGCTGGGGTGGATTAAAGAGAACGATTTCCACATGGGCAATGTAATGAACGCTTTCAGGCTGACGGTGGTGGGCGAGTGTAAAGGCCCCCACATGTTCGACATCAGCGAGCTGCTGGGCCGCGAGGAGACGATTGCCCGCATCGAGTTGGGCCTGCAACGCATCACAGTGGCCGATGAATAACCACCGCCCGGTCATACTGTTTGCCGCATTGTTGCTGTCGCTGGCCATTACCGGCACTGCGCAAGAGCTGGTGTGGAATGTGGATGCCGATGTGGTGTTCAACAACCGCGAGGGCGGTGACGAGCAGACCCCCGACCAGACATTCCTTTTCACCCGGCTCGCCCCCGAACTGGGTGTGGCGCTTGATGAAGGCCGCCACACGTTCAAGGGTGGCGTGGCATGGTATCAGCCCATTAACGACGGCGGCGAGGGTTACAAGGTGCTCCCCATTGTCTATTACCAATTCCGCCACCGCAAGTGGCAGGTGGCCCTGGGCGCCATGCCCCGCCGGCTGCTGCGTGCCGAGGTGCCGCGATACATGTGGAGCGACTCGCTGCGCTATTGCCAGCCTCGCTTGCGCGGTGCACTGGTGCAGTATGGCGATGCGCGGAACTATGTGGAGCTGGCGCTCGACTGGCGGCAGATGCAGAGCCGAAACCGTCGTGAGGCCTTTGCGGTTCTCGTCAATGCCGATTGGAATCTGGGTGCGGGCATCATGGCCGGCGGCCATGTTCAGTACAATCATCTGGCCAAGCGTAAAGATGCCCCCGAAGGCGAAGGCGTGAACGACGATGTCACCATCAACCCCATGCTGGGATTTGACGCCACACGTTACACTTCGCTCGATTTGCTGCGCGTGGACGTGGGCGCCGTGGTGCAGATGCAGCGTTGCCGTGCTGCCGCCGACGGCTGGCTCACGCCATCGGGATTTGTCGCCGATGCGAGACTGCGGCGAGGGTGGTTCGAGGCCCGCGAGTCGCTTTTCGCCGGTAAAGATCTCTTCCCGCTCTATCCCCAGTTTGGCAGCGAGCTCAATCTGGGCGACCCTTATTACCGCAGCAAGTTCTACAGCCGCACCGAGGTTGTGGCCCACGTGGTGAATACGCGTTTTGTCGACCTCACCGCATCGCTGAGTTTCCACGCCACCAATCATGTTACCGGCTTTTGGCAGCAGATAGCTTGCCGTTTCTATATTGATAATAACATTTGGCGCCATCGTCGTGACAAAGGCTACTTGCGCGGCGAGCGCCTCCGTTCCACCTTTTGAACCTTAACAACGCACATGGACTTCCTTTATAACACAGGTATTATGGCTTACCGCGCGATGGTGCGTCTGGCATCGGTGCGTAATCGCAAAGCCCGGCTCATGCTGCGTGGGCAAGCACTCACCATGCGCCGTCTCAAGGCGCATCTCGACCCCGACGCCAGTTACATTTGGATTCACGCGTCGTCGCTCGGAGAGTTTGAGCAAGGCAGGCCCCTGATCGAGAAAATCAGGCGGGAGACCCCCGATGCCCACATTGTGCTCACGTTCTTTTCCCCGTCGGGATTCGAGGTGCGCAAGAACTATGACAAGGTGGACCTGGTGTGCTATTTGCCCTTCGACCTGAGCCATCATGTGACGCAGTTTTTAGACTTGGTGCGGCCCGTAAAGGCGATTTTTGTCAAATATGAGTTTTGGGGAAACTACTTGATGGAGCTGCGCCGCCGTGGCATCCCATCCTATGTGATTTCGGCCATTTTCAGGCCCGGCCAGATTTTTTTCAAGCCTTGGGGCGGCATGTTCCGCAAGATTCTCAAGTGTTTCACCACACTTTTTGTGCAGAATGAGCAGTCGGCCCAGTTGCTGCGTTCCATCGGCATCGACCAGGTGGTGGTGTGTGGCGACACTCGCTTCGACCGCGTGGCCGATGTGCGTGCCGCGGCCCGCGAATTTCCTGTGGTGGCGCGCTTTGTCGAGGGAGCCCGGTTCACCCTGGTGATGGGAAGCTCGTGGCAGCCCGATGAGGAAATCGTGATTCCCTATTTCAACGAGCATCCTGAGATGAAGCTCATCATTGCGCCCCATGAGTTTGACCGTGAGCGGTTGCACAACATTCTGTCGATGGTGCGCCGGCCGGCCGGTTTTTATTCTGAAACCTCGGTGGCGCAGGCCGCCCGCCTCGATTGCCTGGTGATTGACAGTTTTGGTATTTTGTCATCACTTTACCGTTATGGCCAGGCGGCTTATGTGGGAGGTGGCTTCGGCTCGGGCATTCATAATGTGAATGAGGCTGCCGTCTACGGTGTGCCGGTGGTCTTCGGCCCCCGACACGGGAAATTTCAGGAGGCGGCCGACTTGATAGCCTGCGGTGGCGCGCACAGTATCGACAGCCCCGAGGCCTTTGCCCGCGTGATGGACACCTTGCTCACCGACGGGCAAGCCCTCGCCGCCAGTGGCAAGCAGGCCGCCGATTACATTCAGTCGCATCTGGGTGCCACTCAAGTGGTCTACGATTATATTTTCGGGGGCGGTGATTTACAGAAACCGGTTAAAAATGAATAAAAATTCATGCTTTGTATGCAACTTTTTGGTAAACTGACCAAAAAGTTGTATCTTTGCAAAGTAAAACAAAACAATAAATTACTATTACGAAACTAATAAGAGTATGAAGAACAAGCGTAACAGATTGCAAGTGGTACTTGATTTGCTACAGCATCACCAAGTAAGTAGTCAGCAAGAATTAGTGAATCTGTTGGCCGAGCAAGATATCCATGTGACTCAAGCAACCTTGTCGCGCGACTTGCGCTCGCTGCGTGTGACGAAAATTGCGACCGACAACGGCTCGTTCATGTATATCATCCCCAATAACAACGACTTGCACGACTCGTTGCTCATGAGCGGGCAGTCGGTTCCCAAGACGGCACACCAGTACGGCTTTGTGTCGATTGAGTTCTCGGAAAACATAGCCGTTATTAAGACACGAAACGGTTATGCCACGGGGCTGGCTTATGACATCGACATGAGCAAGCTGCCGGAGATTCTTGGCACGATAGCCGGAGCCGACACGGTGTTCGCCATTTTGCGTGAAGGTGTGACGCACGAGGAGGCAAGGCTGGCATTGCACCGTTTTATCGAGATAAATCCTATTGATTCATGATAAAAACCGGCATTATAGGTGACGAGTCGTCCACAATGGCATGGCTCATAGAGTTGTTGCTGCTGCACCCCGACATGAAACTCAGCTGGGTTTCCGATGCTCAAGGACAGCTGACCGGCAAGCAAGTGGCGCAGGTGTTTCCCCATTTTGTGGGCGACACGGCGTTGGCCTTTGTCAGTGTTCCCCCGCTTGATGCCACCGATTTGGTTTTTCTGTGCTGTGAAGATGGCTTGAAGCGTTTGCCGCAGGAATTGCCCTCGTCGCTGCGTATTATAGATATGAGTCCCAGCCGCCTGTGCCCCGACGGCTACACCTATGGCCTGTGCGAGATGAACCGCAAGTTCATGGTGCATGACTGCTATCGCGTGGCCTGCCCGTCGGGCAGTGCCATGGGGGTGCTGCTGGGTCTGCTTCCGCTGGCGCGCCGTGGGTTTCTCACCTCTGATGTGGAGGTGACCTCGACCATCCATTGCATGCCCGGCAAGAAAGCGTATCCGATGCCAGAGTCGAATGCCGACCCCGAGAGCCTGGAATATGTGCTGGGAGTGTTGCAGCCCGGATTTGACAAGCACCTGCGCATGAGTTGCGTGCGGCAGTCGCCGCAGGATTGTGTGGAAGGCGTTGCCACTCACTTGGAAGTGCCGGGCTGCGGGTTGCCGCTCGACGAACTTAAGCAATTATTTGTCGACTATTACGACGACCACAATTTTGTCTTCGTAACCGACCGGCGATTGCCGCTCCATGCCGTGGCCGGAACCAATAAGTGCTACGTCAGCCTTGAAAAAGAAGGCGACCGCCTGCTCATCGACACCATTCTCGACACGCGCCTCAAGGGCACTGCCGGCAATGCCGTGCATGTGATGAACCTGCTTTTCGGGCTTCATGAGCGTGTGGGGCTGGCTCCGCTGCTCTCATGAGCCGCTGATTGAATAATCAACCATTAAAACCCTGTTATCACAATGGCAGTAAACAAAGTTATCCTTCTGGGCCGCGTGGGTAAAGACCCCGATGTGCGCTATGTGGCGCAGAATCAGCCCATTGTTTCCTTTACGCTGGCCACCACCGACCATGCCTACACCCGCCAGGACGGCACTGCAGTGCCCGAGCGCACCGAGTGGCACAATATCGTGATGTGGGGAAAGAATGCCGAGGTAGCCGAGAAATACGTGCGCCGAGGCACGCAACTCTACATCGAGGGAAAATTGCGCACTCGCTCGTGGGAGGACCGCAATCAAATCAAGCGCTATGTCACCGAGATTATGGTCGACACGTTTGAACTGCTGGCGCGCCCGCGCGAGTCGGAACAGCCTATGGCCAATCCGCCTGCGGCCCTGCCCTGAACGTGCAGTGTGTAGCACAATAATATAATCACCCCCGTCATGGAAAGTCATGGCGGGGGTGAATTGTGTGTGTGGAGAAGGGTGGCCGGCATCAGCGCAGCTCACGGGCCACTTCTTGTGCTTTCAGATGCAGCTGGTTGGCCATGTCGATGTTGCTGGCCCCCAGATTGGGCACGGCCAGGATGTTGCCCACGGCCGCGGGGATGTCGTTGGTGCCTATTTCGCCAGTGTTGATTTCACCCAGCATGTAGGTGAACAGCTCATTCAGTTCTTGCTCGCTCACATTGTAGTTCCAGGCTGCCGCCTCTTCCATCGTGACGCGGCGCACGCCCAGATTGCCCGAGCAGTCCACCGGGATGATGGCCACATCGGGGTAGGCGGCCTGCAGCAGCTGCAACTTGTTGCTGTTGTCGCGGAAGGCCTGGATGAGTTTGTCGGCCCCGGTGTAGCGGTAGCTGGTCTTACCGCGGGTGACATCGTTCTTGTGGCAGGTGAGCAGGTCGTTGTAGACCATCACCACCGTAATTTTCTTCATGCCTTCGGCCTTGGCGCGGTCGATGA
>AUXO013304649.1_pt1 | contig 13042 bp, 13 predicted proteins | sample 768731 | NCBI WGS metagenome assembly AUXO01 (sample SAMN02715735, study PRJNA202380) | gut metagenome | biome: sheep rumen | host: Ovis aries | place: New Zealand: Palmerston North
TGCGCCATCTTCCAACAGAAGCAATCCGTACTTCTCGCAGACTGCTTTGATTGCAGGAAAATCGGCAGGCAATCCGAACAAATCGACCGCTACCACTGCCTTCGGGGTATATTCGCCTTCGTTAAGGATCGTCTGTATTGCTTGCTCCAACTTACCGGGATCAAGATTGAATGTTCTCTGATTCACATCCACAAATATCGGTGTCGCTCCGACGATTGCAGGACATTCGCCGCTGGAAAAGAAGGTGAAATCCGGTACAAATACCGCGTCTCCCTCGCCGATTCCCCACGCCATCATCGCAAGCGTGATCGCATCGGTACCGTTACCGCAAGTGATACAATGCTTCACACCGACATATTCGGCAAGCTGTGCTTCAAGTTCTTTTACCTGAGGTCCGGAAATAAAGCGTGAACTGTCGATCACACCGGCAATAGCCGCATCGATCTCGGGCTTCAAGACTTCATATTGCTTTTTCAAATCACGAAACTGCATGACTTACACTTCTCTCAATTCATCATCTATCAATGTATATTTTCTATCGCAATCGGGACAAGCAAGCGAATCCTCTAAAACTTGTCCGCACTCGCATACCCATCCGATCTGCTTTGCGGGCACACCTGCCATCAGAGCATGAGCTTTTACGTTCTTTGTCACGACTGCACCGGCTGCGACAGTACACCACTCGCCGAGCGTATGTCCGCATACAACTGTTGCATTAGCGCCAATAGTAGCTCCATGTTTGATTAGCGTCTTTTTATAATTTGCGGAACCCTTCGGATATTTAGCTCGAGGAGTTAAATCGTTCGTAAACACCATTGACGGACCGCAGAAAACATCATCTTCCAGCTCTACGCCTTCATATACCGAAACATTATTCTGAATCTTGACGCCGTTGCCGATTTTAACATTGTTGGATATATTGACATTCTGCCCAAGCGAACAATTATCACCAATGATAGCACCCTTTTGAACATGACAAAAGTGCCATATTTTTGTGCCTTTCCCTATCGTGACGTCATCGTCGACATAACTACTTTCATGTATGAAAAAATCATTCATACTAAAACTCGCCTTTCATATCAGTACTGGCAAAATCTGTCAGCGGAAGCCGTACAGGCTGTCCTGTTTTCATGCTTTTATAAATTGAAAGAATCATTTCAAGAGCATTTCGGCCTGCAACAGCATCAACATAAGGCTTTCTATGATTACTGATTGCGTCAATAACATCTGCATACAGACTGGTATGTCCGTTTCCGTATACATTACTCGTCTGTTCTTCAAGACCTTTGTTTTCCTGATCCTCTTCAGTTTCATCGGCAAAATCCCATACATCTAAATTGTTTGTGGATTTTCCGCCAATTTTTACTGTTCCGTTTTCACCGAAGATATATAATGTTTCTTCCAAATTCCTTGGATAGACATTCGTTGTACCCTCGATTGTTGCGACCGCTCCATTCTTAAAGGTTACTACAGCCATTCCAACATCTTCTGCTTCAAGATAATGGTGCTGTTGCTGACGGGTCACGCCATAAACTGTATCCACTTCGTTTCCAAACATCCAACGAAGCAAATCTATTCCATGTATACACTGATTCATCAAACAACCGCCGTCTTCAGCCCATGTGCCACGCCAAGGAGCTTGGTCATAATACTCCTTGTTGCGATTCCAACGAACATGAATACTGCCGTGCGACAGTTTGCCAAATCTTCCTGATTCAATTGCTTTGCGAGTTTTCTGAACCGCAATATTAAAACGATTCTGATGGCAGGCACATACAACTACGCCTTTTTCATCACTGAGTCTTACAATCTCATCAGCGTCTGCCATGGACATTGCCATCGGTTTTTCTATGATGACGTTGATTCCGTGATTAATACAATATTTTGCTATTTCAGCATGAGCTCCGCTCGAAGTTGCAATAGCAATTAATTCCAGTTCGGGATTATCGGAAATCATTTCCTGATAATCCGTGTATCTCGCAATAGTAGTATCATTCTGCAAATCATGCTTGCTTAGAAGTAACTCAATATTTTCAGGGACAATATCGCAGCACGCGACAAGTTCCAGATGATTGTTCAGCACTGCTTTGATATGATTGGTAGCTATTCTGCCACATCCGATTAATGCGTATTTCATAAAGATATATCTCCTAAAGCTTCATCTAAATTTGTAAAGTTCTCTAACAAAAAACCATATCGCTCAGCATTTGCACTACGAACGAATTTGCTTAAGGTTTCACGTAAACCTACTTCTGAATCATTATACCAAAAAGCATGAGTAAGAATATGCAGTTTATTATATTTGCTGCTTGATACAATTTCTTCAACGGGTTCATGCCATCTCCGACGAGAGTCGGAAAGATATTTGAAATCTCTAAAGAAAGTTTCAGAGTAGCTGTTAATCATACCGGGAATCTCCAAATTCTCTTGTAGAATCTCCTTGCTGGGGCGATGCATTGATACAACACGGATAGGTATCTCAAGTGCATTTTCTAATATTTGTGCTTCGTTAAGGATTTTTCTTACGACAGCTTCTTTTTCTCCTACAATCTCAGGATAATTCATTTCGTCAAAATGAAGCCCTATTTCATGATCCATATCCATAATGTTTCTCAACATGTTAATATTGTTACGAGAAAAGACATTGTAGAAATCAGAATTAACAGAATAAAATATGTGCTTTTCACACCAAGTCGTTGCTCAAGCTCAGATAGTTTTAAAGAGTCCTCTATGCTATAGTCTACATCATGACGAAGAATAACGGATTTCTTATGTTTCGTCCAATTATGATAGCTCGAAAAAGAATAGTTTTGATCCTTTAATAAACTAATTAAACTATTATACCCTGAATAGGTAAAATCCATATATCCAAACACCTACTTATAATAATTCAATATTCTCTCTGTTCTTAATGTCCTTCATTACATTTTTTGTATCAAAAATAGCTTTCGCATATTTTTGAACCATCTCATAATCAACATTACGATGAGCACAAGTCACCATTACTAAATCATATTTTTCGATAACTTCAGGTGATAATTCCGGAATGCTAACACCGCTCTGGCCATACATATTTTTAAACTCAGGTACCCAAGGATCATAATAGTCCACATCAGCACCGACTTTCTTTAAATCCTTCCAAACTCGTATTGCAGGGCTTTCTCTGTAGTCGTCAATATCGTTTTTGTATGCAACGCCAAGCATTAAAACTTTTGCTCCGTTGATCGCCTTTTTATGACGATTTAGAATGTGCATAGCTCTCTCAACACAGTATTCCGGCTGCCCATCATTAATCACCATACTGTTTTCAATCAAAGTAGTATGGAAACCATATTCTCTTGCCTTCCAGGTTAAATAATATGGGTCAAGGGGAATACAATGTCCACCCAAACCGGGTCCGGGATAGAACGGCTGAAATCCATACGGTTTTGTCTTCGCTGCATCGATGACCTCCCATACGGAAATACCCATTTCATGGCATAGACGAGCAAGCTCATTCACCAAACCGATATTGATATTTCTATAAGTATTTTCAAGAATTTTCTCCATTTCAGCAACCGCCGGACTGGAAACGGTATGAACATCTCCATCAAGTACCGCTTTGTACATTGCGGAAATTACCTCAGCAGCGTCTTCACCGATTGCACCTACGACCTTAGGTGTATTTTTGGTTTTATATACAAGGTTACCGGGATCCACTCTTTCAGGGCTAAAACCAAGATAAAAATCTTCTCCGCATTTTAAACCGCTGCCTTTCTCTAATAAAGGCTTAATTAGCTCTTCGGTTGTACCCGGATAGGTAGTCGATTCCAAAACTACCATCGTTCCGGCTTTCAAATATTTTGAAACAGCGATGACAGAATCTCTGACGAAGCTTATATCCGGCTCCTGATGCTCATCCAGAGGCGTCGGAACGCAAATTGCGATAAAATCAACGTCCTTGATAAAACTGAAATCTGTGGTAGCACTGATCATTCCGCTACGAGCTAATTTCTGCAAATCAGAATCAACTACATCTCCTATATAATTGTGACCGGCGTTGACCATATCAACCTTAGATGACTGAACATCAAAGCCTATTGTCTTAAAGCCGGCTTTAGCTTTTTCAACAGCTAAAGGCAGTCCTACATAGCCAAGTCCAACAACTCCGGCTATTATTGATTTTTCCTCAATCTTTTTTAACAACTTATTATTCATATTACTCCTCCAAATTGACTTTTAGTAATTTGTTTTTCATTTTTGACTTTATAAACAATGCACCAAAGCTCAAGACACATGATAAAACTACAACAATCAGATACCAAACAAAATCATATCCTACTAATATATCGCCCAAGATACGCCCTGACAATACAATGATTATTTGATGGATACAATAGACATAAAGTGAAACAGCAGCCAATCGTTCCGTAAAGGCAGTCGGCTTTTTGCGTACTTTCAGTACTAAAGAAAACAACCCGAAGGTAATAAAAACAATCGAGATTTTCTGATAAAAAGGCAGCGCCATACTATAGCCGTTCTGTAAAAACAGTTCATTCGGAAGCGTAAGCCATTCTATGAAAGCCCAACCAATACCTATCAAAATAAATATGCATCCTACTAACGATGAAATCTTCTGTTCTTTAAACAGCAGCGCAATGAAAATATACGGTACAAAACCAATTGGTGAAAAATAGATCAAAGATTCTATTTTTACAGACTGAGGTACCACATACATACAGGCGAGCATAATCGATGAGGTAATAGCCAAGCCGACAACAGCTATTACTGTTTTACTGATGTTGAATCTTTCAGATAATAAACATAAGACTTCCAGTAAAATCAGCAAAAATGCAGACTGCTCTAAATAATACAATAACGTATCTCCGCCACCGAAGATCCAGTGATAAAGATTTCTGATAATCCCTCTATCTGATATCCACAGATTACCGATCCCAAACGGAATGAAAATGATTCTCCATATGATAAACAACAACAAGAAATAGCCAACCCGTTTTCCTAATAGTTTTACGGAAGGATAATCTATCCTGTCTCTCTTGCATAAATAAAGGTAGAATGAAATGACAAAGAATAAGGGAACTGCTAATGATAATATATTGGAGTAAAAGACGTCTTTCCAGTCCGGAATCCCTTGCAAGGGTAAGCTCATAGAAGCTGACTGTCCAAACGGTCTGGCGTGACACGCTATTACCATCAATGGTAAAAAAGCTTTAAGATATGTTATTCCGCGAATTCTTTTCATGTCTTTTTTTATCCTTGATTCTTAAATATATCCATCTGCCAAATATAGCAACAGCAATACCTAAAACAGCACCTAATAAATCGATCAATACATCTGTCCAAGAAGCTATCCTATCAGACGAAAACGCTTGGTGCAACTCATCGGCAACGCCTAAAAACATTGCCAACCCCAAAGCAATACATGCCCTCAAAACTGTTTTTTTTACAGGAATCAAAACTATCATTAAAAATCCTATCCCCGAAAAAATCAAAACATGAGCGACCTTGCGTAAATCTATATAATAAAAGAATTTTTGAACTACCCCGCCAAGATGCACATAATTAAAAAAATGAATAATATCATTTGTCAAATCACTGCTCAAGTTATTTGAAGATTCTCCAGACTGCTGTGAAAACTGCCAAACTATCAACAAAACAACAAGCAACATAATGGATGTGATTATATATCTAACTGTTTTCTTCATCTAAGGTATTTTTTCAGGAACTTTTCAGATCTTTCCTTTTTAATATCGATTTGTATATTTACTTCTGAGTAATCAATTGGCTTTGCGAACAGATGTGAAAAATCTGACTGATCTTGATATAGCCTTGAGAATAAATTCAATTCTTTGAGCAAAGATTCAACCTTTTGCTTTCCTTTTCCTAGACTAATAAACTCTTTTTGATATTGAATCGACATGGCTGTCCCGTGAAACGTATCAGTCACCACATAAGTCGCATTTCTTAGATATCCAAGAAACTCGCGTGGACTGCATGCGATCCATTTGTCACACCATATGTTACGAAATCCAACTGATACCAAAGGCAATTCTGTTGCTTTTGCAAATTCTTTCGTTTTATTGATATAATCCTCACTGAATCCCCAGTTGCCGTCATAGGTATAAACCAAAATAAAATCTTTATAATTGCACGGCTTCTCAACTTCTTTCCAATTCACTAAAAAAGATGGATCTAATACCCTTATAGCGTTCCCGTTCGGACGTATTTCAGACACAAAAGCTTCCGTATTATCATCACGCACCGAAACAGCATCAATGTTTTTGATTCCGTCTATTAGCTCCGCTCGATTTGCAAAGCTTTCCAAATCACTTCTCCCTACACAGGAAGCATAGGTAATAATGGTATTACAAGGTAAGTCTAATCCGTAATACTCCGGCAAACAAGTAAACGACCCGTTGTGGATATTCCAAATCTCATCGCTTCCTATAATAATTAGGTCATACTTAACGCTATCCTTCGGTTTGATACAATAAAGATTCCAATCTTTAATATAATTGAATACCAGTTTTAAAGAAAAAAAATCTCTTTTTATATCTCTTGAAAACTGTTTCCTCAAGCGATAATGCCTATTATACTTAGTATCCAAATCCAGAAAGCTGACATCATGCCCTAAGCTCTCCAAATATCTTTGTAACCCATATGCCTGATAAAATGAACCGTAATTATAGCATTTATATATTGTTACAATTCCTATTTTCATCTGCGCATTATCCTATCTTTTGTCTCCGTTATAATCCATATCAGTTTATTATCCTTTTTCAGACGATCTTTATAACACGCGCGTCTGATGTAGTCTATTATATTTTTTTCTCCCTTATGTTTTATACAGATTGCCTTTACTTTATTCTGTAATTTAATCTCATCCTGATGCTTCCCTGCATTTCTTTTAAAATCAACTAATTTTTTCTGAGCCTGTGTCGCTTTTTCAATTGATGTTTCTTCTAAAGTCTTTAGTTCCACTAATTGCGCTAATACGCTTTCACAAAATCCACTGCGACAAATAATCATAGAAGTACCGTGATGAAGTTCTAAATATTCCGGAAGCCAGGCGTCCATAAATGTTATATCTGCCTGTTCCGCAAAGACATCGGTACAATCATTACAACATTTTTGTGAGAATAGTCTGTGCCAAAACAGGTACCCAAAATCTTCACTTCCATATGAAGCAAATTCGTTTCCATCCTTAAAACTGAATCTTACACCATAATCCCACGCGGGCTTATCATCATTACGTATTCTGAAACGTACTGAATCTATTTTTTCTCTTTGATACCCTTGTGACCACGCCAACACATCTGTCATAGTTTTATTCGGTAAATGACCACATACCAAACCGATCAACAGCTTTATCTTTCTGTCCCATTTTTTACTTTGTTGTTTTAAGTTTCGCAACGCAGTAATAAAGCAAGGCACTCCAACAACTGCAACCCTGCCATCCTCTCGTCTGATTTGTTCTAAAGCACCAGACAATGTAACAGGATAATAAGCTGAACCCTGGCAAGCGATCAGATCCGATTTGTTGCGGCATACACGATATGTAAAAAGACTGTTGTTCGAGTCACCCTGACCCACGCAAACTATTGCGTCAACAGAATTATCGTCCAATAACCGATACAAAAACCACGTAGCGACGCCACCTGAGGATCCATTCTTAATGAATTCTTCCGAGTAGCCAATATAGCATTTTTCCGGACAAGAATCTATCATATATTCATGGTCAGAAAATGGACACACATTGAGGCAACGACCGCATTTTATGCACTCTTTCATAGTAAACGACGGCCTCAACTCTCCATATTCATTTTCTTGTATTATAAGACATTTTTGAGGACAAACAACAGTGCAAACACCACATCCGGAACAATTTCCGGTTGATCGGTTTTTTTCAATCACATGATTCATACTGTTGTCTCCTCGCTCATTATTTTATATAATAGTGAATCCTTGCAATCACTCGTTGCTTCCACGATTCAAAAATTAAAAATCGCGTATATTTTTTTTCACATACCCATGTGCTTTTCATTTTAAGCTCTCTGTTTTCTGAAAACATTCCATGTTTTTTTGCCAAAGCGACAAACTCTTCATCAGAAGAGATTCGTTTTAATTCGCTATATCTGTATTTCATCTTTTTCTTATTTGAAAAGCTGTTGAGCTGATCTATAACCGTAAAACAGGTATTCAGAAATGTTTTATCATTTTCCACATAAAGAATATCTCTGTCACTTTCATTTATAGATGCAATCAAACGCTTTTTAGATTCATTTCCATAGCGATAGTATTCAAACTGTTGATCGTGATATCTTGCGCAAATACTGGAATCATTTCGGATATAATGATACAAGCAGCGAGAAATAACGCTATAAGATTTGATATATTTGAGATATTCGCATAGAAAAGCACAATCCTCTACCAGCGCAATTCCAACCGGATATTGCAAATTATGCTTCTCAATAACTACTCTTTTATACAACTTATTCCATGCATAAGCTCCAAATCCACCAAAAATAAATGATTTCGTCAAATTTTCAGATGTACCTATCTCAGGCAGTTCAATATCTCTATCCAACTTGTAATCTGATGTAAACTCCTCGATATATCCGCAAAGGCACATATCGGTTTGTGTTCGCTTTATCGTCTGATAAAGCGCTTCAAACATATCCGGCTCGATATAATCATCTGGATCAACAAATCCGATATACTCACCATGGGCAACCGTCATTCCTGCGTTTCTTGCATCGCTTAGTCCGCCATTTTCTTTATGGAGTGCTACAATATTCTCATGTTGTGACGTATACTTGTCAATAATAGTTCCGCAATTATCTGGTGAACCATCATCCACCAATATAATTTCGATCTCTTTTAATGTCTGTGCAATCAAAGAGTCCACTGCGCGACGAATATATTTTTCAACATTATAGATTGGTACTATAACACTGACTTTATACTTGTATTCCATATAAATCATACCATGCTTTAAGATTGGTGTCGGAATCAAATTTCAGCTCACGCATTTTCTGATGAATATCCTCAACATTTACATCATCTGCCTGACTGAAATTAAGAATCTCACTCACCCATAGTTGGGCATCATCAATACTGAGATACTTTACTAAACCAACGCCTAAATCTGCTTGCTTTGTTATTCTATCGGACAAATAGCTCATACATCCTGCTGCCTGTGCTTCAACAGCTACGACCGGGAGTCCCTCATGTATAGAGGGGAGAAGCATCAGATCAGACATTTTTAACAATTGGGGTACATCATCTCTCAAGCCTAAATATTTAATACATTTATTAAGCGATTCACTCTTGATAAGATTGAGTATATCCTCTTTAAGCTCACCGTCACCGACAATCAAAAGAATAACGCCCTCAGATTCAAGATGTTTCATTATTTCAATTAAAAACTTTTGGTTTTTGGGAGCACAAAATCTTCCAATATGTATTATAATCTTCTTATTATCATCATACCCATACAGTTTTCTTAATTCTAATTTACTGATCAATTTATGATATGCCTCAATGCCAACTGCATTAGGCAGTATTATAAAACTAACTTTTTTCCCATATAGATAATAGCCCGCTAAATCACTGCAAGCAACTCTGCGAGTTGCAGATCTATTATTCAAGAGTTTTAAATAATTAACAAATACTTTTCGAACAAAGCTCTCATTTCTTTCATCAAACGATTGATGACTGTGGCTGATTCGAATCGGTATGCCTGCCTTTTTAGCGGCTTTAAGAATCAATCCGTTATGGTGAATGTTATGAGCGTGAACAGCGTCATATTGATGCTTTTGAAACAGATCAACAAACTGACGATAAAACCCTATAATACCGGCTTGTGCCAGTCCTTTGACAGATATTACTCTGCCACCCATCTGTTCAATTTCAGGCTGATAACTATTTGTATCGGGCGCATCATATACGGCAAAGTCAAACTGAACCAACTTTTTGTCTATTTTTCTATAAGTGTTCATAACAACGCTCTGTACGCCGCCGGATATTTCCAGACTGTCAAACACTTGAAGCACTTTAATTGGCTGACCCATCTTTTGCTCCCTCTTTACGTTTGATAACTCCCAAAAGAATGAACATTACCTTTTCTTTAAGAAGCGCATAAGGTTTTGTCTTTCTAAATACTAAAATATAAATTAAATTAGGCAAGATGCAAGCTATCATACCTTTTACAATTAAGCCAATCCAACCAAAAAGTGGAATATAGTTTATAGACAAAAATGTGACGCCTAAAGTCATTAACCCCAGTAACAGGTATAGCAAATATTCAAAAAAATACTTTCTTACCGGCTTTTCAAATCCATGCTTAAACAACGCATACGGATCATACCAAACTCCGGTTACGATTCTCGCAATAGCAGTAGCAGCAAGTATACCGATCAATCCATAGTATTTACCAAGGATGATAGAAAGAACAATATTGATAACAGAGGTCCCGATTCCCATATATTTGCCATATTTGAACAACCCATAGGTATCCTTGAAAACCCAAACAGCATTCTGCATTCCCTTAATATAAAAGTTGATCGCAACAACATAAACAATAGACATTGGCAAAAGATAATTTGCACCAACCCAAAGCTCGATTACATTGTTTAACAATAGACAGATACCAATGGATACCCAACTATATAGCCAAAAATTAGCCATATGAACCGCATCAAAAACCCCTAAACTCTTGTCCTTATCACCCTCTGCATTAAGATTACCGATACTGGAAGAGATGTTGCCGAATACTTGACCAAGAACATTAGTGAATATCGTTATAAACATGGTGTAGTTCGAATATAAACCAACTTCCACCAAACCACCGTAAATACTGATAATTGTATTGTCAGTACTATTCACCAACAAAGTGTTTATCTTAATAATAACAAGGGCTCGTATATTGGTCCAAAGGCTTTTTTTTGTCGCTTTATCAAGCTTTTCGGTTCTGTAATTCTTTATATAATTATATTTTCTGTCAACATAAACAGAAATCCAGATATTATTAGCCAGTATCAATATTGACTCTACGAAAAGATAGAGGTAAAAATTGCCGGTTAACAATAACACAGCTGTTTGTAAAACTGTTCTTATAATATTACATATCTCTTTTATAGAAAGAACAATAAAATTCTTTTGATCCGCTGTAAGTAATGAAGACTTATAAGAAAAGAAATATGTAATGGCGGTATTAAACAAGTAAAAAAGGTAAATGGGATAGATCTGATCTCCTATTTCACCAGGATCTTTAATGATGTATTTTAAAAACGGAATTAAAGCAGCGCCGATAATCGAAACGGAGATACCGATCACAATATATGCTTTACGGTATAAATTCATTAATGCGGCAATTCTTCTCTCATCATTGTCCTTTAACGGTTTATATAACGCAAAAACAATGGCTGAACCTATTCCCAATTCCGCCAGGGAAAGCATGGTCAATATCTCAGAAAACAGTCCGTTAACGCCCAAATAAGCAACAGAGAGACAGTAAATAAAAACGGTTCTTCCAACAAACTTCAGAACCATTTCTATCGCTTGTCCACCCAATCCTACAAGGATATTCTGAGCCGATCTCTGTGTTCTTGATTTCATTATGGTTAACTCTCCTGAAATATATTAGCTCAATACTCTATTCCAAAAATAATCTCTGCGCTCGGTGAGAATCTCCTCGCTATATTTTTTTGAACGTTCATAATTCTCAATTGCACAAAGCTCCATATACTTGGGATGCTCTATCATATATGCAATCATGTCAGCAAGTTCTTTATCATTCTTGCGCTCGTGAATACAATCGTCGCTTAACTGTTCCGGAACCGCAGTCCCGGCTCCCCCGATACAGGGACAACCCCTGCTCATCGCTTCAATCAACGCTCTTCCTAGTGTTTCCTGTAAACTAGGCATAATAAAAATATCAATATCATCTAACCAGCGCATAACGGGATCTCCTCCGGGCAGAGATCCACAAAACACAACTTTTTGATCCACACCCTGCTCTTTGGCTAACTTCTCCCACCGATCTTTCTTCCCATCACCTAAAAAACAAAGTTGAACATTATTATGTTTGCCTACCAAACGGCTCAACGCCAATATTGCAGTATCATGACCTTTATATCCAACATTTAAAGATGCCATCAAACCAATTTTTATGGTTTCTTTAGTATCAATATTTCTTATCTTTTGAACCCGTTTTTCAATAATGATGCTATCGGAAATATGAATATTGGTGTCGGAGCACCCCATATTAAATCTCTTATTAGGATATCGTTTTTGTAAGAATCGTCTAGAAACATAAAGTACATTTTCAGCTTTGCGAACGCAACTTTTTTCGATTAGTAATGATATCGGAGCATATAGTTTGCCAACCATAGTACCATAATTCCACAAGTCATCCCATGTACAGCCTACTACCTCTATAACATACTTAGCTTTCAATTTGCGCGCAACTTTGCAAGCTAAATATCCAAGATTGCTGGGTAAACGAATAACTGTACAATCTGCTTTTTTCATTTGTACTTCTATCAATTTCTCTGCCTGCCGTTTTTGTTTCAAACCACTCAAAGACATAAGATTCGGCAGTCCAAAAAAGGAAACTTTTTCACCGCTACTTTCACTAAATCCTAAAATATCTTCATCAGACTCTGCTTCCGCAATCCTGCCGCCGACAACAATTTCATCAAAGTAATGTAAATATCTTTTCCATAGCAAATCATAAGCAAAATGCCCATAACTGAACATTTTTCCTTTCCATTGCCAAAAACGATTATCATGAATAAACAACATTCTCATTTTTCAACACCGTACTACTCTCTTGTGGCTTTTCAGATTTCTTCTGTTCATAAATTCCTACTGCAATAAAGAGGTAAATGAAAAACCAGAACAAGGGCATTCTATGGAAGGAATGGAAGAAATTAAAAGCAAGAAAACTGACAAAGCCTGCCATCATAGCCGGCGAATATGACTTCCAAACTTTCTTTAAACAAGCAAAAAGCATCTTAACAAGCACAACAAAACCGAT
>AUXO014050773.1_pt1 | contig 13042 bp, 12 predicted proteins | sample 768731 | NCBI WGS metagenome assembly AUXO01 (sample SAMN02715735, study PRJNA202380) | gut metagenome | biome: sheep rumen | host: Ovis aries | place: New Zealand: Palmerston North
GATCAATCCCAGTTGGACAACATATTGTCAGAAATAGATTTTGATTCACTTACCTCAAATACCATCACGAGTGTGGGAAAGCTACGCGAGGATTTGAATGTGACCCGGAAACGGGGCTATTCTATCGATATCAAAGAGCACATGCAGAACACCATTTGCTGTGGCGCCCCTTTGTTTGACTTCACTGGCCATGTGATTGCCGCTTGTTCGCTCAGCGATGTACATGAGGGGCCGGTGGATGCGATGGGAGAGGAACTGAAACAGGTTGCCCTGACTATTTCCCGGAGCCTCGGCTACAACGGATAAAAATACACTTGACAACTGATTCTTTTGCCCTTAAGGTAATTTTGCAATGAAGAACTTGGTTCATTATTATGAACTAAACCTTCGTTGGTTTTTTCTTTGGGATATACAATGAACGTAATTCATAATTATGAACAACCAAAACCGGAAAAGGAACTTTGTTCCAATACGTTCCTGCTCTGTTGCTTGCCTGGAGCGGTGTTTGGTTTTTTGGTTTCCCTCGTGTTTTTCCTCAAAGAATTTTCTGGCTTTATCGTGTTGTCGTGTGCTGGCATATGCATCTGTTGTTTGGGAAGGAGGAACGGATGAAGCAACCGATTTGCATGCGGAAGGGGCATGCCCGCGAGTTTCTTGCAAACATTCGAAAAGAGTGGCGGCTTTACGTCCTGCTTGCTCCGATGGTGATTTGGTTTTGCATGTGGGCCTACAAACCGATGATGGGACTGCTGATTGCCTTCAAACGGTTTGATCCGATTGATGGAATTTTTGGTAGCGAGTTTACCGGCTTTGACAATTTCTTCAACTTGATGGAAGGAGTCAACAAGACCGAGTTTTGGCAGGCGTTCCGCAATACCTTCATCATCAGTGCCTACTCTCTGGTCTTTGGTTTCCCTGTTCCTATCATCCTTGCCCTGTTGTTCAGTGAAATGAATAACGAGGTGGCACGCAAGATTACCCAGACAGTCACCTATCTTCCGCATTTTCTGAGCGAGGTCACGATTACCGGTATTGTACTTATGCTTGTGTATAATGGCGTCAACTCAACTGGCGTAATTGCCCAGTTCCTGATTAACAGCGGCTGGATAAGCCCTGATGCCTCCATCATGCAGCAAGCCCAGTATTTCCGGCCATTGTATGTGATTACCGGCATCTGGAAGGAGAGTGGTTACAATTCGATTGTCTACTTTGCGGCCATCATGGGTATTTCTCCTGCTTTGTACGAGGCGCTCAAGGTCGATGGCGGAAACAAGTTTCAAGAAATTCGGTATGTCACCATTCCTGGTATGGCGCCGACCTTGATCATCATGATCATCATGCGCATCGGAAAGATGCTGACCATTGGCTACGAGCGTGTCTTGCTCTTGTATAACGCCAACATCTATGTGACAGCGGATGTATTGTCCACCTTTGAGCAACGTATCGGTATTCTCTCGGGCAATTATGGAACGGGAGCGGCATCCAGTTTGTTCAACTCGCTTATCGCCTTTGTCCTGGTCATTGGAGCAAATACCATAAGTCGCAACGTGTCGAGGACCAGTCTTTGGTAAGGAGGAGGTGGACATGGAACGTCTTTCCCGCAGTGAGATTGTTTTTAAGGTTTTCGCGTATGCGTTGGTGATGTTGTTTTCGGCGATGGCGTTGTATCCATTGCTGTATGCTTTCTCGGTCTCTGTCAGTGGAAAGGTCGCCTATGAGAGTGGGCAGATTGTCCTGCTTCCCAAAGATGTGACGCTGAAAGCCTATCGTATGGTACTCTTGGACAAGGGTTTTTGGATTAGTTATACCAATACGCTTTTCTATACGGTCCTTGGTACGGCATGGAGCATGGCCATTTCCCTTCCTGGAGCTTATGCCCTGCAGTGCAGGAGATTGATGTTCAGCAGGCAGTGGAATTTCTTTCTTGTGCTGACCATGTGGTTCTCTGCGGGCATGATTCCTCTGTATCTGAACTACAAAGGCATGGGAATCACTGACCGATGGGGTATCGTGATAGCCTTTGGTATCCAGGCTTATAACATCATTTTGTTACGCAACTATTTCTCCAGCATTCCCAAAGAATTGGAGGAGGCGGCTATTGTTGACGGCGCGAATGAATTCCAGTTGTTTGGCAAAGTCTATGTGCCGATGAGCAAGGCTTCCATTGCCACAGTTACGCTCTTCTATGCCATCAGCCGCTGGAACGGATACTACTGGTCCCGCATATTGATTGCAAATTCTTTTGAGCAGCCGTTGCAGGTGTATCTGAGACAACTGATAGAGAACTACCAGAAGATGTACGACGAGTCGGTCGTCGTCTTGGATTACAGCGCGGATAGCCTTGCGTATGCCATCATCGTCTGTTCGATTGTGCCTGTTCTGATCGTTTATCCGTACATACAGAAATATTTCACCCGAGGTGTCAACTTGGGTGGTGTGAAAGGTTAATAAGGAGGCAGTATATGAAACGTTCAGTTTTGTGGAGCATGGTTGCGTTGAGCGCCACCTTGGCATTTCTTTCCGGTTGTTCCAAGAAAACGCCTGTCCAGCAGGTTCCAGAGGGCAATGGGACTGTAACGGAGAAAACACTGGTCGCTCAAGCTACAGCGGCAGCCCCGAAGGAAGAAGCGCAACAGAAAATGGTAGATTTCTCCAAGCAGGTTGAGTTGAAATTCAACCTCGCTTATGGAAACAAAAACCGTACGATGACATTCAACCAGAGCACACCTATGACACTTGCCAATGGGGATGTCATTACCGCCGGTATGCTGAAGCCGATGTGGCAGGAAGTGGAGAAGAAGTTCAACGTCAAGATCAACGATGTCGGTATTCAGGATGCCAAATCCCCGGACATGATCAATACGGAGTCGACCAGCGGGTTCACTGGAGCAAACATTTACGGTGGTAGCAATGTTGCTACCCAGTTGATGGGATACGGCGCCCAAGGCTACTTCACCAATCTGTCCGAGCTGATGGAACAGGGGTATATGCCTCATTTCAAGGCGTATCTGGATGCCAATCCAAACGTTCGCAAGGCAATCACCTGCTATGATGGTAATATCTATTTCATCCCATACATCGCGGAAATCGGCACCATCGGACGTACTTTCTGTGTTCGTGGCAGCTGGGTATCCAGGCTTCTGGATGGTGATACCGCTGCTTTCGATACCGACGCCTTCACAACTTACGTGAAGCCGTTCTATGTCGGAGCCAAAGCGCGTACCGGCGCCAATGGGGGAACTGTCACTCCAAAAGAGGGTGTCAGTATTACCAAAAAGACCGCTGAGGACATCGTCGAGATTCAGAATGCGCTTCCAATCAAGAATGGCAAGACCCTTGCCGACGCATTGATTTCCTACATTAAGCGCAACTACGACTATGAGAATCCCTCCGAGCTGTTCCTTGGGGAGAAGGCGGCCTATGATGTGGATGAGCTTGTCGCCCTATACCGCGTCATCAAGGCCAACCCGAAGTTCCTGACGGACGGAAAGGCTGACCAGGTCTGGCCATATTTCGCTCGTCAAGCCTCGTTCCGCGAGGAGCTGATCCGTATGGGAACCTACTATGATGGCGTCAAGGTCCATGGTTCCGATTCCTACAGCTCTCGCTGGATGATCGATAAGGACGGACAGGTCGAGTATACCTACTCGATGCCTGAAGTCTATGACCTGCTTTGCAAACTCAGCGACTGGCAGGCTGAAGGTTTGATTTATAGCGACATGATGGATCTGTCCAACAAAGGCAACTTCCGCAGTGCTCTGTGGGGTACCGACTCTTCCGACAAGCCACGTTACGGCTTCATGACGTACGACTTCATTGCCTCCTCGACTGCGGATGCCTTGAATCCTGACGTCATTACCATTCTGCCTCCGGTGGCAAAGGTCAATGGTGTCTGGCAGTACTACATGGACAACAGCCGTGTCATCAAGAGCGATGGCTGGGCATTGTCCAAGGCTGGTACTCAGGAACAGATTGAGCGCGCTGCGGCAGTGATGGATTACTTCTTTACGGACGAAGGTCATCTGATGCAGAACTATGGCCTGCTTGACGACATCGCTTCGACTGATGGATATCTCGGACCGGATGGCAAGAAATGGCCGCTGTACAAGGATTGGACTCCGAAGGCTGCTGCCCTTTATCAGAAAGGAGACCTTTCCTCCTTCCTGCGTGACTGGGTCGGTTGCCAGATGGCGATTGGTTATCAGAAGGAAATCGGCTTTGAATACCAATACACCTCTCAGCGGGGGTTTGATGCTTGGAAACTGCTGACCAGCTCCACCCTGACCATCCCGACTTATGCTGGAGACGGGCCCAAAGGAGACAACCCTTACTATTACACCTTGACTCCACCGGCATACAGTTTGACCCCCCGCCAGAGTGAAATCATCAAGAAATCCACCTCGATTGAGAGCGAGGATGTGGTCGAGATGATGTTCAACGTAATCCGCTACAAGAGCTTGCACAATGCGCCAAGCGGTGCGACGGTTCCGCAGAATTATGATGAATACCTTCAGTATTTCAAGAGCAAAGGTCTGGATTCCTATGTCTCTACCATTCAGGCTGCTTACGAAGTAATGAAGGATAGCAACTGAGAGATTGTTCCAGAGAGGGGGGAAGATCCCCCTCTCTACGGGAAGAGAGGAAAGAAGATGGAGAGAACATTCCGTTTGCAGAGAATATGTGCTGTGCTGTTCCTGGTGATGAGCATCGCTTTGTTTGTTCTGTCACTGGGATTCATGACGGATTTCAAGGATCTGTTCGGTCTTCAATTGAAGGCAAACAAGCCGGTGGCATACCTGCATGATGTGCTTCTGCAAGGCTATAACCGCAGTCTGTTTCATTTGGCAGTCTGTGCTTTGGTGGTGGTCGTTCTCTCTTTTACCTTTGAGGCAAACCGCAAAGTGCCCGACATGATTGCGCTTGTGATGATGGATGCGCTCCTTGCCATTCTCTTCGTCCGGGCTGTGATGCTTGTTGCGACACTGGCCGGTCTCGAACCGGTATACCTGTCGGCAGACTACTCAAAGGTCCGTCTGGAAGGCGGTTTCGACTATGTTCTGAGAACAAGGACGTTTCGGCTGGGGTATTTGGTGGAATCGCTCTTCGCATTGGTGTGTTTGGCCTTTGGCGCCACGCTTTCCGTATCCCATGCATTGTTCGTCAGGGGGGAGGCCGGGAAGAAATGAGCGAAGTTTCCAAGAATGTCAAAGTGTCGGTCTTTTGTAAGAATGCGACCGGCTATGGCCTGACTCTGATAGCAATTCTCTTCGAGTTGATGTTCTCGATTCGGATTCTTGATTCGATTCCAGTCGGAGTCATGATGGGGGTTTCCTGTGGCATCAATATCATTCTCCTCTTTGTACTGTTCAGCGTTGGCGTGAAGGTGAATGTCTACCAGGTCGGATGGGCCTATGTAGGGCTTGCCTGCGCTGGGTATGCGCTCCTCAGGGCTTTCGTCCTATTGCCAGTTTTCCTGAAGCCAACCTCGAACCAGCGCGTCTTGTTCGTGGTGACCCTCTTGGAGGGGATGGTTGAGCTTGTCGCCAGCTTGGTAAGCCTGGTGGGTTCCAAGAGACGTGCGAGGTTCCTTGCCACGCCGGAAGGAAAGGAACTTGTGGGGCAGGAGGTGTGAGATGGGCATGTTGGAATACAAGCATATCGGTAAGATTTACAACGGTGGCGTGCGTGCGGTCAGTGACTTCAACCTGTCAATCCACGATGGTGAGTTTATCGTAATCGTCGGGCCTTCCGGTTGTGGAAAATCAACCGTGCTTCGCATGACTGCGGGACTTGAGGAAATTTCCGAAGGCGACCTGTACCTTGACGGAGTCAGGATCAATGACCAGCCACCGGTGGAACGTGATATTTCTGTCGTATTCCAGGATTATGCGTTGTATCCTCAACTGACCGTTTATGACAACGTTGGCATGAGCCTGAAGGTCAGGCATGTCGACAAGGGCGAGATTTTTGACCGGGTCATGGATACCAGCAGGTTCCTGCAAATCCAGAACTACCTGACCCGGCTTCCCGGCCAACTTTCGGGTGGACAGAAACAACGAGTCTCGCTCGGACGCGCTGTTGCACGCAAGACGAGAGTTTTCTTGATGGATGAACCGCTTTCCAACCTGGATGCGAAGCTTCGGGCGCACACTCGTGCAGAGATTGTCAAGTTGCAACGACAGCTTGCCATCACCACGCTGTACGTGACCCACGACCAGATTGAGGCAATGACCATGGCAGATCGCATTGTCGTGATTGATCACGGAGTCATCCAGCAAGTGGGGACTCCCCAGGAACTCTACACGAAACCGGCGAATATCTTTGTTGCCGGGTTTATCGGAACTCCACCGATGAACTTTATTCCTGGAAAGATTCTTGGAGGACGTTTCGTCAACAAGGAATTGGGCATCAATTTGGCCGTGCCTGCCAAGGTCGGATGCCAAGAGGGAAAATCAATAATCATCGGCATCCGCCCCGAACACCTACAAATTGCAACGACCAAGCAAGATGAAGGCATGGAACTTGTGGTGATGGATACCCAGTTTATCGGCAGTCGCTTTTACGTGCTGTTCAAACTGGGAAGTTTGGTAATTACCGGATCCCTTCCAGACTATGTCCCGAATAACGCCAAGGAATGGGTCTCCTTTTCGATGGAGAACGTCCATTTCTTCGATGGCAAAACGACGATGCGACTGGAGGTGTGAGATGGAAGAAGAAAAATTGACAGCGTTTGAGCGCAAGCGCCGTCTTATTGTGGCGATTCGGGAGAAGGGGTCGATTGACTGGGCAAAGTTGGTCATGGTAATCGCTCCTCTTCTTCACCTGATTCTTACTCCAATCCATGTTGCCGCACTTCTCAAACTCGAGGATCAGATTTGTGGTTTCATTATGTTTCTTTCGGTTTTGGTCGGGCTGGTTGTGCTTTTCGAGGCAACGAGGGTGAAGAATGATGAAACGACAAGCAAGGTTCTGTTCCTGTTGTTCATGTTGGCAGATTGTTTGTTGCTATTCTGGCTGCTTGGCATTTATCGTTACGCACTTGGGTACCAGCAGACACTTCGGGAGCCGGAGGTGGTCATCCGTGCGGTTACCCTTACCGTCTCCATGCTTGCCTGCTACGGTGTTTCGTTCGCTCTGACCATCCTGAGCTTCTTCTCCAATGGAAAGGAAACGGCATGAAAAAACGCAGATTGTCGGATAACGCGAAGGCAATGGTCTGCCGCTGGTACCTAGCAGGAGTCGTCTACTTTTTTGTGGCGTTCGGAACTCCGCTTGGGTCTCGACTGACTACGATTGACCTAATCTTCACGTTGGCTGCAGGTACGGGATGCCTGACGGTTTTCGTACTGGACCCGATTCTCTGGCGGATATTTGACCTGACCGAGCACGGGAAGGTGGTCAATATCGCCTATTTCTCCCGATCCAGACACATTGCGTGCCTGTATAAGCTTGCCCAGTTTTTCCGATGCATGCTGTGTGTGGCAATGGTGGCATTTATCTACCACGTGGCTAATATCTGCATACTCCAGCTGTTCCATTTGCCTGAAGGCACGGTGGCTTTAAAAGGAGAGCCGTTCTTGTTCGCCACGCTGTATGTGGCTTTGTATTGGGTGACGGAAAAAGGCCGTCTCGCTTTGAAAAAGGAAAAAACATGCGATATCAAGCACTGATGATTGATGATTGGACAAGAGTGGAAAAGACATGGAATGATTGCCCTCCTCAAAGGGAACGATTGTTGGCTGAAGTCCAGCGGGAAATGGAAATTGTTCCGCCTGCCACACATCCTTCCATGAGTATCACCTTCATGGCCCTTTACGTCTTTAATCTTTCCCTTGCCTATAAGTTGACTGGGAAGGAAGCGTATCGGGACCATGCCTATGCATGGCTGGACACGCTTGCGTCGTATCCGGGGTGGGGTAGTGATCCTCGGAATATTGACGTCGACCTTTCCGCTTCCTGGGTGCTTTGGGGCATGAGCTGTGCCTGCGACTGGCTGTACGATGAGTTGGATGAAACAAGGAAAACAACCTATAACCAGACAATCAGCCGCCATCTTGCCATTTTCCTCTCCCATATTGCAAGCCATCAGGGAAGCGGCTGGCCGACCGAATATTGGCAAAATCATAACTGGATCAACATGACCGGTATTGCGGCCGCCGGTTACTATTTACAGCACCACGGTCTCTCCGACCAGGGAGCAATTGGTCTTGTCCGTGCCAATTTCGAGAAAGTGTTTTCCGTTCTTGCTGGCGATGGGAGCAATTACGAAGGTTGTTGCTACTGGAGATACGGTGGCATGTGGCTTTTCGTTTACGCATGGATGGAACGTGGCGAGGGAGGAAAAGATTACTTTCTGCAGAGTGGATACTTGCAGAATACATTTTTCTACCGTTTGTACCAGAGTAGTCCGGATCTTGCCCGCAACCTGAATTTCGGGGATACTCACGACCTCTACTCAAGCCATCCCGCTTGTGTCTATTACTTGGTTGCTCGCATGTACCATAACGGATATGCCCAGAGATTGGGAAATTTGACTACAACGGTATTCCTAAAAGACGAGATAGCAAAGAGCAAGGTCCATCCCGGTATCCAACCAGAAGCCGGACTTGAATTCATCTGGTTTGATTCCTCGGTAACGGAATCTGATTTCCAGAATTTGCCTCTTACAAGGGAATTCCCCGACCTCGGCTTGGTTTCTATCCGATCCAACTGGAAGAAGGACGCGATGGTCTTTTCCGCCAAGTGTGGTTGTCCGGGTGGTGAGAGCCAGTGGAAACTAGGCTGGAAGATCAATCGTGAGCATGGTTGGAAATGCATGTCCCTTGGGCACCAGCATCCCGACAATCTCGCCTATCAGCTAGTCCTTGGCAGCCACTACATCATTGCCGATGACGGGTACAACCGCACAATCGACCCAAGCGTCCATTGCGTCCCTCTTGTCGATGGAAAGTACGCTGATGTAATGCACGTCAGCGACGTGTGGAGAGCGAGTGCCGAGGCGCGGATCAAGGCCAACCCGGAATACAAACCGGATGAATCAATGTGCGGGTCGATGAGCCCGTTGCGTGAGCATGATGGCATCTATTCGTGCGAGGGCCGGACAGAGGAGACATATCCCCTTGATTTGAGGATGAAGCGGGCTAGTCGCACGTTCCTTATCCTGCCCGGAAAATGGCTTTGCATGGTGACCATACTGGATTCCGAGGAAGATCACATCTATACGCTGGTCACCAACACCTATGAGCATCCGACCTTGGTGGGCGAGAACCTCTGGAAGTATCCCGCAAGCGGGATTTCCTATCGGGTACTTTGCGACCACCCGTATCGGATTCGGACGGAGATCCAAACCATTTCCGCAATGATGACTCCGCAGGAACCGGATAAGGTGACGCATGTGGAGGAACACTCGTTGCAGCTTTCTACGACTGCCAGACACAACCGTACGGTGTTTGTCGAGTTGTTCACCGTAGCCGGGATATCGGTCGATTGCTGCCTCGGAAAGGAAGAACTTCGTCTTGATGGCAGGAGCTACAAGATTCCATCGCATCGGGATGGGGAGGTACGGTAATGCAATTGTTGGATTATGGCTTTGCAGGCGCGGTTATGAAAAAAGCTCTTTTCCGTACCGCGATTGGACAGATGCGGAAAGAAGTCGACGGATTCGCCTCCCGTTTCCATGATGACCCAAGCCATCTTAGCGGATGGGGTCACCGCTATTTCTGCCCGGATGATGGAGGAAGGCTGATTTTCGACCCCGAGAAGCCGCATGAACATGTGTGTTCGGTATGTGGAAAGCAGTTTACCGGCAAAGTGTTTGATGAGGCCTGGGTGGTTTTCTATCGTAACCTTGCTTTTGTGACTGTGGAAAAAGCCGCAATCCTTTACAAGGTTACGGGAGAGTCCCGGTACTTGGAGACAGTAAAGGATATCCTTTCCTTTTACACCCATCATTATGATTCCTTCCCTCTACATACCAAGGAAGGAGAGTTGTTCTCTGATGAATCAAAAGCCGATTGGGGTTGTGGCCGCATCATGCCTCAAGGTTTGAATGAGTCGATTATCATGGTTCGTTCAATTCTCACTTTGGAAATCCTGAAGGAAGATTTGGATGGGGATTTCAAAAAGCAATTCCACGAGTCTTTCGTGATTCCTTTCTACCGAATGATTATGCCACAAGTTAACAAAGTCCATAATATTCCTTGTTGGAATCTGGCAGGTCTGGGATGTGCCGCTCTGTACTTTGACGATAAGGATATAGTTGATTTTGTCTTCCATGGTGCATTCAACATCCGCCGTCAGCTCTCGGAAGGTGTGACCAGCGATGGTTTCTGGTATGAAGGATCAATCCATTACAATTTCTTCTTGCTGGAAGGTGTAACCACGCTCCTGCTTTTCTGCCATCTTTACAACGTCGATTTTGGCTTTGAGAGCGAGCAGACCGTGATACGGATGTTACAGGCGGCCTACGCCTTTGCTTTTGACAACCATCGGTTTCCCGTGCCCAATGATGGCTGGCCGGATTTGAATCTGAAGACCTTCAGCTATGTCTATTACATGCTTGCAAAGGTTACCGGAGAGGATAGTTCGATTGGCAACCTGATCAAGAACATCGAGGCTGGAAAGGAAAAGAGGCAGACATTGCCTTTGTCTGAATCCTACTATGTGAACAATGTGGTGCCTTTAGAGAGGCTGATGTTCGCTTATGACTGGGATATGAGAAGCTTTGAGGTGGTGAAAGGCAAGAGTGCGCTCTACCGACGGTCCCTTTTTGCCATGTTGCGGGATGGAAAGACCAACTTGTTCTTCAAATATGGCCTCAACGGGCCTAGTCACGCGCACCCTGATATTCTGGAATTCGAGCTGGCTTACGGTGAGAGGATGGTAAGCAGAGATTTGTCCAATGCCGGCTATTACTCGAACCTGTGCAATACTTGGCATCGGAAAACCGCCTGCCACAATACCCTGGCCTTTGATGGGACAGACATTACGAGCCGGGAGCCTGGCGAGTTGGTTTCTTACACCGACACCAGCGTGACGGCAAGGGCGCAACTGTTTCCTTTCTTGAGCGCTGAGCGTTCTTTGAGCATCAGTTCCCAGTCGGTTCATGACCACCTGCTGGCTACGAGTGGAAAACGTGGAATCATCGATTTGTTTTTCCATGTGGAGGACAAATGGAAATTGATTGCAAAGCCTGTCATGCAGCCCTCGGCCCTTGGTTTCGATGAAAATGGGTATGAATACTTCAAGGACGTGAAGAAATGCTCCCAAGGACGAGACGCACGGTTTGTCTTCAGTGATGGATCAAACGCCCTTGTCGTAACGGTTCCTTACGCCGAAGGCCTTGAGGTCTTTATAGCTTCGACTCCCGACAATCCGTTGCCGGGCAGGAGGACTACCATCATCCGACGCATTGTCGGGACCACGATGGATGTAACGATGGATATGCAATTTTCTGAAACAAGAGAGGTACAAGAGAAATGAATGAGGAGCAAAAGAGGTATTTTGCTGTCGAAGATTGCCCGGTGGAAGAAGTGAGCCCCGGTGTCAAGCGTGCGGTTCTGGCCCATGGCAAGGATTTGATGATTTGCCACCTGTGGTTTGAGAAAGGAGCTGTCGGGGCTTTGCACCATCATCCACATGTGCAGGCGACATTCATTCTTTCCGGCAAGTTCGAATACTCGATTGGCGGAGTCAAGAAAGTAGTGAAAGCCGGTGATTCTCTTTACAAAGTCAGTGGCATCGAGCATGGAGCTGTCTGCCTGGAGAAGGGAGAGGTATTGGATATCTTTACCCCCGAGCGGGAAGATTTTTTGAAATAACACAGTGAAGACTGAAGAGGAGATAGGAGATACATATGGAAAAAATCGTACTGGTTACGGGAGCTACGAGTGGCATTGGCTTGGCAACGGCCAAACGCTTTGGCAAAGAAGGCTATACTGTCATCGCCAACGGTATTGTTCCCGAGCAAATCACCGCGGCGGACAAGGAGTTCACAAGCGAAGGCATCAAGCATGAGATGATGTTGTTCGACGTCACGGATGAGAATGCTGTGAACAAGGCAGTGGAAGAGATTTCCAAGCGCCACGACCACTTGGACACGGTGGTCAACTGCGCCGGAGGCCTCGGTGGCCGCAGTCGTTTCGAGAACATGACGACCGAGTTCTACCGCCATGTGCTGGCATTGAATCTGGACAGCGTGTTCTTCGTGACTCGCGCCTGCATCCCTCTTCTGAAGAAGGGGACAGACCCAAGCATCATCAACTTCGCTTCGAACGCTGCGCAGAATGCCGGTGGTCCAGGAGCTGGTGTGTATGGCACGAGCAAGGCTGCAGTGTTGACTTTGACCCGTGCCTTTGCAAAGGATTTGGCAGAATATGGTATCCGCGCAAACGGCGTGAGCCCTGGAACCATCAATACCCCGTTCCACGACGCGACTCGCGCATCCAATCCTGCGCTGTTCGAGTCTTGGAAGAACAACATCCTGCTCAAGCGTTTCGGCGAGCCGGAAGAGGTTGCCAATGTGGTCTATTTCCTGGCCAGCAAGGAGGCTTCCTTCTTGACCGGAGAAATCATCCAGGTCAACGGCGGTCAAGATTTCATCTAATGTGACGAATCCGCTGGGGGGAGCAATCCCCCCACCAATTATTGCGTGAAGGAGGCATGTCGTGGTCGCATGTTTTGTAGAAGAGAATGGTACGCATCGTCTTGATTTTGTCTTTGCTCATGGCCGGAGAGAAGAAATCGAAAAACGTTGTACCGTGATTCCTGTGGTGATCGGTACGACCAATCTTGTACAAAACAGGCATGTGCTCAAGGATGTGGAGGTGATTATCGGCACATGGGAATCGCCAGTTTTTACACCGCAGCAGGTCCGGGAATTTTTTCCCAGCCTAAAGCTTGTACTGTATGCTGCTGGATCTGTGCGCTATTTCGCCCATGCTTATCTGGAAAACGGAATAACTGTCGCCACTGCGGCGGCCGAGATGGCAATTCCTGTTGCCCAGCTGACAGCTTCAATCATTGTGCAGTGCGCACGGGGCTT
>AUXO014899249.1_pt1 | contig 13041 bp, 11 predicted proteins | sample 768731 | NCBI WGS metagenome assembly AUXO01 (sample SAMN02715735, study PRJNA202380) | gut metagenome | biome: sheep rumen | host: Ovis aries | place: New Zealand: Palmerston North
TGTTTGTCATCAGATTTTTAGGCAGGCTACGCGAATGAAAGATTTTGGGAATGGCCGTTATGCAAGAAATTTGTTACAGAAAGCCATTCTCAATCAGGCTGACCGTATATACGCAGAGACAGCGAATGGAGTTGTCGATAAAGATATGCTGATGACACTCACTGCAGCTGACTTCGAGGATATTGAAGAAACATTTGTGGAATATGACCGAAAAAATGAACAGTCTATCGGATTCATCGGAGGGTAATGGAGCTATGGTGTTTAGCAAAATGCCTGCATTGATAAGTATCGGTGAAGAAGATCAGATATTCCCGCAGCTTCCGGCAGCAGAGCAGCAAGAGCTGCTCTGCTGTAAATTATACCCAGATGAGAAAAATGGGGAACTATCTATGCAGGAATTATCAGAGGTTAGATACTTATGTGAAGAAGCAGCAGTAACCGCATTCATTGTAGATGGAAATAATCATAATGATTTATTATGTATGCAAAATTTAGCGCGTTATTATGTTGAAAACAATAAGGATTTTATTATCATCATTTGTCAACTAGGAGGAGATGGACTTAGAAAGGATAAATTGATACAAGGATTGTGTCAAAAAGCAAATGCTCTATATTATATAAGGAATAATTATGTGTATTGGAATTTAGTTGTATATCTATGTTGGGGAATGAGAGCCTTTAGATTACATACTAAAGCACCAGAAGCTATACCGGAAGATATTGATGCAATTCGCCAAATCTTCCCTCGTCGTTCCAATATGTTTTTAGAGATAATCGAAACTCATTTGAGTGAAAAAGAAGCAACTACAGTTGTGGAAAAATTTTTATCATGCAAAGATAACTTAAGAATGTTAAAAAATGCATGCACTGGATATTTCTACTTAACTACAGTTGATGGAAATAATAGGAATACAAAAAAGTTGAAAGAACTGCATCAGCGATTGTGTGAGAACACAAAAGATGACCAGTTCTTTCTGACTGTTTTTGAGTTGGAAACGCCAGTTAATAAAGATTCGATGTTAACGATTCTTAATTATCCTCAAGATAGTTGTTGAAATCCAATGTATCTTGCAGACGCTTCCTTAGTTTATCGCGGATAGATGTAGGTTCTTTCACATAGATGCGATCGCCCATCTGCATGAGCCAAACGTACAATCCCTCATTTTCTTGAACTTGAATAATGGCTCTGTATAGTTTCCTGCCGTCCTTAGTATAACGATTTATTGGGACAAGCTTCAATGCTCCCTTGTTAAGATTGAAGCGCATGAGTATCAGGCGGATTGATTCTTCTGTAAAGTACAGGCATAAAGAAATAGGCAGGGTGCCATTGTTGAACATTAACAGATGTTCGCGTAGATAGCGGTCCAAGGGAAAGCGTTTTAAGGCCTCATCAAAGGACAATGTCTCATTATTCGTATCAGATTCTACATTTAAATAATACTTGTACTCATTTGTAGCCTCAATCGGCTCTGCATTCTCGTTGAAAAGAATCTTGATGTCGTTTACAATTCGGCTGACTTTGAAATGGGTAAGCTTCTTCCCGTTATTAGCATTAGCGGAATCCAGATTGGCAATCAGATAGCATTCATCAGCATGCCAGACTAGATAATATGGAGAAATTATATAGATTTTATCTTTACCAGTTTTTTTATCTATATGTTTTTGCAACTTGTCTTTATCATTCGTATCATTGAGATAATAGGTAAAACGTAGTTTATTATGTTTGCAGATAGCTGTTAGTATTATTTGGATGATGGGGAGTATTGGGCGGTTGGTTTTGCGGCAAGGGGCTGTAGCTTTGAGTTGTTTCACCATATTCTCCAAATAATCTTCACCGAGAGCATCTGTACGATGCATAAATTTTTGAAGTAGGGTTTCTGTTTCTTCCGCAGATATAGACGGTGATTGGAAAAGAGACTGTGCAATTACTGAAAATTCAGCAGCATCAAATGGAAATTTATCGCAATAGTACCCTTCCTTCATTGATGTACTAGTCGCTATATGAAAAAGTTTACTGGCGTTGATGGCTTTTATATGCCTGCCTACGGTAGAAGTAGAGATAGTACTAGATGCTCCATCAGGAAAAAGTTCCTGCCAGCCACTTTCCACACTGGTGATTAAATCAGTAGTGATACATGGATTGTCAAGATTCGTGTGAAGCAACGCATCCAGCAATAATAGAAATTTAACATTGTTTTCTGATACACCCTTCATTTTTTGATCCTCCACAAATCAATCGTTGTATTATGTTGGTGAATTATTTCGGCATAGGAAATCTCATATCCTGCTGGAGACAGGTTGCTCTGTAAAATTTGACAGAGCTAGTGAATTCAATGATAAATCTGACACTAGACTGGTTTATAATAGAGATATAGACAGGATATACAAGCTCTACTGAGCAACAGAACAAGGGGGTAGCTTCAAATGGCAAAAAAATATGACAATATCTATGTGGTCGGTTCTATCAAGGGGGATTATAATCGCTTCATGCAGGTCTGGGAACAAATGCAGGTCAATCCGCAGAGAGATTTAGTCGTGTTCCTGGGGGACTACATCGGGATTGAATCTGGCAATGGTGAAATGATGAACTGGGTGCTGAAGCATCAGGATGATGAGAATCTGGAATTTTTTCCAGGAGTAAACGAAAGTCTGATGTATGCGTCAGAATCAGAGGAAGATGAAGACACCCGAGATCTATGGATGCATGATAAAGGCGGCAATGAAGTTGACTATGCCATAGATGCGCAGGAAGATGTAGGGGCGTTTTATGAAGAGTGGATGGATTTTCTAAGAGCTCTGCACCAGAGAAACAATTTTGCTGTAGAGACCGAAGAGGTAACTTATCTATTCCTAAATCAGAATTGGAACTCAAGCGACTATAAGAACCCTAAAGTCATTACCAATGAAGTGTTAGAGGCCAGCGGTGTTAGAACAGAACCTATATTCCCCGATGGTCGCGTCGTGTCTTGTGAGCTACTGAAACAAAAATATTATATGTCAGAAACTAAGCAGGCGTATCGGAACAAGTAAACAGAGTGAAATTGGAAGCGGATGGATTGCTATAGTCTCCATCCGTTTCTGATATAAAAAAGATGAAGCAGGATATTTTGATAGGAGTGTAGAAATAGAGAGAAAGAAATCTTGTTGTCGGAATATTTTGTCTGGAGGAAATAACCATGATAGCTGAGATATCGAAGTCCAGATATTGCGAGAGTCTGCAATGCCTCAAACGTGTATGGCTTAAGAAATATAAACCTGAAACATATGACCACTCCTATGATAATCCCAAAATCCTAAAAGAGGGGAGCGATGTCGGAGATTTGGCGATGGGGCTGTTTGGTGACTACACAGAGATAAAGTTTACTAAAGATTGCGAAAAAATGGCTGTCGATACACAAAAAGAAATGGCGAAGGGGACAGAAATCATCACGGAAGCCTCGTTCCTCATTGAAGGCGGGTTGTTTGCCAGTGTTGATATATTAAAGAACCTAGGCAATGGTAATGTTGAGTTGTATGAAGTAAAGTCAAGCAGTGAGGTCAAACCGGTAAATATCCATGATGTTGCATTCCAGTATTATGTACTAACTAAAGCAGGCATAAATGTGCAGAAAGCTTGTTTGGTTCATATCGATAATAGCTATGTACGGCAAGGGAAACTAAATTTAAAACAATTATTTAAAATCGTTGATTTTACGGATGAAGTTATCGCTTTGCAAAATCAAGTTAAAGAACGTATTGAAGTAATAGCAGGATATATGAAAGATGCAGGAAATGAAGAACCCAATACAAAAATAGGTTTACAATGCTATGATGATGAGAAGTCGCTGCATCCCTATCGCTGTCCATTCTTCACACATTGTACAAAAAATATTCCACATCCCAATGTATTTGATATTAGAGATATGGATAAAAATATTAAAATTAAGCTTCATGATAATGGCTTTGATTCATTTGAAGAAGTATTACCGCAGATAAAAAAGAAATTGGAAAATACTAAGGGGGATCAAAAGAAAAGAAAGAAATATTATCAGCAGGTAGATATGGAATTACATGAAACAAGCCCCTATATTAATAAAACTAAGATAACGGAATTCCTTGATGAATTACATTATCCGTTATATTTTTTGGATTTTGAGACAGTAGATCCTGTGGTGCCGATTTTTGATGGGACAAAGCCACGTATGAAGCAGGTATTTCAATATTCATTGCATATTATAGAATATGAGGGAGCAGAACTTAAACATAAAGAATATCTTGGTGATCCAAGAAAAGATTCTCGTGAAGATATTGCTAAAAATCTGTGTGATATTATTCCACAGGATGCCTGTATTATTGTATATCATAGTTCATTTGAAATAAGTCAATTAAAGGAATTAGCAAAAAGGTATCCAGAATATAATGATCGTCTTATGAAAATGATAACACAAATTGTAGATATAGAAAAACCTTTCCAAAAAAGATGGTACTATACTAAAGCCATGAAGGGAAGTTCAAGTATCAAATTAGTTCTTCCAGCATTGTTCCCTGATTCATCAGAGTTAGATTATGCAAACCTTGAAGGTGTGCATGATGGTGAAGAGGCAAGTTCTACATATCTAGAACTTGCAAAATTACAAGGAGAGGAGTTGGAAAAGAAAAGGAAGGAAATGTTGGAGTATTGCAAGTTGGATACTTTGGGTATGGTAAAGGTATATGAAAAGTTAAGAATGGTATAGGAGATTTAATATGGATATGAAAGAAAATAGCACTAGTGGTATTAATTATTTTAGACTAATAGATTTCATGAAAGAACACCATGGTAAGCCGTATGAGCCTAAAAGTAAGGATGTTGATTATGAAGCTATAGACGAAATAAAAAAAGAAAACGAAAAAATAATAAATTTCTACCAAAATGAATTCAGCTTTGACTATGCAAAGGCACATAATAAGTGGAATGATTTGCCTGAAGAGCCTCAGAATGGAAAAACTCAAGAGGTAAGAAATTATTGGTGGTTAGAATTTAGTTATAAGGATAATCCTATAGGTGTTTCTATATTTGCTGATTCTACGATTGAAGGATTTGAGGCGATATATTGCGTGTGTTTAGAAATAAACGATAATAAGTCGAAGGAGAAAGAAGAAGAGAAATTAAAAAGTGACAAGAAAAAGACGAAGAATGAAATTAAAAATGAAAGCAAAGCAATCGCTTTTGAAAAATATAACAAACATTTAGATTATCCGATTCCAAAGGATAATTCGTTTGTCTATATAGCAGAATTTGAAGACGAGAAAAGAAAGAAAAAAAGAAAAAAGACAAGAAAGAAGATATTGAAGCGCGAAGAATCTGATATCACTACAATTAAGACCAAGCTTTCAAAAGGTGAGTATATAAAGGTAAGGCCTTGCAAATTGATTGAATGTAATGATGGTATAACGAATGATGATATAGAGAAACAAATAATAAATGCTATAGATATGTTAATAAAAAACTATAGTGAACTTTTAGGTAAGGATTATAATGATTTAATAAAAGATGAACAATATAATAAACTGTTGGGGAGAAAAATAATGCAAAAACTTGAATTTGATAGAAACATTATTCTGTATGGACCTCCGGGAACCGGGAAAACTAGATACACTGCTATTTATGCAGCGCTAATAGGAGGGTTTAATAACAGTGATATTCCTGAAAAGATAAAAGAAGAAAAAATGAAAAAAATCAGTATTGCGTCTGGTGAATACTGGTATAATTCCGACGGAAAAGAAAAGACCTTGGAGGGATTAATAGAAAAAATTAACGAAGACGAAGACTTATACAAATTGGCATTTGATTATTATAGAAAACTATCTGAGAAAAGAATCAATTTATGCGATGAGCCGAACAATAAAAAGGATGAAATAATCTCATGCTTTCAGGCTAGTTTTGTTACTTTTCATCAGTCATATTCTTATGAAGAATTTATAGAAGGGATTAAGCCTAAAACAAAAGGTGATAAGATCTCATACAAATATGAGGATGGAATATTTAAGTCAATTTGTAAGGTTGCAGAAAAAAATTATAAAGAAAAATTTATCATAATAATCGACGAGATAAACCGAGGAAATATATCGAAAATATTTGGTGAAATGATAACATCGATAGAAGATAATAGACGCTATAAGGTTGGTGAGCAGGAAAAAAATTCTTATGATGAGTCTATTAAAATCACATTGCCTTATACTAAAGAAAGGTTTTTAGTTCCAGATAATGTCTATATTATAGGGACCATGAATACAGCAGATCGTTCAATTGCCATGATTGATACTGCACTTCGTAGAAGATTCTCATTCGTCGAAATGATTCCTAGACCCAATATTTTAGAAAAATTGCATATTAAGGACAAAGAAATATACCTTAAAGATATATTGGATAAAATCAATCAGAGAATTGAGGTGTTGCTTGACAGGGAACATACTATAGGGCATGCGTTTTTTACAAAGCTAAATGAGAAAAAGGACGGTAATGTAGAAGTTAAAGAACTGGGTGATATATTTAAAAATAAAATTATTCCTTTATTGCAAGAGTATTTTTATGAAGATTATGAATATATCGCGTTAGTTCTTGGAGAGGATATCACAAAAATTAAAGAAGGTAAGGATGATAACGAAAAAAATATTATTATTGAGAAAAAATTAGATGATAATCTATTCAAATCAAACAGTAAAATTAATAAAAACAAAACTGTATATAAAATTAATGATCAAGCATTTGATAAACTGGAAACATATCAGCAAATTATCGGTGAAAAAATAATATTGAAAACTGAATTGTTAGATAATAAATCGACAGAGGAAACTACTGATGAGTCGGATAATAACAATGCGTGAATATGATTGTATATCACAAGATTTAGAAACTGCAAAGAAAATAGAAGATGGAGCAAAGTTTGATAACAACGAATGGAGTGATAAAAAAGAATGGTACAATATGTTTATGGAACTAAAAGAATTTATGTATTCCGAAACGCTGGATGTCGATGAAAATGATGATTCTAAATATTTTTTTAGGCTTACACAAAAAAATAAAAAAGACGCAATAAAGGCTTCAAATTACGTTGGGGTAGTTCAGTTGAAGTCTGGATGTCAGATTCAGATTTTACCAAAGATATCTTTTGAAAACGATGATAAAGATTATTTTATCACCAAAAATGTATTTCTGAAAATGTTGAACTCGTTAAAAGATTTCAACTGTAAGCATTTGTATAATGCATCACTAGATATTTCCAGATTAAATATATTTGAGATTTTCATACGTTTGTTTGTGATGCATGTGGAGGAGTTGGTTAGTAAAGGTTTGAAATCTTCATATGTTGCTATAGAAGATAATATCCCTTATTACAAGGGAAAACTGCTTGTAAGCCCACATATAAGATATAATTTGACCCATGCGGAACGTTTTTATGTTTGCTATGATGAATATAATGTTAATCGTCCCGAAAATCGACTATTAAAAGCAGCGCTCCTTTTTCTGCAACGCATATCTACAGATCTGGTTAATAAAAAAAGAATACGTCAGAGCTTAATGCATTTTGAGCTTGTAGAACCATCGGTAAACTACGAAGCGGATTTCAATAAAGTAGTAATAGATCGTACCACACAATTCTATGAATATCCATTAAGGTTGGCAAAGATTTTTCTACATGGTAAGAGCTTTACAAGTTTTGCCGGTAATTCAAAAGCTATATCCCTACTTTTTCCTATGGAAAAGCTGTTCGAAGCATATATCGCAAAAATGGCTCGTAATTTTTTTCAGGAATGCACAGTTACTGTCCAAGAGGAAAACAAAATTCATTCTCTATTTAATAGACAGGATGATAATGTCGAAGAGAAAAAGATTTTCGGATTGCAACCAGATGTTGTCCTGGAATGGGAGAATTGTACTATAATAGTCGATACAAAGTGGAAACGTCTAATTAATAATCCTAAAATTAATTATGGCATAAGTCAGGCAGATATGTATCAAATGTATGCCTACTCTAAGGAATATAAAACAAAACATGTTTGCGTGATTTATCCGTTAGATTCTGGTTTTATGGACAATAATAACCCTTCAAATTGGGAAGTATATACGCCCGTCAAAAAATATATAAATAAATCGAATGGATGTGAAAATGTTGTAGTCCATATATTAATGGTCGATCTAAGAGATGATAAAGGATTAAATATACTTTTCCAACACATTGAAAAAATAGCAGTTAAGGAAATGAGAGGTTATTGATTTTAGTTATTTATAATTCAAGTAATAATAGCTCCGTTTACATATTACTGGTTAACGGAGCTATTGTTAATTATAGATAATTGCTAAAAATAGGGTTCGTGGTATTTGTTTGATAACGTTTCATTAACACGATAAACATGCTCACAAGAGATATAATTGGAGATGCTAGCCAATATGATCGATTTCTATTTCCAGATTTAACTGTGAATTGGTAGTATTCTTTTTCGAGTGCGAGTTCAAATTCGATATTTATGTCGCCATTGTCACTTATAATACAATTTTCAGGGAATTTATATTGGAGTTTAGGAAATGCGTATTTTAATACTGTATGTGGAACTGAACTTGGGTAAATGTGTCCTTTGCCGTTGTCTGTAGAGATGTATATTCAAATTTTCTTTCATGATGATTGTAAATAAATGAACGACAATGCATAGAATCATCTCCCTTTGATTTATTTACAGCTTGGCTATTTTTAGCATAACAGAATTGTGCGATAAAGGGATTATCTATTATTGTTGCTCTGTCAGATTTGACATAGTATAGCATTATGCTACTTGTCATATAGGAGGAAATTATATACACTCATGGTAAAGCAGTTTTGATTCCAACTTTATATCAGGCATGTATAGAAATAAAACGGGATCGTTATATAGCGGAAGCGTTGAGGAAGTACAAACGTAGACTGGAAAATGATATAAATCGTATTTATGTTAAAGAGGCTGCTAATTTGAGAAGTAAAGAAGCAATGCCTGAATCCGAGAGATTGAAACAGAAAATGAAAGAGGGTGATAAAAGGATTTATTTCCAATAATTATACGTTTTACTACGGATAGGGAGGAGTCTTTTATGAATATATCTTGGGGATTTAAGGCTTTAGACACCGTTACTGAAGGTATTAAATCTGGTGATTTCATTATGATAACTGGTGCCCCGAGCACTGGAAAAAGTATTTTTGCCAGTACTATTGCTGCCAGTGCTGCTCTACAAGAAAAAAAGAGTGTCGCATTTTTTTCATTGGAGTTATCCACGGATCATCTTAAACGAAATATGATTTGTTCTCAAACTAATATTAGTATCTCAAAACTAAGAGCGAATATCCTTGACTCTAATGAAAATATTACGAAAAATAGGATTGAAAAAGGAATTGCTGAATCGTTGTTAACTATAGATGATACAGCGGCACTTTCAATTAATTATTTATGCGTAAAAGCACGTTATATAAGTAGAAAGGTGGGATTAGATTTAATAATAATTGATTATCTTCAATTGTTAACTGTCAATAGAGATTACACCAATGTAGATGAATGTCGTAAGCTAGAATTAACGGAAATTCTTTATACATTAAGGGCATTAGCTAATGAGTTGAATGTAGCAATCATTCTTGTTTCGCAGCTTGATTCTAGTATTAATGAGCGCGACGATAAATGTCCTACTTTAGGAGATTTGAACAAATTTGGGCCGTGGGAAGAAGTTTTAGACATGGTTTTGATTTTTTATCATGATGAAAACGCCCATATTGAGTCTTATAACAGCAATATGAGAGAATTAATTGTTAAGCGAATACATGAAAAGAAATTAGATAATGTTAAGGTTTGGTTAAATTTACTTTATTAAGGGCAAATGGGTTATCATTCTATTCGTGAGAGCAGTATCATTGATGTGAATTTCGTGATCGGCAAAAGCTTCGTTGGCATAGGCCTCAATTTCGAAGGCGGCTGCTACAACCTTGACATGGAATCCGAACCGGACATCTATGGCGCTATCAAGCCCTATCGACCATATCAAAGGAAACGTTATCCCTGTCCACGGGTGGATGCACCAGAAAAGCAGGACAGCCGTGCAGGCATCCGGATAAAATGCGGTATTCGCTGGATGCGTTCGGCTTTGACCTGAGTGCGATAACCAGAGATATGCTTTTCACACCGCAAATAGCGCCGTTCACTCCTTAGGCGTTGAATGTTCCTGTTTATAGTCGCTATAATGTATCATGGTGACTAATAGACAAGGGAGACTTGAATGTGAGAATAAAAGTCGCGGTTTGCGATAGTGATAAAGAAGTATGCGGTTATATAGCCGATATTATTGTCCGGCAAAGACCGGATGTGCAAGTAAAAACGTTTTATACGGCAGAGGCGCTGTTGCAGGCTGGAGATAATTTTGACATTTACTTTTTGGATATCAAGGATATTAATGGCATGGAGACGGCGCGTATTTTGCGTTCCCGTGAGCAGGGGCTGCACAGCATTATTATCTTCGTGACCGGCTATCGGGAATATATGCCCGCTGCCTTTGATGTGCAGGCTTTTCATTATCTGCTAAAGCCCATTGACAAGGTGAAATTTTCCCGCGTGCTCGAAAATGCCTGTTTGGAAGTCCGTTATATGCAGGGGCAGAAGGAAGATTATGTGCTGCTGAAGCTCAATGGTTCTGCCGGTGATATGCGCAGCCGCCGCAAGGTGTCTTTGCAGGATATTTATTTTATCGAAAGCAACAACAAAAACGTCATCATCCACACTACCGAAGGCACTTATGAGGTGCAGGGAAAGATGGACGAGTTTGAGCAGACTCTGGGAACGGCATTTTACCGTTGTCATCGCTGTTATCTGGTGAATATGGCAAAAATTTCCGCCTACAGCCCGGAGGGAATACAGGTGACCAATGGCGAAATGGTTATGCTGGCAAATAAGAAATACGCAGCTTTTGTCAAAGCATACTTGCATTACGCCAAGGGAGGCGGCATTGTAAATGTTTGAGCAGTATTTGTTGGAAGCCGGCGTGTACGCAATATGGAGTTATTTGGCATTTGGCTATACGGAGGGCATTTTGTCTGCGCGTTTTTCCCGGCGCATCTATGCGATAGGCGGATATATCGCCGTTTACGTTTTCGGCAGTATGTGTTGGAAGTTGGGGGCAGATTATATCCGGATAGGTGAAAACAGCATTTATGCCGGGTTCCTGCCTCTTTTGCCCAGCGTGTTGCTCATAGCTGGGTTACAAAAATATTATTTTTACCCCAACTGGCCAAGACAGCTTTTTGTCTTGGCTAGTTTAGTTGCAGGCTGGATTGTTCTGCGTTTTGCCGTCAGCCCGCTATCCTATGTGCTTTTCGATTACTGGCAGCCATTTTTTACCTGGCTGGTGGAATACAGCGTGGCACAAGGGCTGATTTCCGCAGAACAGCTGCTAACGATTATCGGCGATATCAGTCAGTTGGCGCTTATGGGCGTACTGACTGTTTGCCGTTTGGTACAGCTTGGGCTTTTTGCGCTGTATCTATGGCTTATCCGGCACTATTTCTGTGCACAGGATTATAATTTATCCTGGACGGAGAGTCTGTTTCTCGTATTTCCCTGCATAACGGTACTGGTGATTGACCTGACTTTGCGGGTTATGGCGTATTCGGTGGATAACAGTGCTCTGATGCTGATTTACTATCGGGCGCCGGCAACGCTGTTTCTCCTGCCGTTGATTAGTTTGCTGCTGTTAGGCATGATTGTGACCGCGGTCAGGCTGTTTCGCGGCATGGTGCAGTTCAAGGAGGCAGAAGCCAAGCGGCTGTTGCTCGAAAATGGCATAACGGATATTCATCGGCAAGTGGAGGAAATGCAGGACATTTATGGTGATATGCGGGGCTTGCGGCATGATTTGCGGGGGCATATTGCCAGCCTGACCGCTTATGTGCATAATCATCTGCAAGGGGAACAGACGGAAATCGAGGCTTATCTGGCACAAATGACCAAAACAACGGAACGGCTGGACTTTGCGGATAAGACAGGTAATCCCATCACAGACATCATCCTGCATCAGTTCCGTCAGCAGGCAAAAAGAACAGGCATTTCCTTTAAGGCAGACTTCCATTACCCTGCGCATACCTCTTTTGACCTATACGATATCAGCGTCATTCTCAATAACGGTCTGAAAAATGCTTTGGAAGCTTGCAGCAAATTGCCGCCGCCCGCGGAGATAGCAGTGCGTTCTTATCGCAAGGGCAATCTATATTTTATCGAAATCTCCAATGATTTTGCCGGTGATTTGATTTGGCGTAAGGAGAGCGGCCTTCCTTGTACCACCAAGGAAGATAAACAACAGCATGGTATAGGTCTAGTGAATATTGCCCGTTGTGCGGAAAAATATCAGGGCAGTATGGACGTCGAAGTGGTATCAAAAGAAAACCGTCAGTGCTTTTGTCTGACGGTTATGCTCTATCATTGAGCTAGCTTTTTCATAATAAGGGACTTGTCTATATCCGTTTGGGAGTCTGCGGCCATCAGGCGGCGGGCTTCTTTTTTTATCAGGTCGATTTCATAACCGGCCACAGGCTGGCCGACAAGCTGACCATAAGGATTTACAAAGAAGATTGTCGGTACCGTTTTGATGGTGGTAAGAAAAGCAGCCATATCGTCATTGACCAATAGCTGGGGGATGGGAAAATCGTTTGCCACGTTTTGGGCGAATGCGATTTTATCATCATTATCCGTGGTTTTCACATCCCCTACAAGGCCAATAATTTGCATGTCGGCAGATTCCTGCAGCTGCCAAGCCGTCAGTGCTTGCAACAGCTGGCGGCTATGGTCATCTTTAATAACCCAGAGTACAAGAACCGTGAATTTGCCGGTGAAGATTTCATTATTTACCGATTGACCTACTAAGTCCCTGGTCTGAAACTTTGGAAATGCAGCAGGCGTTTGCCTTGTGCCGGAGGGAGTGAGCAGTACATTTATGGCCAAAATCGCAAAGATAAGGGTCAGCGGCAGCAGGACATACCGGAGATTTTTCTTCATCATGGTCACCTCATATCATTTCAC
>AUXO013913621.1_pt1 | contig 13039 bp, 21 predicted proteins | sample 768731 | NCBI WGS metagenome assembly AUXO01 (sample SAMN02715735, study PRJNA202380) | gut metagenome | biome: sheep rumen | host: Ovis aries | place: New Zealand: Palmerston North
AGTTCCCGTTCAAGATCCCTTATGTAGGATCTAATCTCTTCAAGCTCCCCATATCCAAGAACAATTCTTGCCTTCGGATTGTCGGTAGTGTTGAGAAAATCGTTAATTTTGTACATGACATCCCAGACATCCTCATGGTCCCTGTAGACCTTTGAACTCGTCCTCATGCTATTCTCCCTACACTAGTTCCACGGAAGCATATTCCAGCTTCTTCAGAACATAGGACATATTGATTTTTGGATTTTCAGAAATGAATATTTTGTAGTCTTTCCAGACTTCATCACAATCTCCCCAGTCAGTGAATTCAATTCGGCGGCTGGTGGAATAATACCTAAACGATTCAATAATCTGTGTTCTACTCAAATCGTTGAAGTATATTATGCCTTCAAAAACGTTAAGTGGCTTGAAATCTTTTAAATCTAGAAGAGAAGCAAAATGGAGACATCCCAAAATGCTTCCACCCTTGGCATACTGAATTACATGATATGTATTTTCAATTTTAAAATGGATAAATTTAATCTGTCCATCTTCCATTAAGTCGTGAATTTTATTCAATTTCTTAGAAACGGCGGCGAGAGTTCTCCTCTTCTCCCGCCATTTTCTATATGACTGAAATGGCGAAGTAATCCATTTTTTTAATAAAGTCATCTGCATCTATCCTGCATTTGTTTGAAAGAATCTCTCTTCTCTCTCTTGCATCCCTTCTTTCAAAATTGAAATATTCAACTGTATTCGGAATTAAGGTTCTTTTGGAAATATCAACCTGAAATATTTCATTTATGTCTGGATGATGCCACACGTTGACTCTATTTTTTCCATATTTGCATTTATGGACAAACAGACCTTTGCTATTTTTTTCAGGCCTGTAGAATACAAAAAGATGATGAAAGTCTCCATATGAAATTTTAAGTTCAACAAAATATTCCTGTGCACCTTGAAGAGATGAAACAATTGAAATCACCTGATTCTTAAATTTTTCATATTGACGTTCGGTCATATTAGCTCCACCATTTTTACTTTAATGCCTATGAAAAGAGTTTCTGAATCCAGTCTGCATTTTGGAGAAAGAAATCCCTCACGGCCGCCGATTTGACACGGTTCATACATTTTATTGTAATACCACCCAATGTCAATTGTCAAATTGCCGTCGGTTCCATAAAACCAGATGTCCTTGCACATAATTCTGCCATGCTTCCCCCAGCAGACATGCCCAATCGAAATTCCTGGATTGGAGGAAAACGAAGTTCTCCCCCTCCACCATACAAATTTAATTGCATGAATAATATTTTCATCGTTTATATCTCCAATGTGGGAAATGGTAAATTCGAAAAAATCATTTTTCTTTCCAATGAAGCAAAGAGACTTCATTAAATTTTTAAAAATTTTAATTTCATCTGATGTCATTTTTGTCCTCCTTAAGAAATTAATTTTTTTGTAAACTGTTAAGAAAATTATTTTTTTATCAATATTTTTATATGAAAAATCGAAAATTATGAAAATCCCAATAAAAATACGGACAAACTCGTTACCAAACCCATGTGACGAATCGATTTTTCAATAAAAATTGATTTGTATTGGTAGAAGGGTTTGATTCGCAAAGGGTGTTTCAAAGACCTAACAGATAGATGTAATCAAATCTTATCTGATTATCATCTATTCCATCTATCTTCTAAAAACCCAACGTATTACCTAAACTGAAAATAATGACCGTAATTAAATTCTGGAGGACTGAAATTAAATTTGGAAACGAAGATTTAAATTTTTTTCATCGACAGTACTAAAAGGCAGAAATGTCCTTCGGGACTTTCAGATTCAGAAAAGTTTTGTTCCTGTGTCAGATCTACCTGTCGGCGTTCCTTCCTGACTGTAGATAGAACAAGCTTTATCCGTTCTGTACTGTCTGATTTTCTATCCGGGGTTCCTTCCTGGCGCTGGATAGAACAAGCTTTATCCGTTGTCAATAGTGATTTGATGTTCAGCTCCAGATTTGTTCCTGGCTATATCTGACTGTCAACAGTCATTAATATTTTCCTTCCACCTTTGTTTGAGCAGAGAACTGAGCGTAGCGAAGTTCGCCGCGAGTTCCTGGGAGGAAAAATTAATTGAAGCCGGAGCGAATTGTGAGCGGAGGCGGAAATTAATTTCACATTGACAAGTTCAGCTTGAATTAGTCTGATGTAGTCAAACTTGCATGTCATATCTATTGATTTTTCAACAAATCCTCGTCAATTTCCTGGATTTGCATGTGAGATGAATGCTCTGCATCAGTACGGCAGAATTTAGAACAGTTATGATCCGACCTTGCGGCTTGCCTGCCGCAGGTCGGAGACTGAAGTTCTGCGCAGATTCTATTTCGGTTTTTAATCCACTTCTGGATTACATATCCTTTACTAAATATTTTTCCTTTGGATATCTATGTTTGACAACGTCAATCGTAGTTTTGTAAAGTCTTTCCTGTAGAATGCATTCTGGAGTACAGCACAGATTAGATTCTGTGAAACATGAACTACCCACTTGCCCTGACTACGCCAATGCACTGCAGATAAACTTTGACATGTTTGACGGTTTTGTTAACAGTATCCAAGGTCCTTTCGAAGTTGACTATCTTTAAGAAGGGGGAAAGTATCGCAAAATTTTTTTATTGAAAACACGATGATCTGCGGTAAAATAAGCATAAAATACAAGTAAAGTCAAGAAGTATAAGATCTATCTGGTTAAAAATAAAATAAATAAATAAAAAAAAAGGAAATGCCTTCGGCATTCCCTTGAAGAGAAATCTAGCAGTCATCGTCGTATGTAAATGAACATCTATCTGTCAAGTCTTCGTCAATTGCATAGGAAACTATGTTTCTGACGTACTTGTACCAGATTCTTTCCCCCTCTGGATGACTAATATGCAGAACGTATCCTGAATACTCTCTTTTTGGACTGGATATGAGAAGATATCTGCTGCCGCATTTGTAGTCAGACGTCCATGATGGAGCTACATGAACGCTTAGGTTGGCATAGGATGCATATTCCTTGCATGTACGTTCTATTGAAGCTATGATGGGAAAGTCTTTTCCGAATGGACAGGATGAAAGACGCTTTCTGCTGTCGTCTAGAACACCGTAGTATATGTAGGTGTCTTCGTAGAGAATATTTTCCTTCGGCATTGTATGAAGAGACAGATTGAGAAACATTTCAGACTCGAATGCCTTCTGGAAATGCAATAGAGGAGAGTCGAACATGAGCCAGCATGAAAGAAACTGTTCAAGACCATCGTCTTTGGGAACCTTTATGTAGATCTCCATTACTGACTTCATTTTGTTAAGTATTTTTTTCAATGGAATCCTCCCTAGATGAATTCGACTGCCAGCATTTTCATCTGGCATTTAAGCCACACCCAATCCATTTTTTTTGTATTCATTGTCCATGTATTTGACTTCTTTTTTAATTTGACATAACTAATGTACAGTCCTTCCTTTCCTGAAGGATCATAGAACCATATTCTTATGAAGTCGATGAACATACCGTTTGCGTAGTGGTATATTACTGCTCTTTTATTTTTTCTAACCTTGTTTTCATTTGGAAAGAGGGAAATTTCGAAAACGTTTCCATTCAGTTCTGCGGTTCTGAAATTGGCAAAAAATCTATTGCCTATCACTTTGAATAAAATGTCGATACCTTTAATGATTTCATATTTTTCAATGTTTTCTTCAATCTTCTTTGATTTGCCCAAAATGGTTTCTCCTTTTTAAATGATTTTTAAAAGCCTGTTTAGCAGGTGTATTTAACATTTTTATATGAAAAATGTGATTTTTCAAAGCATGACTGCCGCCGGATTTGAAAACCCGCGGCCGGAGGAAATAAAAAAAGTCCACCCAGTAAAACTGAGTGGACAGTTGGTCGAAGCTATATCATTGAAATTGCAATAATTCTTAACTTGTTCTCTATTTTCTTCCAGTCAACTTCATCAGAATCCAAATACCAGGGTTCTTCCGGAGTAAAGACTACAGATCTTTCGTATCTTACGTGGAATTCTCCCATATGTCTCGAATTGCATCTGATCATGTCTATTACTGCGCCTTTGTAGGCATGTTCTATGTGAAGGTCGATGTATTTGGAATAGACCGAACCCCACAGAACAATGCTTATTGAATGTCCTCCTTTTCTGGTCACAAGCTTGGAACGCCGTTCGTTTGAACGGTATTTTTCACATATTAACTTGATATGTTCCATGATGTACGGATTTTCCGACATTTTTTGAATTTCGATTTCTCCATTATTTTCCCAGATCATTGAAACGCTCCTTCTGTAAAATTTTAAAACCGGAATAATTTCCGGATTTAATCAAGCTATTTTAATATCAAAATCAAGAATTTTCAATTATTTTTTTAAATGGCTCAACTTCGCCAAGCCATTCTACATTCTTCATCTTTTCCACTTCTTCAGGAATGTCCCACCCAGTCCACCATGCAACAAGACATTTTCTACAGTCGTGCCATTCAATCCTAACAATGTCCGGGTCGCTTCCATGGTACTGGATCCACCAGAACTTTCCGACATCGTCTATTGTTGGCTTCATAGTATTTTTCCCCCTATGAAAAAAAGCCCACCCGTAGAATCGAGTGGACTTGATTTTTTTTAGTTTTTTATTCGTCGTCATCTATGGTGTAGATGTTGTCGTCTTCGACGGCATAATGTTCTATATTCCGATGTACAACGGAATACAGTATTGAATACATGTAGTCTTCCCAAATATACATTGGTTTTCCGTCGATTTTGTTCGGGTTTTTAATTACTACGTAATACCCCGAATAGTCGAATATTTTACCTATGGCTCTCAGCAAATTGTATTCGATTTTTTGCATGCCTTTTTCGAAGTTCATTACTGGATAGAACTCCACCAGAAGTTCATATTCACAACCCGCGGTTTCACGCAGAATTCTTCCTATAAGAGGAAGATTCTTTCCATCGATGAGTTTACATTCCCAGTCTTCGGTAAAATATTCGTAGTTGTCAAGAACGCTGACAACTTCAGGAATTCTTTGAATTATATGGCGGCGTTCCTTGTTGTACACGATTTCTTTAAGACAGTTGAATCCAAGATTGCAGCAGTCAAAGAACCGGAAGACGCTTGAATCGTCCTTAAATTTCAGGACAAATTCCAATGTCTTCTTGACGCCGGAATAATTGACGATTTTCATAATCTCCCTCCAAATTAAATTCAAGCAGGACGGAATGTCCTGCTTTTTTCAAAACATCTATTTATATATTAAAGTTTAGAATTTACAATAACCTATATGTCGTTCAGGCAGAAGATGAGCAGCTTTCTCTCGATGATTTGCCAGTTTATCTTTGGAGAATTGAGATATATTTTTCTCTTTTTCTTTCCCAAATCTGGACGATAGTACCACATGTCCAGCTTTCCGTTGGACAAAAATGTGGCGGCTATGTAGTCTACAATCTGTTCCTGAGGAATCGACCCAATCTGGTTTCTCAATTGGAATTCTGTTTTTCCATGAGTGTAGTCGTAATATGTCGTCGCACATATTGTCTGCTTGTTGTTCTCTGGAAAAGGATTTACTGAAAAAGGAAATATCCTTTCATTTGTATTGCATAGCTGCTTGACGCAGTTCATGATGTTTCTGTTCTTTGTAAAACCAGGGATGTAAATCTTTCTTCCATAGTTCCAAGACCAAAGCATAATGAATCTCCTTTTTTTTATATGAGGCTGACACACATAAGCTTAAGCTGAGCTTCAATCCACTTCCAGTTCATTTTTCTGGACTTAAGCGTCCATGGACGCTTTTTTTCTCCCCATTCATATCCAGAATAGATGAAATTAAGCTTTCCATTTTCAGGATATATTTCAATGTCGTCTATTATCCATCCTTTTTTGAATCTGTGATGCATTACAAGAACATCTTTTGTTCTGTAGCGGTGCTTTTCAAAAAAGAGCAGTTCAAAAGAGTGGTCTATGTCTTCCGCGTATTCTGGAAGAAAGATGACTCTTGATGCGGATTCAATAAATTCGCTGCTTGAAAGAAGCATATTGAGACAATATAAAATGCTTCTATTTAGAGTAAGTTTTGGAATATATCTTTTACCTTGACTTTTTCCAAGATATCTATATGTCATATATTTTCTTCCTCCTTTGGATTGAAAATAATATTTACATATAAAAGTCTTGATTTTTCAAACCGGCCGCCGTTTTTGGCGGCAGGCATAAAAAAAGAAAAAAAGCGCATGTCCGAAAACATGCGCATTGAATATATATGTTACACATTTGAGTCTGAAAGTTCATTGTTTTCAATGAAACTTTGCAGCCTGCCTATTCCGTCTAAGGAATCTCCCATACTTTCCCGAGCAGCGGAAACTTCATCGTAGAGATTATCGTCTTCGACTTCCTCTTCGATATTTTCCAGCTCGTTCATGAGCATTTCGAGCTTCCTTCCGATATTTCCAACTTTCCTTTCGATTTCCTGTCTAGTCATGGTTGTATCTCCCTTGAAAATATATTTAAAAAGAAATAATATTTACATATAAAAGTCTTGATTTTTCAAACCGGCCGCCGTTTTTGGCGGCAGGCATAAAAAAAGAAAAAAAGCGCATGTCCGAAAACATGCGCATTGAATATATATGTTACACATTTGAGTCTGAAAGTTCATTGTTTTCAATGAAACTTTGCAGCCTGCCTATTCCGTCTAAGGAATCTCCCATACTTTCCCGAGCAGCGGAAACTTCATCGTAGAGATTATCGTCTTCGACTTCCTCTTCGATATTTTCCAGCTCGTTCATGAGCATTTCGAGCTTCCTTCCGATATTTCCAACTTTCCTTTCGATTTCCTGTCTAGTCATGGTTGTATCTCCCTTGAAAATATATTTAAAAATCCAGACATTTCTGCCTGTTTCACATGATATATTTACATATCAAACTGTGAATTATTCAAATCCGGCGGCAGGAAAAAAGTGCATGCATTTTTTTCATGCATGCACTTATTTTTTTTACCATTCCCGTAGAAGCTGGTCGATTTCCTTGGAAACAGCGTGTATTTCCTTTATCAGCCAGATCCAGTCCATGATTGTTGACTTGTAATTCCAGCATGCCGGCGTTATTCTCATCATCATGCGAAGAGTCTTGTTGTTTTCTCTTTCGTCCATGATGATTATTTTATAACGCTGGTCTATATCTCCCTCGCTGCAGTCTATGCCGAAGTTGAGAGATTCGATCAGCTTGTTCTTAAACAAATGGTCAACACACACGGTCGGAAATTCCGGTTCATCGTCTTTTTCAGACCATCTGGAACACCACAGCCGAAACGTATGCTGTTTCCAGATTTTTGAGGTATCTTTATACTTGTCCAGTATAAATAGCTTCTTTGACAATATTTCGGTATCGGAAATGTTTTCGATATCGTAATACAGGTCATAGTTGAAGTCCAGCATTTCATGGTGAAATGCACACTTTTCATAAACCGAATCGAGAATTTTCATAATCTTCCCCTCCTCAACAGTTAATGTTAAAAATCCCGAAGAAAGGTCTCCGGAATTCAAGAATTGTATTTACATATCAAACTTTTGATTCTTCAAATTCGGCGGCCGGAAGGAAAAATAAAATAAGCCAGCATCTAGCTGGCCAATGATTCTTCAAAATCATTAATATCTATAATAGAAACCCAAATTCCGTTTTGCATGTCGTAGATTTCAAAATCTTTGTCGTTGTATACAGTTCCGCAGTCCGGACACATATATGCATCAGATCCCGTCATCATTAATTTCATTTCCTTGTCGCAATATGGACAAAGAACCGTGTTTACATCCGGAACTTCCGAAGCATATTTTCCATACTTTCCAGAATTGTAATCTTTGTAATATTCATTATTGTAATAGTTTCCACCCCATCCATAAGAACTTCCACTATAATGGTTTTTGTTGTAATGCCATGCCGTTGTAGCAACATACGTTCCGTACGACTTCCATCCTAAATTGCTGTACCACAATCCATTGTCTTCATACCATGTTCCAAATCTCTTGAAAATGTCCTTTTCAGCATCAGCTACGAAGAACCGCTGATTTCCAGCCATGTTCCCAATAATCTTCTGAACTTCTTCATTTTCAAGATGGTCTGAAACTTCAGGTCTTGCCATTACATCTCTGACAAAGCATTGAGTATCGCTTATTTTTAATTTTTCATCCCCAGATCCAAGAACTCCATTATGAACAAAAGCTCTTGAAACATTTATTCTCAATGCCTTCAAATCTTCAACTTTCGTTGAAATTGGAAATGGGTGGCAGTTTTCCTGTGAAGTTCCTCCACTGGTGGTAATTCTGAAATGCATGACGACATCGTCGTCCTTGTCTACGTTCAAATCTTTCAAAGCTGACTTGAAATCATCAACTTTCATGAATCCTTTATGAATTTCAATTACTTTCGTTCCTTTTCTATGAAGGAGAATTCCAGAACCGTCTGGATTTCTCCCAAAGCACTTTCCGATAATTTCATCGGAGGGCAGATCTTTTCCGCGCTCCTTGTGAACTATTACACACACTTAAACTTATCCCTTTTTTAAGGTTTTTTTCTAGGAAACGTAGATTCCCTTTTCCGTCATCAAGCTTGCCAGATATTCGTAATTTCCTGCAATGAATCCACAGAAATTCTTCCACGAATCATTGTTGACGCATTCCAGAACCGTTCTAGTCTTGGAGAAATGATACAGAGCGTGCGAAAATTCAATATTCGCAAGGAAATGACTGGTATTCAGAGTCGACTGAAACATTCTGAGTTCAACCGTGTGTTCATTGTTCCAGTTCACTGCGGAATATCTGTCGTGATTGTTGATTATCTTTTCTTCAAACCTCTTTGTCTGGTCGTTGTTTTCTGCCGAATTCGGAAGAGGAATCATCTTGGTATATCCATTGCTTCTTCTTCCCGCCAGCTTTTCAATCTTCTCCTTATGGGAATATACAAAAGCAGCAAAGGAGTTCTGGTGAGCCCTAGTCATTCCATTTCTAGTTACATGAATGTGCATTCCAACCGTACTTGCTTCGTCTCCTGCGCATCCTTCACATTTCAGGAAGCTGAACAGCTCCTCAATCTTGTCTTTATTAGACCGCCAGAATTCGAGAGTAGCCGGATGGCTGACAATTTCCATTCCAAATCGAATCGATCCGTCATTCTTCTGGTAGAATAGGCCAGGAATCGACGATTCCACATGAAATGCCACAAAACGGCGGTAGTCTACACGTACGCTTCCACTCTTTGTTTCAATTGTAAACGATTCATTGTCGTTTTCATATCTGCTTCTGTTGGGATCATTGAACTTCAGTTCGATTTCATTCTCTATTCCGAAAAGAAGATCGGTATTTTCGGCGGCAGACTTTTGAACAACCGCCTTTGGCTTGTATGAATAATTGTGGATAATATTTCCCTTATAATAGCACTTGTCGCAAGTTCCTTCTTCGTGGAAAGGAATTTCATTTGCAAACCATCCACCGCAATGTGAACACGAATGACATACCTTTGCAATGCACTCTTCACATCCAGTTATAATCTTCTTCTCACCATCAGTATTAATATATTTTGCGTTAATAATTGAAGATGTTCTCTTAAGCTTTCCACACGAAGGACATGTTGAATAATTCTCTTCAAGGCAGCCTTTGCATACCTTTCTAACTGTTCCGTCAATTTCAACTTCATTTGCTTCAGAAATCTTGTGAGTGCATCCACAATCCTCACATTCAAAATATTTCACACTAAAGCAATGTTCGCATATGAATTTCCCACGATCCATTCTGTGTCCATATCTTTTTCTGATTATGGCACCACATGCATCGCAGAATGCATATTCCGATTTCCAATGCTCTTCGCAGAGATATCCCTGTCCCGAAAGAAATGCCTCTTCCGGCTTCATGTACTTTCCACAATCGTCTGCGCTGCACCTAATTAAATGATGTTCATTAATGCAGTCCGGACAATATTTTGCACCATTGATTCCACGCTGAAGATTGGAGTGTCTGTTGCCGCAAATGCTGCAAACGTTGTTTACTGGCATTTTCTCTTATTTCCTGTTTATGGGTGACGCAACAAAATCAGTCTTTCTGCTGAATCTTCTATACAACGAATACTTACTGAATTATAATTTTTTCCGATGTCTGCAAAAAACGGCGGCCGAATTCTTCATCTTTCCGCCTTTCAACCATCAGTGCATCAATTTCATGCACGTTGTTTCCTTCAAATTCAAGCAGTCCTAGAAGATCTTCCCGTATCAGTGATCCTTCTACGGAAAGATCCTTCAAACTGCTTAAAGCTTCAGACATTTTGCATATGTCTTCGCTTATATGCTTTTTCGTAATCCTTCTTTCCTCTTCAAGATCGTTAAAGGCATCGGCAATAATCTTTTCCTTGTTCATCCAGATTTCCATCTGCAAAGCTAACTTTCCTTTTTCATTATTTTTTTTATAAAAAACAAAAATATTTGAGAGGAAATGGACTTGCAACTCTATAATTTCCATATATAATGTCTAAATTTTCAAAAAAACTTCAAACCCATCATACATCTATCATCAATCCAAAACTTCAACTACTATGTAGCTGACGGGCAGCATGGTTTTTCATCTTCCCGTCCATACTATAAAATCCGGCGGCCGGAAAAAGAGGCAACAATATGCCAACCTACAAGAACATTTCCAATAAAACTCAAGTCGTTTACAACGTAGTCTTCGCTCCCCTCGACGAGAAGGAAGTAGAATTCTACATATACGACGAAAAAAATTTTAAGAAGACAAGCGATGATCCTGTATTTTCGCCAGTCTCCTTTTCAAAAAAGCTTTCTTCAGGTCAGTCTTTAAAGATTGAAGACTATCTCGAAGAAATAAAACAGGCCAACCAGATAAGAATTGCCGGAAAAGAACCATCGCTAGTTTCCTTCAACAATTCTCCATATTCCATACTTGTCTCGGACCACGCAGAACAAATCAAGCCAATTCACACAATTAACGAGATCAAATGCGAAGAGGGAGAAGTAAATGTTGAATTTTGGCGGCCGGCAAATTGGAGAAACTAAAACATGATTTCCTTAACGGAGAACATGCTTATTTTCTCCGACAACAAATTAATTCCCTCCGAAGAACTCTCATCAAGCCATAGTCCGCAATATGGCTTCAGTTCTCCCGAAAAAGCTCTAATGAATGCATTGAGAACTCCGCAACTCAATCCTTCCGAATCAATTTCATCTCCAGACTACGATGAATTTAATTCGAGAGCCAATTCGGGATATTCGCCAGATGGATATTCGTATTCAAACTCTGGCATTTTCAATATTGACGACAGTGGAGAATTCTAAAAATTGGGCAAAGTACAATTTCCACTAGTTAACATTCGGAAAGACGTCGTAAATGAATGGCATCTGGAACATATTCTGAGTGAAATAATTCATGTCCCATCCACACCCGATGCATGGGGATACTACACTGCATATCTTACGGAAATTCCAGACACTGGAACCAACAGCAAAATAGAGACGGCTGCTCCAAAAATCATGGGCCTTACCGAATACAAGGGAGACCCAATTAATCCAAAAACGAAAAGAATTGTTTTCTCGCAAAACCAGTTCTACGTAAACTATGCCACTGGCGAACTAATGTTCCATCAGGCAAGGGCAGGACAAAATCTTTCAGTAGACTATTTTGCGAAAGGATCTCTGATCGAAGCAGACGACATTAATGAACTCTATAAACGAATCGTTGCACTGGAAAATTCTAAAATCAGTCCTGAAATCCTGCAGTTCAGAATTTCAAACATGCCTTCCATAGTTGAAATTGGTCAAAGATTCCCAATTGGCGAATCTCTGATTGTTCCAACTACGTTTGCATGGACAATTCGGCGGCAGGACTTGATGGAAGAAGACTCGATCTGGATAAACATGAAGAATGAAAAAATTGCAGAGGGTATTCCATATACTTCCAGAGAATGGACTGTTGACTTAAACGGAAACCAGAAAATGGAAGTTCCTGGATCTCTGGAATTTTCTATCCACGGAAAGACAATCGGCGGTGACGAAGTCTCCGATTCTCTAAATGTCCAGTGGGTCGATAAATTCTTTATTGGAACATTTACAAATAAAATTGTAACTCTTCAAAAAGTTGTCCGTCTAAATGAAGAACTCCTTTCTTCATGCGAACCATATCAGACTCTAAGAGCAGAATTTCCAGAAGCTCAGGGCGAATACAAAGTTATTGCACTTCCTCAAAGATATGCAATCAACTATGTAATTGACAAGAAAACAGGTCTTGAATTCGTTTTTGACGAACCTTTCGAACTGTCCATTACAAACGGACACAACATCACAATTCCTTACTACATTTATGTTTCTTCCTGCAGGATTTCTCCTGCAGTTGAAATTGAAGCGTCAATTGGGAGAGAATAATGGCTGAAGCATCAACTGGACTAAAAGTAAGTGCACCCATTGTACCTTATTCCCTAGTAGACGTATATCCCACTCACCTTTCCATTTTTGGAAAAGGTGGATTGAAGTCTGTAGAAACCATTGCAGATAGGAACGCGATTCCTGAAGAACGCCGCGAAGAGGGCATGATAGTATATGTTTCCGAAGAGGAAACTGCATATGCTCTTCGTGGAGGCATTACAAATTCAAAATGGGTTGATCTTCAGAGCTTCATAGAGGGAGCAAATTCAGGAAGGCTTAAAGTCGGTCCTGAACCTTTAAATCCAACGGCAACTACCGTATGGCTAGATACTGATAATCACGATTTGAAATATCGTGACCCACAAAACAATCACTGGATAAGCTACATACCACCGCTGGTCGACGGTGGCGAATTTTAAAAAAATTTTTCTAAAGAGGAAAAACTAGAAACTTATGGCTGCAAATCGTAAATTTCTCCAGATTGCTGGTTCCACCCTTGCCAAGATTCAGGCCCTAGAGGGCGAAAATGCCGTAAAGGCACGTGAAATTCTACTTGCCACCGATACTGGCACACTTATCGTCGGCATGGGCTCTGGTGCCTACAAGCAGATTGGTTCTGTTCCCAAGGG
>AUXO017457962.1_pt1 | contig 13039 bp, 27 predicted proteins | sample 768731 | NCBI WGS metagenome assembly AUXO01 (sample SAMN02715735, study PRJNA202380) | gut metagenome | biome: sheep rumen | host: Ovis aries | place: New Zealand: Palmerston North
AATACAAAAGAATATTGTAATAAAGGAGATATATTAGGGGTTAAAGGTAGAATACAATCAGTAAAAGTAGATGATGAATATAAAATAGAATTAATTGCAGAAAAAGTTACATTCTTATCAAGTAGAAAGGCAGATGAAGACTTATCGGACTAGATATGTATTTAACAAGAAAGAAATATGTAGGGGCAGAATGGAACCATAGAAATGTTACAGGGGAAGCACATATATTAATAGATGGTAAAGAATTACCTGTAAAATTTGAAAGATTATCATATATAGAAGAGTCAGTATGTTATTGGAGAAAAGCTAATCAGATACATAAATGGTTTGTAGATAATGTACAAAATGGTATAGATGATTGTAGAAGTTATGATGTAGGATTAGAGGATTTAAAAAAATTATTAAGTTTATGTAAAGAAGTTAAAGAAAAAGCCATTTTAAAAGAAGATAAAGTTTCAGTAGGGGAAACATTAAAAGATGGGAAATGGGAACCTATTTTAGAAGATGGTAAGATTATAGAAAATGCAGAAGAGATATCTAAGATATTACCAACATGTAGTGGATGTTTCTTTGGCAGTACAAATTATGATGAATTTTATATGAATGATATAGAATATACAATAAAAAGTTTAGAAGAAGTATTAAAAGAAGAAGAAGAGTTAAGTAAGTTAGGATTTTATTCAGAGTTTTATTATCGGTCGAGTTGGTAAAAGGGGTGATATTATGGAAAAAGAAATGCAAGAAAGATTAGCAGATTTAGAATTTGAATATTATGTAGCTAGAATATCAAAACAAGATGAAGATATAATTAAACAAGCAAAAAGTAAATATAAAAGACAGTTAAATAAAGTTTTAAAGATGCAAAAGAATAAAGAATTTGTAGAAACATTTGATTAAAAGATATAAAAATATGTCATATAGAGGCAAAAGAGTAAAAGATAGGGATTTTATCAATAAAGAATATTTTGCTTGTTATATGGCATTTTTTTATATAAAAATGGTATATTTTTATTAAATCATTAGAAAAGGAGTAATAAAAATGTATGAAGTTTTAATTAAATTATATTATGAATTGGATTATAGAAAGTTCACAATAGAAGAATTAAAAGATATTAAAAAAATATTGGAACAATTTAATGGTAAAACAGAGGAAGTTAAAGTGAAGAGGGTGAAAGAGAAGTGAGTTTAGATAAAGCGATAGAACATAAAAAAGAGTATAGGGGAAAATATTATGGTGCAAAAAGTATTGATAGAACTTGCAGAAATCATGGTAGTTGTCCTTATTGTCAAGAAAATAGGCAATACAAAAATAAGAAATTAAAAGAAAAAGAAAAATATGATTTAGGAAGTGTAAGTAATGAGTGAAGAAGAATTTTTTAATAGAGCAATAAATAGAATATGCAAAGATTATGATTATAATTATGCAACAGAATTAAAAAATATTTATTTAAAGAAAGACAAGGAATTACAACAAAAAGAAAACATAATAAAAGAAGTTAGAGAAAAGGTAAATAAATTGAAAAATGAAATATTGATAGAAGATACTGGAAATACAACAACTGCATTATTATACGCAAAACCTTGTTGTAGAAAAAGATTAAATAAAATTGAAGAAATATTAGATAAGGAAGTGAATTGATTATGAGTGTATATTATACAACTAAAATTTCAAGAGAAGAGGCTATAAGAAAAATTGTGGAAAAAAGACTTGAAAAAACAAAAAAAGAAATAGAGTATTATTTATCTCAATTAAGTAATAAAGATATAGAAGAATTATTAGAAAGTATAAATGAAAGTGAATTTGAAAAGTTTACAATACAAAAGGAGAATAAATAATATGCATCCAGATTTAAGAAAAGACAAAATAAAATTCTATTATTGTAAAAAGTTAAAATGGTATCAATGGTTGTTGCAAAAATTACATATAAAGAATTATTGGAAAGAATTAAAGGGGGCAAAACAATGTTATTTAAAAAGGAATTGAAAGATAATAATAAAAAATTACAAAGAGATAACAGATATTTAAGAAAGATATTATCAGAGATTAAGGAAGAAGTAACAATATATGAGAAACAAAGCAATTATGGAATAACAAATGAATTAGACAGTCATGTATTTATACAAAAAATGAAAAAGTTATTAGAAAGGGTGAATTAAGTATGATACGAACAAATTGTATAAATTGTGGTGCACCTTTAAAAAATCAAAAATGTGAATATTGTGGAACTGAATATCATTTAGACAGTTTAGGGCAAATAAATGAATATAAAGTAAAAGTAAACATAATGGGGAAAGAAAAAGATTTTTATATTGGTAAAATAGAAAAACAAAGCATATTTGGAGATGGTTATAGAGATATTAGTGGGAATTTAATAACTAACAAAATATGTGATAAATTAAAATTAGAACTTATAGAAATGTAAAGGAGGGATAAAGTATGATACAAAGAAATTGTAAAAATTGTGGTAGCCCTTTAGAACATAGTTTTAATCATAAATGCAAATATTGTGGCACATTATTTGACTTTAATGAGCCTATAGAAAATTTAGTATCAGTTACACCTCAAGATTTAATAGACATTAAATTAAGAGATATCATAAGAGAGCCAATAAGAGATAGTATAGTATTATTGTTTAGTGGTTATAAAAATCCAATGCCTAAAATATATGAATATAATGATATAAATAATATCTATGTATCAAGTATAGACAGTTATGTTAAATGTGGATTTTGTTTAGAATTAGATAATTCAGAAATAGAAAAATATGGTTTGCCTTATGTGTTAGAAAAAATTTTAGCAAGTGGTGTTAGATACAATGAAATAAAGAAGATTAAAGCTCAACTTTTAGAGTCAAAATTAAAATATTATTGTAGAGGGGTAGAATTATGATTAAGGAATTAAACAAATTTAAAAAAGTAAAATTAATAGACTCAATAATGCACCAAAATATTGGAGGTAAAGAGTTTGTAATAGAAAAACAAGGCACATTAAAAGATATACTTGATATGGGGTTTATGATGAATATAGCAACCTATAATTTTGTTAGAAGAAATAATTGGTTTATAGCAAATGATGATGAAAACGAAAAAGTATATTATGGGCATGTTATAAAAACAGGTTTAGGTTATTGGATTTTAGAAAGTGAAATAGAAAGTGAGTTAGTTTATGAGTGATGAAGAATTAATTGAAACATTAAAAGTATTTAAAAAAAATAGAGTAGAGCAACTAGAAGAACCTGCAAGAAACTTATTCTATGCAATTATGAAAATAGCAGATGAAAGAGATATGTTAATAGAAAAATTAAAAAGAATAAAAAATATCATAGAAAATAGTGCAATAGAAACTTATGCAACAAGTGATACAAATGCTTGTAGAAAAATATTACAAGAAATAGGAGAGATAATATGAGAGATATAAAGAGAATAAAACCATTTTTAGAAGAGATAGAAAAGTTATGGGAGAAAGTGCCAGATTGGAGATTTGGGCAACTAATTATGAATGTATTAGGAACATGTAAAAAAGACCCATTTTTTTATGAAGATGATGAAATGTTAGAATTATGGAAAGAGGCTTTTAAGGAGTATAAATAATTATGGATATGGATAAAATATATAAATATAAAAAAGAGTTGCAAGATAACTTAACTTTTGAAGAAATAAGTAAATTATATAGAGAAATTTTATATAATGTTTATGAAGAATTTACTATAGAACAGGCTTATGAAATACACTGTTATCAGTTATTAAGAGACATGATAGATATATTTACACAAATGGTAAAAGGAAGAGAATTTGACATAAATTATTTAAAAGATAAGTTAAAATGGTAATAAATAAAAGAGATATAAAACATATCTTTTTTTTATTAAAAAAAGTGTTTAATTTGTAAAATATGAATGTTATAATTAAATTGTAAAGGAGGTAAGATTATGAAATATATTTTGAAGAAAGATGTTGCAGAAAAGCTAAGAAAATCATATAAAACAGGTTATTTCAGTGAAAAGATTGGGATATCAAGAACTTATGCATCATTAATTTTAAATAGGCATAGAGTATGTCCTAAGCCTATTGCTTATTGTTTAACTAAGATAGTTAATTCAGAAGCAGAAATAAGTGATTATTTTGAGGTGGCATAAATGGCAAGAAAAAGAATGTTTGATATTGAAATAATTAATCAAGATAGTTTCTTAGATTTGCCAATGGATGCAAAAGCTTTATATTTTTTGTTAGGTATGGAAGCAGATGATGAGGGATTTGTTAGCCCAAAAAGAGTAATGCGTTTGTATGGAGGCACAGAGGATAGTTTAAAGGTTTTAATAGCTAAAGGATATATAATACCATTTAATAGTGGAGTCATTGTAATTACAGATTGGAAAAGGAATAATTATATAGATAAAAACAAGTTAAAACCAACAATTTATCAAGAAGAAAAAGGCCTTTTAGGGTATGATGAAATAACTCAAAAATATGTAAGTTTAACCAAAGTTAAACCAAAGTTAAACCAAAGTTTAACAAAAGTTTACCTAGAAGAGAATAGAATAGAAGAGAATAGAATAGAAGAGAATAGATATATTGTCGAGCAAATTGTAAAATATTTGAATGACAAGACAGGAAAAAATTTTAAAGTTAGTTCAAAAACTACAAAAAGACATATTAATGCTCGACTTAATGAGGGATTTGTTTTAGAAGATTTTAAACAAGTTATTGATAATAAAGTTAATGAATGGATAAATGATAAGAAGATGAACCAATATTTAAGACCAGAGACATTATTTGGAACAAAGTTTGAGGGATATCTTAATCAAGAACAAAAGAGTATAACAACTAAAGATTTAGCAAAAAATATGGATTTTAGTGATGTGTTATAGGAGGCAGTATGAATAAAGAGAAGTTTTTAAAAATAATTACATATATGGGAATAGCATATAACAAAGAATTTACAAAAGAACAAATTGAAGTATGGTATTCATTTTTAAAAGATTATTCAGAAGAAGAGTTAAATAATGCAGTAAAAGTTTTAATTAATACAGAAAAGTATTTACCAACTATTGCACATATTAAAGAACAAATCGCAAAAAGTAGGTTAAAAGATATGCCAAGTGCAGAAGATGAATGGGAAGAAGTAATAAAGACAATACATAGATTTGGTTCATATAGAGAAGAGCAAGCATTAGAAAGTTTAAACCCATATACTGCAAAAGTATTAAGTTATATCGGATATTATCGAGTATGTACATCTAATCAAGAAGAACAAACATGGAATAAAAAAGAATTTATGGCAGAATATAATGCTTTAAAAGATAAACAAATAGTAGAATTACAAATAGAAAATAAAAAGGAGAATTTATTGAATGAATAGAATAGATGATGCCATAGAAGAAATGACTACATTGTTAATTAAACAAGATGTAAAAGATAAAAGAGAAAATAAGAAAGAAACAGTATTATTAACAAAAGTTGATTTGTATAAGTTAAATATTAAAATGTTAAAATTAATAAAAAAATATTTATAATTCAAAATTATTATGTTATAATAAATTTATTAAATGAGGAGGTCAAAAATGAAAAAAGTATATAATTTTGGAGAAAAAGAATTAGAGTATAGTGCAAAAGATAATAAGGAATTACCTGTATGGAAAAGTCCTAAATATGAAACTGCAAAAAAGGCAGTCATTAAAATGTTAGAGTCAGAACAATACAAAGATGTATTAGAAGAAAGTGATTTTTGGATTTTAATGAATAGAACAAAAACAGGTAAAATGGCATATACAGGATTAATAATTAGTCATAATGGTTGTTTAAAGATAAATGATACATTACCTGATGAATTAAAGTTCAATCCAGATTGTGTAAGATATTATTATTCAGATAGTGATAGTAAAACTTATAATGATAGTTTAATCTTTGAGTATGATAGTTCTAAACTTGGAGATGATAAACAACGTATATTTGAAATTGGTGAAGTTAGTTCTAAGAATTGTACAAATGATTATCCTTATGCAATGGCTTTAAAAAGATGTATGGATAGAGTTATTTTAAAAAATAGTAAACTTGCTTATAGTGGTGTTTATTCAGATAGTGAGGCAGAAGAATTTAGCGATAATGTAGAAAATAAAGAAGAAGAAAAAGAAGTTAAGTTTATAAAAGCAACTGATAAACAATTAGAGTTAATAAAAGAAATTTATGCAGAAAAGAAATTAGAGTTGAAAGATATTTTAGAAAAAATAAATAAAAAGAAAATAGATGAACTTTCAGTATATGAAGCAAGCAAAATAATTTCTGATAGTAAGGAGAAGTAAAATGGAATTAGTAACATTTAATCAAGAAAATAATCAATTAGAAATAGCCGAAAATGTCATAGAGATGTTAAAAGATTATCAAAGAAAAAAAATAGCTTTTGAAATACAAGAAAAGAAATTAAAAGAAGAATTGTTAGAGGCAATGGAAAAGTATGGAGTAACCCATTGGGAAACACCAAATGAAGATGTAAAAATAATTTATAAAAAAGGTTCAGTAAGAAAAACAATAGATAGTACTAGATTAAAGCAAGAATTACCTGATGTAGCAGAAGAATATACAAAAACAAGTGATGTAAAACCTAGTATTAGCATATCAATAGAAGTATGAAAGAAATTTGGAAAGATATTTGTAATTGCAAAGGCTATCAAGTTAGTAATTATGGAAGAGTAAAGAGTTTACCTAAAAAAACGAAGAACCAATATTCATACAAAGAGATTATTTTGAAACAAAGTAGTGATAAAAATGGATATAAAGTTGTTGGAATAAATAATAAAACAAAAAAAGTACATAGATTAGTAGCAGAAGCATTTATACCTAATCCTAAAAATTTACCTCAAGTAAATCATATATCAGGTATAAAAGAAGATAACAATATTTCAAATTTAGAATGGTGTACTTGTAAACAGAATATAAATCATGCATTTAAAAATGAATTAATAAAACCTAAAAAAGGTAAAGAATGTTGGAATGCAAAAAATATAATATTAAAAAAAGATAATAAAATATTAAAATTTGATACAGAAAAAGAAGCAAGTGAATATTTAGAAGTTGGTAAATCTGCTATAAGTAATGTTTTAAATAAAAGGTCAAAAAAATGCAAAGGATATGAAGTATATTATGATTGATGATTTAGAATTTATTGAAGATGGGCATATTTATTTAAAAGCAGGAATAATAATACCAAGTGTAACACAAATTTTAGAAAAAATATTTTTAAATAAATATGATGGCATACCAACAAAAATATTGAAAAGAAAAAGTGAATATGGAAATAAAATACACTCAACAATAGAGAAATTAGAAAAAAAAGAAGAATATCAATTAGAAAGTGTATATGTAAAAGCATCAATAGAACAGTATTTAGAGATAAAAGAAAAATATAGTATAAAAGTATTATCCCAAGAAGAAGTAGTTTGTTATAAAGGCATTTATGCAGGCAAATATGACATGATTGCTTTAGTAAATGATGAAGAAAGTTTAATAGATATAAAAACAACTGCAGAATTAGATAAAAAGTATTTATCATGGCAACTAAGTATGTATGAGTTAGCAATAGGTAAGAAATTTAAAAAATTATATTGTTTATGGTTACCTAAAGGTGGATTAGGAAAGTTAATAGAAATTGAAAGAATAGAAAAAGAAAAAATACAAGAATTGATAGGAGAAAAAGAATGAATATTATAGCAATAACGGGCACGATATGCAAAGATTTAGAATTAAGATATACAGGAAATAATAAATCAGTAATGGAGAATACATTAGCAGTAAGAAAAGGTATAAAGAACAAAGAAACAGGAAAGTATGATTGTGATTTTATAGATTTTGTATGTTTTGAAAAGAAAGCCGAGTATTTAGATGAATATGCAAAAAAAGGTGACAAAATAGAAGTAGTAGGAAAATTAAGAGTAGATACATGGAAAGATGATAAAGAAAATTATCATAAAAGAACTTATATAGTTGCCGATAGTATAAACATATTATCAAGTAAACCAAAAGAAGAAAAAAATCCTTATGAAGATTTTGGAAATAGTATAAAAACAGATTTTGATAAAACAGAACAAATAAAAATAACAAGTGATGACCTTCCTTTTTAAAATGGTATATATCTTGTCGGCAAGCATGGTATAATATTAATGAGGTGTTAAAATGGAAGAAATATGGAAAAATATACCTGATTATAATGGATACCAAGTAAGCAATTTAGGAAGAGTTAGAACATTTAATAAAACAACATATACTAAAAAGCATGGTGTAAGACATTGGAAAGATAGAATTTTAAAATATAAATGTATAAATGAAAACGCACATAAAACAGGTTATAAAGTTGATTTGTGGAAAGATGGAAAGAATAAAACATTTTTAGTTGCAAGACTAGTGGCATTTACATTTTATAATGAAGATATAGATAATCATAAGTTAACAGTTGACCATATAGATGGAAACAGGCTTAATAATAATCTTAACAATTTAGAATTAGTTAGTTTGGCAGAAAATATTAGGAGAGGTTTTAATAATGGTTTATATTCTTTCCAAAAAAAGGTGAAAATAATTAATAAAAAAACACATGAAGAAAAAATATTTAATAGTATGAGCAAAGGGTCTGTATACATGAATTATAGTAATAAATATTTATCAGATAAAATTAAAAAAAATATATTTGAAAATGATATATATAAGTGGGAATTAATATGACAGGTAATGTACAAGAAATAATAAATTGGTTATTTAACCAAGAAAAAGATAAAATATTCGAAATAAAAGAATATAAAGAAAAAAGAAGTTTAAATGCAAATGCTTATGCATGGAAATTAATAACAGAAATAGGGAATGTATTAAGAAAATCGAAAGAAGAAGTATATTTACAGATGTTAAAAGATTATGGGCAACAAGAAATGGTGAGTGTACTTTCTTCAATTAACCCCGAGGGATTTTTTAAATATTATGAGAAAGCAGGAACAAGTGTATTAAATAATAAAGAATTTACTCATTATAAGATTTTTAAGGGTACATCAGAATATGATACAAAAGAGATGAGCATATTCATAGATGGAGTTGTAGAAGAGGCAAAACAATTAGATATAGAGACTAAGACTCCAAATGAATTAGAAGAGTTAAAGAGAATGTGGGATAATGGGTAAATCATTATTGCAAGAAGAAAAGAAATGTTATGTATGCAATAGTAAAATTAATTTACATAAACATCACATTATGAAAGGTTTAAGAAATAGGAAGAAAGCCGAAGAAGATGGTTTATGGGTATATTTATGTTATGAACATCATGAGGGAACAAATGGGGTCCATGGAAAGAATGGACATAGTTTAGATTTAGATTTAATTAAACAAGCAGAATTGTATTGGTTAAAGTTGAATAATAAAACAACAGAAGATTTTATAAAAAGATATGGTAGAAATTATTTATAAAAAAATGTTTACATTTTAAACATTTTATGTTATATTAATAAAAAAAGAAAAAGGAGTGAATTTTGAAAATGAAAAAGAAAGAAACAGAAAAAGCAGAGATAACATTAAAACCTATAAAGATTAAAGAGGTAGAAATAACAATAAAAGGGGTATCACCATTAATAGTGAATAATTTTAGTGAAAAGAGTCAACAACAGATATTAGATACACAAATGAAAGTAGCTAAAGAGAAACAACCAAGAAACCCTGTAGAAGATTTTATGAGAGCAAATTATTGGTTAACACCAATGCCTGAAGAATTTACAGAAGAAAGTTTTGAAAAAGCATTAAAAGAGGGAGCAAAATTTGGGTTTCCTGCAAAAGGTATAAAAGCTAGTATAGTAAGTGGAGCATATAGAAATAAAATGACACCTGATAAAGTTAGTTTACAAGGAGCATTTTTAATACCCGAAGAATTAGTAGAAATAAAGTATGAAGAAGTAAAAATGAGACAAGATTATGTAAGGATAGCTCATGGTGGAACAGATGTAAGATTTCGACCTGAATTTGATGGATGGAGCATGACATTTAAAATGAAATATAATGAAAATGCTTATTCATTAGAACAACTATTAAATTTCATAAATTTAGGAGGATTTAGTTGTGGATTAGGAGAGATGCGAACGGAAAAAGGCGGAAATTTTGGTTCTTATGAAGTAGAAACTAAATAATAAAATTAAGGCATAAAAACTTCCTTTATGATATGGTTATTGTAGGTTCGACTCCTACTAATCCTGCCAATTAGGATTAAGTTATAGTTTTCGCCTTAAATAAAAAAATGACATAAGGAGTTCCTAAAAGACTGTGGGGAAAGACCCACTCCATAAAATGAACCATTTAAGATATACTCCTAGTCGTTTAACTTGATTAATATAGACAAAGAAAGTTCCTAATTTTAGTGGCTGATAACCACGAGGTCGTAGGTTCGAGTCCTACACTTTCTCATAATGAGGAAGTTAGCTCAGTTGGTAGAGCACGGTTTATACTTTCCGTCTATTAAATAGTAAGTATAGAACAAAAGAAGTTCCTTATATGCCTCGCTTGGCAACAATCTTTTACATTGTTAGTTTTACTTCTCGTTCTATTAAATATAAGATTGAAGTGTCATAGTAAGTTCCTATTAAGCTAGCATTTAGCAACAAAATTTGGATTTGTGATTTACTTATCGACACTATAATAAAAGGAGTGAAAATATGGAAAAAGAAATATTGAGATTATTCAAAGGATATCTAGGGGAAAAAGTAGAAGAGATTAATGAACAAGCTTTGAAGTATGGTTTATTAATACCAAGTTCTGCAAATGAAGAAGTAGTTAAACAAGCAATAGAGATGTATGGAAAAGATGGGGAAAAATGGAATAGTACATTTCATAAAGATTTTGAAATAGTAAGAAATGCACCTATTGAAGATTTAATTACTCAACAAATAATTCATTATATAACTACTTATGGTTTTGAAAGTTTAGGTTTATATGATAGTGAATTAGTATATTTACCTAAAGAGAAATTAGAAATACCTGAATTAAATGTAGATAATTTAGAATTAATAACAATAAGACCATTAACAGAAGAAGAACTAACAGATAAATTAATGGTTTTATTAACAAGTGGAATAGCTTTATCAGAACAAACAGTAAAAGATATAATGGTATTATCAGATTATATTGATAAAGATAGATTTGATGAAATAAAGAATAAAGAAATAAAAACAACATTATATGAAAAATATAATATAATGCCTAAAAATGCAGATGAGTTTTTAAGATATTTAATATTTAAGACAACAGGCAGTACATTAAAAATAAACAATATGGATATGGTAAAGATGATTAAGAATTGTAGTAAAATACAAGCTTTATCTATGATTACATCTTATATTGAAAAGAATGGATATGAAAAATTATCATCAATATTTTTAAGAAATAAAAATTTATTTTTAGCATATAAAATACAAAATGATGAGAAAAATAAATATGATAAAGTTATCATAAAACAAATGAATTATACAATTAATAAATTAAGAAAGTATGCAGTAAAATATCATAAACCTATGAAAAAGAATATATTAGATTGTTTAACAAATGAGAATGAAGTTATAGATTTAACTGAATTATTAAAACAATTAGATGAAATAACAATATTCAGAGAATTAAGGATATTAAATGGTATTAAGTACAGGTTAGAGGGAACAAAGAATATTGTTCATAGGATAAGAAATGGTAAGTCTTATGTAAGAACATTAGAGAATAAAACATCAACTTATGATGAAAGAGTTGGATTAGTTTATGAATGTGTATATAGTCATTTAATAGAAAGATTAAAAAGTAAGGTAAAAGATAAGACTATATATATTCCTAGTGATGTACAATATGCAGTACCAACAACTGAAAAGATGTTTAGTGGGAATATACCAGATGGGTCATATATAGAAGTACCAAGAATAGCTAATATGGTATATGGAGTATATTGGAAGAATATTGCAAATGGAAAACCTGCTCCAAGATTTTATGGAGAAGAAGAACATCAAGTAGGAGAAGAAAGAGTAGATTTAGATTTAAAACAAATGAATAAATCAGAAGTATTTGGATGGGATGCATCATATAGAAGTGCAACAAATAATATATTATTTAGTGGAGATATAACAGATGCAAAACTACCAAAAGGAGCTAGTGAATTATTTTATGTAGGGCAAGATTATGGGCATGGAGCTTTTTTAATAACATTGAATATGTATACAAGTAATAGTCAAGATGTACCATTTGAATTTGTAATAGCTAAGGCAACTCATAAGCCTGAAAATAAAACATATTATGTATTAGACCCTAATAATATATTAGCAAAATTTGACATGGTAATAAAAAATACAGAGAGACAAATGGTAGTAGGATTTATTACTATAGGAGATACAATAAGATTTTATTTTAATGATTTTAGTGCAGGTGCAAGTGTAAGAACATCAAGTAGGAATGATATAACAATGGGAATATTTGATTATTTACAATCTTATAGTAAGACTCAATTAAGATTAAGAGATGTGTTAAGAGATGCAGGAGCAAAATTAACAGATAAAGAAGTAATTGAGAAAGAAGTTGTAAGACAAGTTGTAGATGAAGATGGAAATATCATAGAAGAAAAATTAGAAAAGATAGAAGAACCTGTAGATATAAATTTATCAATAGAGAATATAACAAAAGAAACAATAATTAATTTACTAAGTTAGGCATATTAAACTATGCCTAATTTGTAATTAGTTTCTTGTCACTATATTAGACACATCCGAACCATACAATGCCTTAAAAATTTTGTTTTTTCTTTTTATAATACCAATATAGTGGCAAGAAAGTGATTATAAATGCACTGATAGTTTAAAGGCAAAATGTCAGTCTCCAAAACTGAAGTTCTAAGTTCGAGTCTTAGTCGGTGTGCCAAGTATGTTAGGTTTAGTTGTGTTCAGTTATGGCAGGCCAGGTGGGGTCAGTTGGGGTTCGGTTTGGCCTGTTAAGGCAGGTGGGGTTAGGAATGCTCTGTTTAGTTGAGATTTGTTTAGGTATGGCAGGTCAG
>AUXO012077944.1_pt1 | contig 13037 bp, 6 predicted proteins | sample 768731 | NCBI WGS metagenome assembly AUXO01 (sample SAMN02715735, study PRJNA202380) | gut metagenome | biome: sheep rumen | host: Ovis aries | place: New Zealand: Palmerston North
GGAGGGATTCGAACCCCCGACCGTGCGCTTAGAAGGCGCATGCTCTATCCAGCTGAGCTACGAGGACAACAACGATATATTACCATATTTGTGGTATAATTACAATTGTGAGGGAAGAAAAAAATGGAGAAAGAACAAGAACATAGAAAGGGCTATCTGTTTGGCGGCTGGTATATTGATGAAGAGTGTACAAAACGCTTAAATCCAGGCGGGATTTTGCCTACAACAATGACATTATATGATAAATGGATTCCGATATGGTATAAAATACATTATGATTTGGATGGAGGAATGAACTCTCGTTTAAATCCACAATTTTTAAATATTGAGTCTGGTGTTTTACGTTTATATCCTGCCAAAAAAACAGGGATGGTATTTGATTATTGGAGCTTGAATGGTCAAAAGATCCATGTGATTCCGGAAGGACAAAGTGAAGAAATTACTTTGAAGGCGCATTATCGTTCCAGAAGCAAAGTTTCTTTTGAATCCAATGGCGGAGGGAATATTGAACCTAAACTGGTGGATTCTAATGGATATCTTAAACCATTTCGACATCCGTTAAAACTGGGACATGAGTTTTGCGGATGGTATTATGATTCTAAGTTTAAAAAGCCATTCTCCTTTGATCAAGTGATCAAAGAATCCTGTACTTTATATGCGAAATGGGAGGTTGCGATATACCACATACGTTATAATGCCAATGGTGGTTTATCATCGCGTAAAAATCCACACGTCTATACATATTTCAATTCTGATATAGAACTTTTGCCAGCACATAAAAAAGGGTATGTTTTTGATGGATGGTTTGATCAAAGAGGAAATCCGTTAAAGAAAATCTATGCACATAGTATTGGAGATAAGTTTCTAATTGCACATTTTCGCAGAGAAGATCAAGAAGTAGGAACAGGATAGGATGTTAAAAATTTGACATCCTATCTTTTTTTTTGAAAAGTTGGCAACGTTCATAAAGATAAATTGAGAAAATATCAAAATAAAGATCATTATCTGGTATTTCAGTATATTTTATAAACTATGTTGATAATTCAGAGTCGTGATAAAAACACGTTTAAATTCGCTGACTAAATCATATGAACCATTTTCAAAAGCCCAAGTGATAGATACACTTCTAAGACCGTGATAGAGGGAAAAGGCTATGTCTTCCGGTTTACTGGTGTTTTGTATTTCTTTTTGACTCTGTGCATTTTTTATTAATTGGACTGCAATTGGATATAAATACATATCGTTGGGAAAATGAGTTGATGAATCTTCTAAAGATTGTATATATAACTGTTTGATGAGATGAAAACCATAAGATTGGCTGTTTTCACAATATACACGCATAAGAGTCCATAAAGTTTCTATGTTATTGTTTTGTGTTACCACAGTTGATAAAAGGTTTTCCGCGTGCATTCCAAGATAATCATTTAAACCAGTTAAAAGAGCACCTTTTGATGAAAAATGATAATAAAAGGTGCGTTTTGTTATTTGGCAAGCTTTGCAAATCTGTTGAATCGTCACTTTTTCATAACCATATTTTTTAAATAATTCTATAGCTGTATCTCTTATCAATTCTTTTGTTTTTGATTCCTGATGGCTCATTATATCCTCCTATTTTATATATATGTAAAGAAATTTTTTAGAACATTTTCATTCATAAATATAACATTAAAAAATTTTTTGAACAAACTTTTTAAAAAGGCATTGACAGAAAGCGTTTACAAAAGTATTATGTATTTGTTACCGCGGTATAATAAATATGTATCAAAAGTATAAAAGGAGGAGTCATGAAGCTTTTTGAACCCATTCAAATAGGAACAATGCGGTTAAAAAACCGTATCGTATTGGCCCCTATGGGAACGACTACAGATTCGACCTGTTCGTTCAATGCCTATGATTTAGCGTATTATGAAGAGCGAGCTAAAGGCGGAGCTGGATTGATTATGACGGGTGCAGTCAGTGTATCCGATGAATTTGAACCTCCGGCATGTCAATTACTAAACAGTAACAAACACGTTTATATGCTACATCGAATAGCTGAAAGTGTACATGCCTATGGGGCTAAATTTGCGATACAGTTATCTCCAGGAATCGGTAGGATGAATTGGATAGATCCACATACGGCCCCTTATTCTGCCAGCCCATGTCCAAATTATTACAATCCGGAGTTGATTTGTAAAGAATTACCGATTGAAGGTATTCATAAATTAGTAAAGGCAATGGGTGAATCAGCCAAGTTAGCTAAAGATGCTGGTGTGGATATGATTGAAATTCATGGGTACGGTGGTTATCTGATTGATCAGTTTATATCTTCAAAATGGAATCATCGAACTGATGAATATGGTGGTAGTTTTGAAAATCGACAGCGTTTTCTTTTTGAGATTATAGATGAAATCCGAAAAACATGTGGGAAAAACTATCCTATTGCTATGAAAATTACGCTTGATAGTATGGACGATGATGAAAAGCCATTAGAAGAAGGTTTGGCAATTATAAAGCGATTGACACAGAGTGGAGTCGATTTAATTCATTATGGAAGAGGCTCTTATTCTTGTCGTTGGCGTATGGTCAGTAGTGTATATCAAAAACCGGGATTTGATTTGGAAGCTGCAAGACTGGTTCGACAGGTTAGTGCCCAGGTACCCGTTATGGCACATGGTAAGCTAAATCATAAAGAGATTGCGGAACAGGCAGTATCGGATGGTCTGGTAGATTTGATTGCCATCGGACATGGTTTGATTGCGGATCCGTATTGGCCAAATAAAGTAAAAGAAAATCGGTTGGAAGATATTGTGCCATGTATTGGCTGTGGGGAATGTCATTTTAACGCAATGAAAGGACAACCACGCCCTTGTGCAGTTAATCCACTATGTATGCATGAAAAAGAATATAGTTTATATCCTGCGAAAACCAAAAAGAAAATTCTTGTCTTAGGAGGAGGACCTGCAGGTCTCAAAGCGGCAACAGTAGCTGCACAACGAGGTTTTGATGTCACACTATGGGAAAAGAATTCATACCTGGGAGGAGCTTTAGCTGCGGCAGCGGCTATGGAATTTAAAAAGGATGTCAAGGATCAATTAGAGTATTTGATTTTCCAGGCAAAAAAGTATCACGTTGATATACATCTTGGTAAGAAGGCCAGTTTGGAAGACATTATCGCTTTTCAAGCAGATCATGTTGTCATTGCAACGGGTGCAAATCCAGTAGTGATTCCTATAAAAGGCCATACATTATCTCATGTAACAACGGCAATACCGGCTTTATTGAATCCGGAATCTGTTAAACAAAATGTAGTTATCATTGGTGGTGGTGAAGTTGGATGTGAAATGGGTGTGGATTTTTCTTCGAAAGGAAAAAATGTAACCATCGTTGAAATTGCCGATGATATATTAATGGCCCCTTCTTTTGTAGCTAATAAGCAGAATATACGTTATATGGTAGAACATAGTCCTATACGTGTCTTGACTTCTTGTGTGACCAAAGAAATAACTGAAAAGGAAGTACAAGTTGAAGTAAATGGAAAAATGGAAAGCTTAAAAGCAGATACAGTGATTTTTTCGACCGGATTTAGAAGCGAACATCGTTTGTATGATGAATTAATAAATCAAAATATAGATGTTGTAGAGATTGGAGATGCGCAAAAACCGGGTAAAGTCATAGATGCGATTCATCAAGGATATCATTGCATGCGCGTTTACGAAGGATAAAACAAGGAGAAAAAGATGGGAAAGTATACAAATTTTGCCACCTCTATCTTAAATGAAGTGGGTGGAACAGAAAATGTTATCAATGTAACACATTGTTTAACAAGATTACGTTTTAAATTAAAAGATGAAAGCAAAGCCAATGAAGAAGTGTTAAAAGAATTAGATGGTGTAATCACCATTGTGAAATCTGGAGGACAGTTTCAAGTTGTTATCGGCAATCATGTGAATTTAGTTTATGCAGATTTATGCGAAATTTTAGGAATCACAGATCAAACATCTGTAGAAAATGAGGAAGAAAAACCAAAAGGAATTGTCAATCGTTTGATTGATATTATTTCTTCTTGTTTCGCACCGATCTTAGGTCCAATGGTTGCCTGTGGTTTATTTAAGGGAATCAATGCACTGCTAGTTTGGGCTTTAGGTGGTACCTATAGTGCAAGTGGTGTTTATTTAGTGTTTAATGCCATTGGAGATTCAATTTTCTATTTTATGCCAATCATGTTAGGCTATTCTTCGGCTAAGAAATTTAATGTCAATGTCGTTGTAGGTATGTTGATTGGTGCAACTTTGTGTTATCCAAGTATCCAGGCTTCTACTTTATCAGCTGGCGAAGCATTAGGCTCCATTGGATTGTTTGGTGATTATTATACAACATTTGCAGGTATTCCTATGATAGCGGCGAATTATACAACTTCGGTTATTCCGGTTGTCGTTGTAGTCGCGTTTACTTCCTGGATTCAAAAATGGGCTAAGAAATTTGTACCGGACATGATTCAAAGTTATTTTGTTCCATTCTTAGTATTATTGATTTCTTTAACAATCGGCTTATTAGTGATTGGACCATTAGTACAGTTATTTACAAACTTGTTATCTATGGGATTTACAAATTTGTTTAACTTCTCACCGGTGTTAACAGGCGTCGTACTTGGATTCTTCTGGCAAGTATTGATTATTTTTGGTTTGCATTGGTCAGCCGTTCCGATTGCCATGATTAATCTAGGAAATTTTGGATACGATACTTTATTACTTGTTACACATCCAGCGGCTTTTGCACAAACTGCAGCTTTAATTGGAATGTGTGTGAAACTAAAGAATAAAAAGAAGAAAATGATGGCGGTTCCAGCAATTATTTCGGGCTTATTCGGAATTACAGAACCATCGATTTATGGATATACATTGCCGGCTAAGACACCTTTTGTGGCTTCCATGATTGGTTCCATGGTAGGAAATGGTATGATGTGTGCTTTTGGTGTAAAACGCTATATCATGGGTGCCGGTGGGATTCCGGGTATGGTAAACTATATTTCACCAGAAGGCGATGTATCTGGTGTAATTATTGCAGCAATTTCAATTTTGGTTGCGGTGGCTATCTCGTTTGTACTTACGATTGTTTTATGGAAGGACAAAGAAGAAGTCAAAACGACACCTAAAGTAGATGGATTGACTGTAAACAGTATGGATACAAGTGATTTTGAAATTGTCTCTCCATTACACGGAGATATCATTTCTCTAAGTGAAATTAAAGATCCTGTATTTGCAGATGGAGCTATGGGCAAGGGTGTTGGAATCATTCCGGTTGATGGTAAGGTAACCGCACCTGTGAGTGGAATTGTTTCTACTTTATTTCCTACTAAACACGCAATTGGCATTACTGGAGATAACGGCATAGAAGTCTTGATCCATATAGGAATGGATACCGTAAATTTAGAAGGGAAAGGATTTACGGCTCATGTTTCACAAGGCGATCATGTCAATAAAGGACAACTTTTAATGGATGTCGATCTTAATGTGATCAAAGAAGCCGGTTATAGCAGTCAAACACCAGTGATCATTACCAATACGAAGGATCTTAAGGATATTGAGATTACAAAAGTAACTACAGTTCAAAATGGAACACCATTATTTGAAGTAGGTCGTTAAGCAGAGTGATAGAAAGGATGTTTCTATGGGATTCGGTAAAGATTTTTTATGGGGTGGCGCATTAGCTGCCAATCAATGCGAAGGTGCTTACTTAGAAGATGGAAAAGGCTTATCTATAGCAGATATGATGTTAGGTGGAAATGTGAATACACCACGTATGTTTTGTCCTCAGCTGCAAAAAGATGCCTTTTATCCTTCTCATGACGCAATAGATTTTTATCACCATTATAAAGAAGATATTAAATTATTTGCCGATATGGGTTTTAAAAGCCTTCGTACTTCCATCAACTGGGCGCGTATTTTTCCTAATGGAGATGACAAGCAGCCAAATGAAGCAGGCCTCCAGTTTTATGATAATGTCTTTGATGAATGTTTAAAATATGGAATCGAACCAGTTATTACCCTTTGTCATTACGAGATTCCGTGGGAAATTACCAAACGCTACCAGGGGTTTTATGAGCGAAAAACCATTGACTTGTTTGTTCGTTATGCGATAACTTGTTTTGAGCGCTATAAGGATAAAGTAAAATATTGGATCACATTTAATGAGATCAATGGGGCTACGATGCCGGTAGGTCGTTATAATGGCGTTGGTTTAGTAGAAAAAGAGGACCTGGAAAGTAAGGAACCTATTCCAAAATCAAAATTAAAAGATGTTCCGCAAAAAAGATGGCAAGCGTTACATCATGAATTTGTAGCCAGTGCTAAAGCAGTTATTGAAGGACATAAAATAAATCCGGAATTCAAGATAGGCTGCATGATTTGTCATATTCCCTGGTATCCTTTAACACCTTCTCCGGAAGATGAATTGATTGCACAGGAAAAAAATCTGATGTTCAATGATTTATGCGGAGATGTGCAAGTTAAAGGAATTTACAATCCTATTGCACTTGCGAAATTGAAAAAGGAAGGGATTGATTTATCTTTTATCACGAAAGAGGATAAACAGACTTTGAAGAATGGTTGTGTGGATCTGTATACTTTCTCCTATTATATGAGCAACTGTATTTCAGCAAATCCAAATGCGACTAAGATCAAAGGAAATCTGTCTGGCGGTATTAAGAATCCATACTTGGAAGTGACAGATTGGGGTTGGCAAACGGATCCATTAGGATTGAAATGGACCTTAAAAAAATTAGCATCCCGATATCCGGGAACACCTTTAATGGTTGTAGAAAACGGATTAGGTGCTAAAGATATTGTCGAAAAAGATGGAAGTATTCACGATACGTATCGTATAGATTATTTGAAAATGCATATCGAAGCAATGAAAGAAGCGGTTGAAGAAGGGGTTCCGCTAATTGGTTATTTACCATGGGGGCCTATTGACATTGTTTCTATGGGGACTGGTGAGTTCTATAAACGATATGGATTTATTTATGTAGATCGACATGATGATGGATCTGGAAATTTCTCTCGCCATAAAAAAGATTCATTCGAATGGTATAAAACAGTCATAGAATCCAATGGTGAAATTCTTTAATAAGATAATAATAGGAAATGCAATTCTCGGTTATACCGGGAATTTTTTTGTAGAATGCAAAAACCTAACATTAATTTAGACCTAGATATTATAAGCATGAAATCTCCACTTTCAGTTATAAAACGGATATATATCCCACCTTTTACCTTTATTTGGTTATAAAATAGCTATTCATTGACACTTTTATAAGGGGGGGAGGTAAGATTTTCTTGACTTAGATTAGATTCGTACAGAAAGGGAGATTTATATGCGATTAAAAAGACGAAGAAAGGTAAGAAAATCCTTATTAGCTGTTTTTGTGTTTATAACGTGTATGGCAATGGGAATGACGCTGTTTTGGTCACAATCTAACATTGTATACGCAAGTGAAAATACAGCAGATCCATCAACTGCGATGAATTATCAAGAAACGTATAATCAGGGATCTACACAATATGCAGGCCGCATATGGACTGATAAAAGTGTAAGCACATCAGTACAGTATGGCAATACTGAATTGAAGGTGGACAAAGAAAAAGAAGATTTTTTAGTGACTTTCTCAGCTTTATCAAGTGCTCAAACAATCAAATCACAAACAGCATCTCCAATTGATGTCGTTTTTGTATTGGATTTTTCTGCAAGTATGACATGGGGTGTTGATAGCCAAAAAGTTTCGAATCCGGATGGCTCAGACTCTCGAATTAAATATTTAGTGGATTCTTTAAACAATACAATTGATACCTTAGTGAATGCGAATGAAAATAACCGTATAGGCATAGTGACATTTAATCGTGTTGGTCAGGTTTTTATGGATTTGACATCTGCAAAAGAGATTAAAGCTAAGAATATCAAGAATAAGAACTATTTAGAATTGGTTAATTTTTCTGGAACAAATGGTCAAGATGATGGACAATCAACAGTTGAAAATCATATAAACAATGATAGTAGAAAAACAGATTCTAAGACAAATATTCATTATGGTTTGAACGAAGCTATGCAGATGTTAATGGGTGTAGAAGATACAACAGTGATTATTGAAGGAAAAAAGTTCAAAGAATTCCGAATGTAGTATTGATGTCTGATGGTGCACCAACGACTATATTCAGTGACCAAGGATTGAAAGATTGGTGGGAAGACTTAAGTACCACCCAAAATGAATCTATTGGTTGGGGTGATAATTCTAATGCGTGGTCTGCCAATGGAATGTTGCCTATGATGACAGCATCTTATATGAAAAATGTTGTGACTGAACATTATTTTAATGATCAGATGAATATCTATACGATTGGATTTAGTACAAATCAACAAACGGATGAAATGGTAGAGTTGGCCAATTTGGTTTTAAATCCTGATGATAATTTAGATCAGGCTAGCAAGTCTGGTACCGCTGAAATCAGATTACTTGCTGAAGCATGGGAGGAATATTCAACTGGTGGTAATCCGAGTGTTCACTATGTTACAGAAAGTAGTAGGGAATCACATAATTATAGACTTGCACATCCAAACTCAAATGATATTACTACTTTAAAATACAATACGGCATATTATCCGGCAAACAATTCTAGTGAATTAGATCAAGCTTTTGAATCCATTACTAATTCCATGGTCGATCAAGGAAGGGCACCTACAGAAGTTACAGATAGTTTGACAAAGAGTGGGTACATTACATATACCGATACCATCGGGGATTACATGGAATTAAAAGATGTAAAAGGATTGGTGATCGGAGATAAATTCTTTGAAGGAAATTACGATAAAGAGACAAACTCTATTACTTTAGACACTTCTGGCGATGCATTTGTAAACAATGTTTATGGCGAACAAGATTTAAATAATCTTCAAATTACTTTATCTGAAGAAAACGGAAGACAAGTCTTGACGATGAAGATTCCAGCTTCTTTGATTCCGATTGTACACGATACAATTGAACTCAATAATGATGGAACCGTTAAGACATTTGATGAGCAGTCCATGTATCCGATGCGATTAGTCTATAGTGTTGGATTACAATCGAGTATTAAAGATAGTGCTGGAAACGTCGATTATTCTAAAATTTCTTCAGAGTATCTGGCAGATACAATTCATCAAGATGGAAATGGAAACATATTATTCTTCAGTAACTATTATGACGGAGCAAATTTAAGTTTAACCGACGATAAAACTGCAGGAAATGCATATGTGGAATATGAACCGGCTCATGACAATAGTTACTATTTCTTACAGGAAGATACACCAATTTATGAAAATGGTGAAAATGGCTTAACGCAAGTTGAGGCAGGTACTTTTGATCTAACAAAAACATATTATGTTCCATTCACATATTATCAAAAAGGTGAAGAAAAACCAGTTACTAAATATGAAGAACGATTGGGATCAGTGATGCAGGGATATACAAAAACAGATGAAAATGGAAATGTATATCTAAAGGCCGGTTCTCCACGTTTGGGGAATATTGCAGCTTTTACAAGGGATAAAACTAGTAATGAAACGAATACAGCGGTTACTTCTTTTGCTCCAAGATTTAATTTCCGTACTTCTGGTGATGCACAAAGTGGATCTTTCTGTGTATATTTAGGAAATAATGGTGTAGTAAAAGTGCCATCGGCTTCCTTAATCATTCAAAAACAAGTGACTACAGAACAAGGACTCACTGCTCCAGCAGATGCAACATTTACTTTTGAAATTACTTCAATAGCAAAGAAAGGTACTAAAGTCGCTGGTATTATCTCTACCAATGATACAGAAGAATCAACAGAAATTAACTTTAATGAAGATGGTATCGCAACAATCCAATTAAAGGCAGATCAATCCATTGAATTATTAGGAATGGGTAATGCTGATTACAGCATTCAAGAAATCAATAATCCAACTGGATTTACGTTATCAAATATAACGGGAGCAGATAAAATAGAGGATTCTATTGCCAGCGGAGATATTTCGATAGGAACAAATGAAAGTATAACTTTTACCAATACCTATAAACCAGAACCAGTTGTGATTGGAAAAAACACAGAAGCTAAAATTCAAGTTCAAAAATCATTAACCGGACGGAATTGGCAAGATGGTGATGCGTTTACTTTCACTTTAGATGCTTATGGACAAGAAACACAAGAAGCAATCGACAATAAAGATGTAATTGTATCAGACGATGCAAAGACGTTGACGATTACAAATCAAAATGAATCAAAAGCTGATAGCTTTGGAGATATCACTTTTAATAAGCAGGGGGCATTTACATTCCTTGTACAAGAGACAAAAGAAAGTATTGCAGGTATTACTTATGATGATGCTGCCTATTTAGTCACAATTACAATTACAGACACAAATGGACAATTAACAGTAGCTGAACCACAATTTGTAAAAGGTAAAATAGAAGAGGATGTTTTTGTAAAAGATACAGATCAAACCGATGTAAATGCGATTACCTTTACGAATAACTTTACACCAACCCAGACTACAGAAACTCCAATTTCTTTGGTAAAGACATTATCCGGGGATCGAACAACACCGCTTCAGGCCGGAGAATTTACATTCAGTTTGCAGTTGACAGAAGGTGATGAAACTGGCATAACTCTTCCAGAAACTTTGACAGCTACTAATGATGCGGAGGGTAATGTTCAATTTGGTGATTTAACATTTACCAAGGCAGGTACTTATAAAATCACAATGAAGGAAGATATTCCACAAGATGCTGAAAATAATATGTTGAATGGTGTTACATATGATTCGCATGAAGTTGTTGTGACTTATACTGTTTCTGATGAAAATGGTACTTTAACTGTTGAATCCAAAGTTGAAGGAAAACCTACTTTTGAAAATAAGTACAGTGCAACAGGATCGACAGGAGATACAAATCTGGCGGTAAATAAGACATTGACTGGCAGAGATTGGAAAGATGGAGATGCGTTTACCTTTACTCTGGAAGCATATGATGATATCACAAAACAAGCTGTAAAGGATAAGAATTTAGTATTGCCGGAAAATGCAGATGCATTAATAATTTCGTACAATGAAAATGATTTGTCTGCCACAAAGAGTGCACAATTTGGTGATATTCAAATTACAAAAGAAGGAACATATATCTTTGAAATCAAAGAAGATGCGACAAATAAAATTTCGGGTATCACTTATGATACGACAAAGAATTATGTGATTTTGACCGCTGAAGATCAAAGTGACGGTACGATGAAGGTAGATACTTCCATCAAGACAGAACCAGACTTAAAATCAGAAGATACGGATTTAACATTTACAAACACATATAGCACAACAGCCTTTACGGGAGTGCCGACAAGCTTTAATTTCACAAAAGAGTTAGTAGGACGTGACTGGACGAAAGAGGATGTATTCACCTTTACATTAACAGGTTTGGAAGGTGCACCAATGCCGGAAGGATCAAATGAGCAGACTAAGACGATTGAAGTTACAAAAGATACTGCCCAAGACTTTGACTTTGGTACGATTACCTATACACAACCAGGAAATTATCAGTATCAAGTAGTAGAAAATATTCCTGCAGAAACAAATGGTATCCTATATGATGATCATACAGCGAATGTAACTGTAGTCGTAGAAGATACGGGAGATGGAACATTGAGTGCTGTAGCGCAAGCACAACAAAATACGACATTTACCAATACGTATAGTACGACTTCGCTAGATTATGATGCAGTGGGAGCTTTACGTATTCAGAAGAACATGATCGGTAAATCTATTGATCAAGATGAGTTTACATTTACTGTTACGGCACAAGATAAAGAATCCAGTGAAAAAAATGGTCAGGAAATCACAAAAGTTACCGTGCCGGCACAAGAACTAATCAATAGTGATGGCAGCTATACTTCCATAATAAGTGTATTTGATTCGATGAAATTTGATCAAAAGGATATCGGAAAAACATTTACGTATTTAATCAAAGAAGTTATTCCGGATAACAAGCCTGGTTATGCGTATGATCAAGCTGAACATACAGTGACAATCCGCGTATCGGATAATGGAAATGGTACACTTAGTGTTCAAACCACAGTGGATGACCAAGTCTTTGATCAAAACGCTGTTGTTGTGTTTAATAACCGTTATGATGCCAGTGGCACATTAGGCGGACAGGGTGCTACAAAAATTCAGGCTACAAAAACGCTAAATGGCCGTGACATGCTTGCTTCTGAATTTAACTTTGTCATAACGAACACAAAAGATGCCACTAAAACATCGGTATCGAGCGGTACAAACCAGTCTGCAGCGAATGGACAAGCAGCAAACATTGAATTTACGCCGATAACTTATACAACCCAGCAGTTGAATGCAGATGTTGCCAATGGTTTAGCTATCAAAGAACAAAATACCTATATTTATAACTATACTGTGGAAGAAATGACACCAGCTACTGGTGTTCAAAGTGTACGATCCAGCTTTACATTTCAGGTGCAAGTAACGGATCAAGGTGATGGCACATTAGCTATAGAAGTCATCTATCCGGAAGGTACGACAGCCTTAGACTTTGTCAATGTTTATGGACAAAATGCCAAAGCATCCATTGATATGAAGGGAACCAAAGTCTTGCAGGCCAATAGCGGAGCGAATATACCGGATATCACAGGTAAATATCAATTTACAATTACCGGATCTGAGGGGGCACCGATGCCTTCGATCACAACCGTAACCAATGATGCTTCTGGAAATGTTGATTTTGGTTTGATTGAATATACGATGGAAAATGTATTCGGCAATGTCGAAGAGACAACAGAAGATACACAAGAAGTGGACGTATCTACACGCTCTAAGACATTTATCTATACCATTAGTGAATCGGGTGCTGTGGCTGGTGTAACCAATGATTCAACTGTGAAGACCGTTACAGTTACAGTGACAGATAATGGAGATGGTACATTAAGTGTTGTTTCCACTCCGACACAAGGACCTAAATTCACATTTGTGAATGTATATCAAACTAC
>AUXO014579755.1_pt1 | contig 13037 bp, 9 predicted proteins | sample 768731 | NCBI WGS metagenome assembly AUXO01 (sample SAMN02715735, study PRJNA202380) | gut metagenome | biome: sheep rumen | host: Ovis aries | place: New Zealand: Palmerston North
GACGCCCCAATGCTCAGATTCACATTCTTTCTCATAAAAAGACCGTTCAAGATTGTCATCAAGCTTCAAAAGCTCAATATAATGGCTCCAACTAAGCATATCGGAGAGCTGTCCAAGCTCCGGGTATGTTGAATACATCTTGCGCATATAAAACACATTACTACGGCTGAACCCTTTTCCATACCGGTCAGTAAGATCCCTCGACAGACGGTTTAATACATCCGAACCATATTCTGCCTTGGCATGTCCCTTCTGCTCATATTCAATAATGTACTGTCCTATCTTCCAATAGGAATGAACCATCGCTCTGTTAGTGGCTACCACAAAAGCATCCCTGCCTCTTTGTAATGCCTCTCCAATGCTTTGAATCAATAATTCGTAATCCGCATCACCATTTACGTTTTGCATATCGTTCTTTCCCATATTCATATTCCTTTCCAGAAAACCCCACTTGCTATAACGATGTTTTGTTCCAATCCGTTAGCCTCTCAAAAGTTCAGACAGCGTCTGAACTTTTGGAGCTATAATCCAGTCTATTATCTTTTTTCTAATTGCTCATAAAGTCGATAAATCGGAAAACTCTCAAATTCTTTTCTTTTTTCCTCGTCTAATTTATCCATATATTTTTTTGCTACAATTTTGCTATCCAGCAAAATATGAATACCGGCAACAATGGAATCATCTGCCGCATCGCTTGAAAGCATTTCAGTTAATTCATCAATTTCTGGATCGCTAAGAGAACGCTGCCTTTTACAGCATTGTAGGTAGTTTATTCTCGGAATAATATCCTTTGGCTTCTTCTCACACAACCACAAACACAGGTCTTTTGCTGCCTCAAGTAAATCCTCCCTCTTCTTGTCTTCATCATATGCTTTAATTATCTCCAAAATACCAAGAACGAGTTTTTCAAGGTGTGCTTCATTATCAAATTCTTTGAATCCTGCTATCACTCTGTCCAATACAAGATTTGAATCATACAAATAATCATCCTTTTGTAAGATGCAAAATGGTGTAGTTCTATATTGTTCCTCATAATCAAGCATACAAATCATATTTGAAAAGAAAAAGTCTTCCACTATATATTTGCCGTCACTATTCTGATGAAATGCCAATACAATCTTCAAATTTGCAAAATCCAATGTGCAAACTGGAGGAATTTTCCCACCTTCCTTAAATGATGCCGGTCTATCGTAAAGTATTGCATTTATCAGCATACGTAGATTATTGAATTCCTTATCAGTAAGACTGTCTATGTCAAATGGAACCCTTACGTGCAACTTATCCAAAGTCTCCTTTACCACCTTGTAAAATTTCAATTGATGCTTTCTTTCTTCCAAGTCAAATGTTTCAAGCTCTTTGGAATCAGGGAATACATCTATTTTAAGCTCATTTACTTTTACATAATGCTTGTCTACCATTTCCAATAATGTCTCGATGGTTCTGATTCGTTCATCAAGATCTCCTGCAAGATGATACTTGAATATAGTACTTTTTCCTTCTGTTATGAAACTGAATCCTTTCCCTATATGTAATTCAACTTTCCCATCCCTATATTGAGCAAACTTTATTCTGTCGATATATTCCAAATCCTCGACTTCTATTCTCGCATTCTGCTCCTGCACTTGCATGTCGATCTGCTGAATAAGTTGAATAGGTATAGTTATTGTTCTATCCTTGTTTTGTGCATACATATAGACTTCATTCTTGCTCAAAAATGAAAACGGATCTTTTTTATCGTAACCTATACCTGTATATGAAAAGTTAATATCTATATTGTCTGTTCCAAAAAGCTTAACCACCTCCTCAAATGTCCATATATGGCCATCCCTTATAATCCCTTGTTTTTTTCTGTCACTAATGAAATTGAAAACAATATTCTCAAATTCATAATCCACATCAGGCAATTTCTTGAAGGTTACTGATATTGACTTACTATGTGCCACACTAATGTATTGGTTCAAAACAAACGGCAATAAGCAAACATAATATATTTGTCTTTCCTTATTTGCTGTAAGATATACAACGAAATATAACACACCTCCATCATCTCGATATTTTTCAAGATTTGAAACACTAATAGGATATGTGATTGTATCCTTCTTAATGCTTTTTACAGTCTTGCCTTTAACCTGTACTGGTGCTTTGCCAACTATATCATCATTAGAACGGCTCTTTCCTTTGTATGCGTATATGGTTCCATCCCAAATAGGCTCTTTGTCTCGTTCGTTAATGAATTGAGACAGTCTATCTGTATCTGCTATTCTGTTTTTAATTGCGGTTGTTGCGGCTGTCTCTATATCCACGTACACACATCTCCCTTATATTTTTGCCAACAAATCTACCTTCTGCTTCTTTTCGCCCTCTATAGAAACCTCATATTATATAGTTAGTCTTTTTTATTATTCCCATCTTTGTACTGGAACTTTGGATTTGAATTCATCTTACAAGTCTATAATTCATCGCTCAATGGTCGCCAGTTCGAATCAGACATATCCTCAACATACTTTGTATTATTTATAAACAAGTCCTCATCTATGTCTCTTACAAATCCCCACTTTAAACCATGTTTTTCTGCATATTGTTTAAATGCATTAAACTTATTTGCTACTTGAACATCAATATTCTTACTATGACCTTTATACTCTCCACCTTTTGTTTCAATTATCCATACTTCTCCATTCTTTCCCTTCACAATGTAATCAGGATAGAAAAGCCATTGTTTTAAAAGTGCATCAAGATAAACAATTGAAAAATATTGTTGCCCAGTATCTCCATTCTTATAAACCCATTCAATCTCGTCCTTCTTGGTCTCACAGTATCTCTCAAAAAGGCGCTCAGGAGTACTTCTAGTTTTATCTGTTACAAACTCATTAGTATATTCTCTATATGCGTTTAGACGTAATAAAGTTCTATTCTTTACCTCGCTATACTTATAGACCTCCATCTCCGGAATATGAAATGTTGCAGTCTTTGGTTCCAAAGCAAAAGACATTTGTGTACCACTCATCTGAGATGTGACTGACTTGAAATCAACCTTAAGCTTCTTTGAATTATTAATTACGAAAGCATAAAAATCAGAATTCTCTAAGGCAATAAACTTATATTTCGTTTTCTTTCCCTTACTAAACATGCGTCTCAGAATATTTTTTACTTTTTGAGACTGCATACCAGTCACTTTCTTTATTTCGTCAACTGCATGTAACAAGTATATACCATGTGTATGCGTATTAATTGCAGTTTTAACGTTTACATTATGACTATTCAAGCCTGATGCCATCGCATCTGTTGTTCTGAAAACACCTTGTAACACTTTACTATCTATTTCATGATCAAAATTGTATCCACCCGCTTCTAAATTCTCACGATTAACATTTTTATCATTACTCAAGTTATATTCTTTCTCAAAGTACTCATAAACCTTTATCAAAGTCTCTCTTTCTCCAAGACCATCAAAATCTAAATTACGAAGTTCTTTTTCTAATTCGAAATCTTTTACTTCATCGCGAACAAATAGTCTCCTTACTTGGTATGCCTTATCCATCTCAGCAAGAAGTCCCATTTTATATTGAGTATCAAGTGTATATAGATAACAATAATCAAGCGTATCCAATCCATAATGTCTACGTTCTGGCATTCTACGAATACGACCTATAGTTTGAATCTGAAAATCCTCACTACCTCCTTCACGAAGTTTTACAAGAATCTTCGCACGAGGGCAGTCCCATCCTGTTGATATAGCTTGTTTCATCAACAAGAATCCTTGTTGTCCATCATTTTCTGTCAATCCATCGATATTCCTCTTATCATCACTCATCCAAATAGAAACCATACCATTATCATAAGTATAGCCCATACTTTCTAGTTTATTCTCCACTGCCTCGATTGTCTCAGGTTGTGCTGCAGGAAATTGTATCAAAACAAGAGGTCTTATTTTTAGCTTCAACAAATCATATGCAGTTTGAATTTCTTTTCGCTTTTCATCAGCCAAATCTAGCAAATAATCATAATCATTTGTAATCTGTCTACTCTCATCCACTCCTTCATTGACATAAATTGCTCTTGAAATCAAACCTGCATTAATAACTTCATCTTCGGTTATCTCGTAAAACTCATTATGAGGTACTTTCTTTGCTGTTGCCGAAACACGAATAATATTCTTAGGTGCAAATGCATTAATAATATCATCAGCCTTCTTTGTATTATTCATATGTTCTTCATCAATAATTACGACAAATCTTATACCTTCCTTATGTGCATCTGCTATCACTTCGAAAAGATTAGCGCGTTCACTATCTTTTAATGCTGTATTACCTTTCTTGGTTACCAGCTCCCAATTAACAAAAGTAACACTTCCACCTTCAAATCCCATAATCATAGAATAATGTAACGCTCGAGTATCAATATGAGGTGCTAATTCATCCATACTATCTTTGCTTTGCTGCTCAAGGTCACCTTTGCCCGGACAAAGCCATATAAATGCAGTTTTCCCATCAGTATTCTTCAAATACTCATCGACATATTTTATAAGAATTACCGTTTTACCCGCACCAGTTGGAGCCTTTATAGTAATTACTTGTTTACTGGATTCAAGTGTGGTTTTGTCTATAAGGTATTCAACACAATCGTTCTGAAATTCATAATCCTTTAATCCATTTACCATAATTCTCCAGCCTCCCTTAATTCAAAATCAAAGTAGCAATCTGGAATTGTAAATGTATTCACATTTGCTAATAAGCTCTCCTGAGACGTTGATAGCAAAACATCCTGATTGATAAAAACAGCTTTAATATCATCATAGTTTTCAAAATCATTTTCAAAAGCATCCATTTCATCATCATCCATAATGATTACATACTTTTTGTTATCAACTTTAATGCCATACTGAAGTTGAATCATTTCAACAATGTGATCTAATAGTTTTTCATTTAACTCTTCGCTTTCCTTTTCAACAAAATCAGTTTTATAATACTTTAAATTTGCTTGATTACCTTTAGAATAATCCGAACCATCTTTTCTCTTTCCAGTAATCACTGTTTTTATTCTCTGATATGTTACATCTTCACAAATATTATTCTCGTTATTAGTACAAAGAATAAAACTTCTATTACCCCCGTCTTCTTCATTCAATTTCAAAACGGCATGTCCTGTCGTTCCAGAACCTGCAAAAAAATCAAGAATTATAGCATCTTTATTTCGAATAGTTGTTATATTTAACAAATATTGTATTAATCCAACAGGTTTGGGAAAACTAAATACCTTTTTCCCAAAAAGTGACGTTATCTCTTTAGTCCCATCCTGAGTCATCCCAACAACATCTTGAGGAAGAAAAGTACTAACCGACACCAATCCATAATCATCGCCCGCTTTTTTTATATCATCCTCCTTCCAATATCTCAAAACAGGTTTAGATATCTTCAAAAAATCATAGTCACCTGGAAAAATAATCCTATTGTCTCTATAATACTTATCAAATGTATCTTTAGATATAGCCCAACTTCTTAAAGGATTCACTGGATATTCTTCTTTTGTCCGAGGATTAACAATTGAAAAATTTGAATTAGGTCTTTCTTCTATAGAAGTTTGTTTTGTTAAATCATGATAACGCCACGGTTTTCCTTGAAAATCACTTGTTTCATAATACTTTCTTTCCTTTCCCCTTACGGCAGCTTTAAAGCCACTCTTTGCATAGCATAAAATACTCTCACAATCTTGCGACAATCCATGAGGCACATCAGATTTTGCAGTCCTCTTTCGCCACGGAATACATACTACAAAACTTTCTTCTCCAAATACTTGATCGCATAATAGTTTTAATGCGGCCTGTTCGTTATCATCAATCGAAATAAGAATGCATCCCGTTTGAGATAATAACTCTCTTGCAAAAACCAATCTATTTTTCATAAACGATAGCCATTTACTATGTTTATAACCATCTCTTCCATCAACCCATGAATCATCAAATACAAAATCTTTCGAACCTGTGTTATATGGAGGATCAATATAAATAACATCAATTTTTCCTTTATGTGTTTTTTCTAACAATTTAAGAGAATGCAAATTATCCCCTTCCAATAAAAAATTATATATATCACTGTTCTGATTTCCTATTATTTCTTTTTCCTTAACCTCTGAGAATACAGGTATTTTTGTTTTCATCATAACATCAACATGTTCTTCATGCTCCTCCCACACAAGGCCATACTTTTTTGATGTTAATTCCTTTTCTATCTGATTAAGCGCAATAAGTGACTCATCATCATTATGTTGCTCTTTTAAATTTTCAAGAAAAGCTATCATCTGTTCTCTTCTTTGTTGTGATAAATTAGCCATTATTTATTCTCCCTTTTTTACTTTGCCACAATAATATCTCATGTCACAGTTTAAGCATGACTTCTTATTCTTTGCACCTTCATTAAACTTATGATTCTGAATTTTCTCTACTACTTCATCAAAACTATGTATAGTTGAATCAATTGAATCCTTTGATTTTTCAAAAGTAACAGTCGGGTCGCCGTTAATCTCACCTGTATAATATAAATGCATACGGCTTACATTTTTATGAGTTTTTTCTTCTACTAAATGAGCATATACCTCAAGTTGCCTACGATATCTTTCTATTGATTCAGATTCTAATAATAAATCAGGCTTTTGTTCTGATTTGAAATCAATGATTTCAACCGTATCTTCATCTCCGCGAATCAAATCAACCGTACCATTCAAGATATAATCTGGTTTTACAAGACTCACGTCTACTTCTGCATCTTGAATATATTTCCATAAAGATTCATTTCCTTCTCCTCCAGGAATTATACCAACACCAGATGTCATTCTATCAACATAAGCTTGCACTTGTTCATACGCTGCTTCAACCTGTCCTTCTCCTAAATATGAATGTTCTTTTTTCGAAAGCGTCATATAATTTGTATCAAGCCACTGTCTAACATTTTCAGGAGTTATTGTGTCCTCTTCATTACGCATAGCAGCCCTATGAACATCCTCAATTGTTTCATGTACAAGTGTTCCAAATAGAGTTGCACCAACACGAACTTGTGTAAAGCCTAATTCCTTAAAGAACTTATACTGTATTGAACAATTCTCATATAACTCAATATGTGATGTAAATGAGAATTGTTGTTTAAGATTTACAGGTTTTACTTCTTCTAATACAACATTTGACAAATCAAGTTCATTATATTCTTTTAATCCATCATAAACCCTTTTAAAATACTTACTTGGTGTTCTCCAACTTCCTCAACACTCATTACAAGTTAAAACAAGTAAATTTTGCGCACGTGAAAATGCCGTATAATACAATCTCCAAAAATCAAAGAATCTAATATCATTATAATCCTCAAATGGTTTTCTATTAAAATAATTTGGTTCTACTTTACCTATTAAACTTTCTTTTGCTGGATCAGGGCGTTGATACAGTGAATCAACAAGAACTATAGGGAACTCCATTCCCTTTGATTGATGTATTGTCATAAAAGACACACATCCACTTGGAGCATATTCAGAATCATCTTCATATTCTCCAATTCCTCCATCATATAAAAACTTCAAAAACATATTGAAAAACTTTTCTGGAGCATCAATAATATTTTTCTTCGTAAAAACCTCAACCCTATGAAGATATTCATACTTTCCAAGAACAGAAGAAAGTATAGATATATTTCTTGCAGCACGTTCATCAACAACTCCTGAGCCTATATCAATTCCAATATACGATCTAAATGGTTCAAATTGAAGTATCTGATATAGTAATCCAGTGAACGCATAATCTGTATTCTTTGTAAGTGAGCTATGAGTCTTGAGTATATTTTCATACCATATTTTCAGTTCTTTATTTGCCTTCAACAATTGCAATGCAGGTGCAACACAGCTCTCCCTATAGTAACGATAATATTTTTTATAGTTTTCACTAGTGATTTTAAAACTATCTGTCTTAAGGCGCAAATAATAGTTGGGGAAACACATAATCATTAAGCCTATTATTTCTCTTATTTCTTTTCGTTCAAAAAACATCTCAGACCTTGGAGAATACACAGGGATATTATTATCCTCTAAATAACGTATCAAATATAAAACCTTATCATTTCGAACAGACTTACATAGAAATGCTACTTGATTATAGTTTTTAATCACACCCTTCTTTTCAAGACTAGTAATAAAGTTATAAACATTCCCACACCATTCATCAATATCATTCTGTGCAGAGCATTTTAATACAGCTGTTTCTGTCGAATAATCCTTTTTACCCGGAGCAATTTCCTTTGGAAATCTAAAATGCCTCCATGAGAACAATTCCGTCTCTCTCATCCACTCATTATAGAAATCAATTATTCCCTTTTCAGAGCGATAATTAACTGTAAGGTCTATTTGCTTATATTCATCGTCTCCAAAATTTCTTGGAAACTCCAGTATATTTCTAATTGTTGCCCCACGAAATCGATACAATCCTTGATCATCATCTCCAACTACACATATATTCTTTTTTTCACCAGCCAAAAGAAAAACAATTCTTTCTTGTATGTAATTTGTATCTTGATATTCATCAACCATTATATACTTTATTTGGTCTTGTATTTCTTTTAATATATTAGGATTATCTTTCAAAAGACGATATGCTTCTGTCTGAATGCTAGTAAAATCAATTAGATTCTCTTCTGCTAATATTTTTTCATACTCTTTCAAAATATGCGCAGTCGCTATTATTTGTGGATCATCATCCATAAGCATTTTTTCAACGTCCACCAATTCTTCCAACAAACTGCTCACACATGAAGCTATAAATCCTGATTGTTTCCATGCACCAATATTATATGTAAATAAATCATCATAATATGGAACATTTCTAAACACATGTAAATGTTGAAAAATCATATATTGCTGATCAAACTGATCTAACATTCTATAATTCTTTTTTACTCTTGTATACTCAAGATGTTCCTTTATTATTCTTAAGCATATCGAATGAAAAGTACCAACATACATTTCATTAACATTTACAGTCTCTCCAACATCGAGAAGTTCATTTGTTATACGTGTAATTAACTCCTTTGCAGCCTTCTCCGTAAATGTTGCAACCATAATCTCTTCTGGTTTAACTTTTTTCTCTTGTATCAAATACACAATCCTTTTTACAAGGGTAAACGTTTTTCCTGTTCCAGGACCTGCAATAATAAGAAGCGGCCCCTCTGTAGTTTTTATTGCTTCACATTGATTCTCATTCGCATTACCAAAATCAAAAGACAATTTATATACCCCCCCCCATTTGCTATGTATCAATTTATAATTGCTTGTCTGTAAATATCAATATCAAGTCCAAGCAATTCTACAATCATTAGCTCATCTAATGCATCATAATATGCATTATGTGTTTCTTCATACTTTCCTATAATCATATTTAGTATTTTTTCAACACCATATCCGCTCTTTAATCTTCCTGTTCCACAACAATTAGCATTCGCAGGAATAAAGCTATTATACTGTTTGTAAGCTGCGATTTTCATAATATCAACCCATGTATACATACACAATTCAAACAAATGATTATAATCAAATTTAGCATTATACGCAAAAATCGCCTTCACAGATTCTCTATCCAACATTCTTTCAATATCTTCTATTGCCTCTTTCCGATTCATAATATTTGTTTTATCATCAGGAGCAGCTGCAAGAGTATGCGAATACATACCGCCACTCTTATATTCAGGTGTAATAATATAATATTTAGAATCTAATTCCTTTTTTGTGTCACCATCAGCTATAACTATCCCAATTGACATTACTCTATCTGTCCAAGTTGTTTCTGTATCAATTACCGCAAACCGCATAAATAATCCTCACATATTATCTCTACAAATAAAGAACAAACTCATTTATCTCAAGCCAAATCACTCTAAACAATATAAATTAATTATATCATTTCCTTATTGCTGCCTCAACGAAAAAGGGCTTATGCATCAGTTGTAGATTATTATATATCACTCTTTACCTGCTTACTCTCCATACCCTGCCCATGACAAGTCAGGTATAATCTCTTCCTTTATCTCTTTTCTTATCTTTTCTTCCATTTTTATTACTCGCTCAAGGCTACGCTTCTGGTAGAAATCTCCGTCTATAAGTCTATAATAGAACAGACACTCTGCCATAGAATAGAACCTGAGGGCATTAATAACATTTCTCTCTGTTCCAATCCCCTCATAATAGCAATCAGCCATTCGCATATAGATGTCTGCTCCGACAAAAGGAATATCATGTTCTTCCATAGTAATATGTGTATCCCAGATTCTCTGCAGCTTGCCTGTCCCCCCTCTTTGTCTGCCATATCGTAGTAGTGTGCAGCCTTCTTATAATCCTGCTCCCCAGCACGACCTGTATATCTGACGCAGTATGGGCAAATTTTGCCCACACTTTATCTCACAAATACTATTACATACTACGCAATCTTAATCCCCTTTAACTTATCTGCCAAAGAATATGTTAATGGCTCTGACTCCTTGAACAAATCAACTACAGGCGCAGCTTTTTTCTTAAACTCTTTTTCGTCTTTTGTTAGAATCAATAATTATGATACACTCTAAGTAATGACTCGTTAATAATCTGCTCTTTGTTAATGCTGGTAAACTCTAAATCTAATACAATAATGTTCATATGTTTCAACCTCCAATAGAATAATGAAATCTATGGATACAATTTTAACAAATAGTGTGACCCATTATTGGTACTCAAAAAAGACGAGTAGATTTAATCTACTCGTCTTTTTTATTTGACAAAACTACCATCCTCGTGTCAAATCCGAAACAGTTGTTGCAAAAAATGCAACAACTGAGTCTCGCTTTTTGCTTGTCACTAATTGTTTATTTCACATCTTTCAGAGCATCTAGAACCACTAGAATGTTAGATGTTGCAACGTTATATAAATCTTCATTGTCTGCTGTTAGCTCATATCCATTTTCACCTTTTTGAAATCTGATTACAATATCTTTAGTAACAAACAAAGGCTCAGTTACTTTTGCCGCTTCATTAGCAAAGGTTGTATCAAAATCATAGTCAAACTCTGCTGAATTACTACTGAATGCGCTACTAAGCGCGCTATTTAACAGTTCCCTTATTGCATTACGCATTATCTCTGACGAATCTACATAAGTACAATTTACTGTTACTGTAAGGTTTTCTGTATCAACACTTTTAATCTCATATTTAATCTTAGATGCACAATCAGATAAATACTTCATCGTTTTTTCTCCGTCTAGCTTACCATTCACGCCTTGATTCGAAGTAGCTTTGTTACCTAAAACAGTTGTATCCATCTGTTTCAACTTTTCCATCGTATCTTCAGTTGCTTCTTTTAATTTACCCTTCGTTGTTATCGCGCAACCACTCAAACACAACATACATAACACCAATACGGACATTCCAACAATAACTACAGTCTTTCTTATTTTTGAACTAAACATATTTTTATCCTCCTATACTCACTCATCAATCAACACTTATTCTTTTCTCTCTAATACGCTGATGCCTGACCGTGACATTCAACAGTATCATATTCAGGTATCCTATAGATTGAACCTTCAAATGCTTGAGATGTTCCTGCATTTAATCCCGTAACATATGCTTCACCACACTCTACTATCTTTCCTTCTCTCTTCAATATAAATATGATATATGCACTACAATTATCCTTTGAATTGTTTTTTACTTCACCAGTTATTTTTAAATAACTATCTCTTTGTATCTCTGAAACATTATAGATTTCAAAGTCTGATGAACGAACATTTATCGAACTAGTCTTGACGTATTTATCACATTCCAAATCATACTGTACTTGTAATTCATCAGTATTTTCACCAGCAGGAATATCAGTCTGTCCTACAGCCACGCCACTATCTCCTGGCAAAATATCTCCAGCATACGCATCACTAGATGCCAAAATCTTTCCGGCATTATTCTTTATCGTCACTTTCATTTTTGGGAATTGTGCCGTTAACGATTCATTTGGATTAGCTATTACTCCACAAAATCCTATTGTAATATCATTATTACCGGCACTTTTTACATACCAACCACTTTCCTTTAGTTCAATTGTCCTCGTTTTCCCCACAATAGATTGAGAATCTTTATTTATAGTCTTATCAGTTGTCTTACCTTCCTTGACTCTCTCATAATTAATAATCCACGATCCTAGATTTTTTCTACAATCTTTAACCTTCACAATAACAGTATCTCCAACCTTTACGTTAGGATCATCAGAAGAAACAAAATTCAAATGTTCACCAGCCCATATATTGCAACCATATAAAGAATCAGGCTTATAATCAGCTACAGTAAATTGAACTACCTTATCCTTCATATCTTCGCCTTCATTTAACATTATCTCAAATGATTCAGCATCGGCATAATCGATATCAACTGCAGGACTGCAAGAACAACTACATAATCCTAGCATTAATACAAAAATGGCCAATAGACATAATATTAGATTATTCTTTTTTTTCATTTCTAATACCTCCCTATTCTATATATAACACAATTATAATTATGGCATATTATACACTATTTATCAATATGAGGATAATGGCGTTTTTATATCCTTTAAATAAACCATATAATAACATCTCCTTCACAATATTTTTAAGTGTTTTTTATTTTACTTATCCATTCTTTACACTCTCTAATACGTGCTTCGACTTGGCTTTTTCTCACATCTTCTTTTCCTTCTCTTGCTGATTTTATCGCTTATTCATATGCGGTCATATTTCTTTCTCCTCTCTTAGCATGCACGTTTTAACAAGTCACTACACATACCTAATATTGCTGCATTGAATGACTCTTTTGTTACCTATAATTGACCAGCGTGGTTTCTTGCATCATAGATAGCTGGTGAATTATCACTATTTATATAATTAGATATGATTCCTGACCAATCGCCTAATTTGGACACTTTATGCGGGCAAGCACAAAATATTATTGCCACATAGTTATCACTAATACGACTAGCAAAGCTTACAATCTTCGTATAATCTGTTTCA
>AUXO011031300.1_pt1 | contig 13036 bp, 9 predicted proteins | sample 768731 | NCBI WGS metagenome assembly AUXO01 (sample SAMN02715735, study PRJNA202380) | gut metagenome | biome: sheep rumen | host: Ovis aries | place: New Zealand: Palmerston North
GACGCTGGTCTCTGAGGCTATGACGACAGCCGCCGTACGACGGGTGAGCGTCTGCTTCTGCTGCCACGCAAAGAGGTTGGCGGCGAGGAAGAACAGCACCATGAAGAGGGCTCCGAAGAAGCCGAGCTTCTGCAGCGCCACACGCTGTGAGAACAGATAGACCAGGAAGAGCACCACGCCCAAGGCGAGTGCCACGAGAGCCAGCCAGGCCCAGGCATCAACGCCCATCATGTTGACTAACGAGCGGTACCAGCTGACCAGGAAGAAGTCGGCTGAGGGCGACAGCTTGTCGGTGGTCTTCTGGCGGGCCAGCTGCAGGTTGTGGCGAATGTCGGCATCGCCGGGTGAGAGCAGCAGGGCGCGTTCGTAGTTGATGATGGCGCGCGTGTAATTATCGGAGCGGTAGTAGGCGTTGCCCAGGTTATAGTAGAGGTCGGCACTCACGCCCTCCTTCAGCAGTCCCTCGTACTGTCTGACGGCCTCCTGATAGTGCTGCTGCGCGTAGGCACTGTCGGCCTCGGCCTTGCTAAAGGCGTGGGCAGCCAGAGGCATCAGCAGGGCCAGCAGCAGTATGCTGAGGGTCTTGGCTGTGCGTTGATGTTTCCCTTTCATAGTCTCGTCAATTCGTGTAATGGCCGTCATAGCAGCCTCGAAGGTCTTGCCCATGTTGCCCTTGGCGTCGCCGGGAGCATAGCGCTCAAACTCGCACTCGTCGAGGGCGCTGATGAAGAGGCCTACCGTCTGTTCGTCAACGTGGCGCTCGGAGAGCAGCTGGCTGACATTTTCGCGTGAGAGCTGTTCGACGGGAATGTTGAGCTTGTCGCCCACGTAGCCCCACAGGGCACGCAGCACCTCGTCGTAGAACTCGCCCGAGCGTCCGGTCTGCATGAGCTTGTTGGCCTGCTTCAGGCGGCGCGTAGCCACCTTGTTGGCCTTCTTGCCGCGCATCTTGCCGATGTTGGCATTATCGATGGCCCGCTGGCGGAAGACCACGAAGAGCGTGACGAACGTCAGGGCGAGCAGCACAAGGGCCACCCAGTAGGCCGTTGAGCCGAAGAAGTAGTCGCCCAGCTGGCGCAGGCGGGTGTCGCCCGTCTTAATGTAGCGTATGTCGTTGTTGAGCTGCTCAATGTCCTGCTGGTTCGAGTAGTTGCTCATGCTGCCTTGTCCGCTGCCCTTGGCCACGTTCAGGCGGAAGCCTTCGGTCTTGAGCGTCTTGTAGGCGTTGTCGCGCGTGTCGTAGTACGTGAACTCAACGGGCGGAATGTCGTAGGTGCCCTGATGGCGCGGAACAGCCAGGTACTCCCACGTAATGCTGCCCTCAATGCCGTTGGAGGTCAGCTTCGTCTTGTCGTTCTGCTTGGCGTCGTACTTGTCGAAGTCCTGCGGGAACTGCACGACGGGCTCCTTGAGCAGCTTCATGTTACCGGCTCCGCTGACGGTAATGCGCAGGGTGACGGGGTCATTGGCCTTCACGTTGGTATTGTCGATGGTGGCCTTCACGGAGTACTGCCCCACTCCACCCGAGAAGTTGGCGGGTCGCTCGGGCAGCGGCAGAACCTCGACGGAGAGTCCGGGAGCCTTGATCTGCTTCTTCACCTCCACGTAGCCCGAGCCGCCGTTGAAGAACGCCTCGAAGGGGTCAACGTCGCGATTAGCCTGTACGACGGTTCCCTCGAAGGTAATGCTGGGAATGTCGAGCTTGCCCGTCATCTGCGGGAACATGACGTACTGGCTCCACGTTACCGTACGGTAGGGACGGCCGTTGACCCGCTCTACCGAGAAATTCTTCTGCTGCGGAAGCGGAATCTCCTGTGTGTAGAAGCTCTTCAGGTCGGGCATCTTGCCGTTCAGCTGGGTCAGGTCAACGAGTGTATAGACCTTATAGGTCAGCATGATGGGCTCCTGCTCGTGGACGCGGCTCTTGTTGGCGCTCACCTTGATGAAGAGGTCGCTGCCCGAAATGGGCGTGCCGGCAGAGCGCATGCCGCCTGAGGGCTGGCGTTGCTGGGCACCCGAGCCGCCATTATTGGAGTGAGCCTGTCCTGACACCTTGACGTGTAGGGCGTTCGACGTAATCTGCTTGCCGTTGACCGTAGCGCGTGCGGGCGGAATGGTGAACGTTCCGTTGGCCGTAGCACTCAGTATGTAGGTAAAGGTGATGGACGACGAGCTGGTAGTGTGGCCGTTCACCATCTGGAAACTGGACTGGCGCGACGTGCTGGGGCCCATCAGTATTTCAAGTTCTGAGGGAATGTTGCCAGCCCTGAACCCCTCCACGTCCTGCGTGTTGACGGTATAGGTCAGCCGGAACTGCTCGCCTACGGCTACCTGCGACGGAGCGCTGCCCGTAATAGTTTGCGCTAATGAAATGAGAAATGAGAAATGAGAAATGAGAAATGCCATGAGCACTTTCATTACCCATTCTTTTTTTCTCCTTCCGATTCCATGATATATCGTTAAATTCATTCCTTCATTATTCATTTTCGTTTCTCATTTGTCATTTCTCATTTCTCATTTATCATTTATCATTTAGGCCATAGGCCGCTTTACCAGTTCTTCTGCAGACGGCGGCGGCCCTGCTGGCGCTGCTGTTCCTGCATGCGCTTCTGCGTCTGACGCTCCTGCTGGAGGGCGGCGTTCAAGAGCTGCTCGGCATTGTCCTTGCTCATCTGCGGCTTCTGCTGCTCTTGCTCTTCCTCCTTCTTCTGCTCTTCCTTCTTTTGCTGTTGCTGCTGTTGTTGCTGGTCCTGCTTGTCGTCCTTCTTCTTGTCGTCGTTACCGCCGCCGCCGCCACCTTGTGGCTGGTTCTTCATCTGACGCTTGCAGAGCTCCAGGTTGTAGCGTGTCTGGTCGTCGTGCGGATAGATTCTGAGGGCCTCCTTGTAGGCAGCAATAGCGTCCTTGAACATCTGGCGGGTCTGGCAGATGACACCAATATTATGGTAGGCCAGATACTTGCGTTGCGGGTTCGTCTCTAACTTGGCCGCCTTCTGGAACTCCTCAACGGCAGCCGAGTCTTTCTTCTGCGCCAGAAGGGCGTTACCCAGGTTGTAGGTAGCCTGCGGGTTGTTCTGGTTAGCCGCCAGCGCCTTGCGGTAGAGCACTTCGGCATCAGCATACTGACCGTTGCGGAACAGCTTGTTGCCCTGCCGGACGTACTTACGGTCAGCCTGCGCCACAGCGGCCACAGAGACCATCACGAGCACGAGCAGCATGGCGGCCTTACGGCTGCGGAAGAGGTGCAGGTTCTTGAAGAGCGGGTTCTTACGCTCCAGCAGCACCACCTCGAGCACCAGCAGCAACAGGGCGGCCAGCGCAAACCAGACGAAGTACTCGTCGTAGCTGTTATACACTTCGGCTGATATCTCTTTCTTCGACAGTTTGTCAAGCTCGCTGTTCAGCTGCTCCTGGGCGGCATAGCCGTTCTCCACGTGGATGTAGGCTCCCCCACCCGCCTGGGCTATCTGCCGGCACATGTCCTCGTTAAGGGCCGACATGACGGTGTTGCCCGTCTCATCGAACATATACTTGCCCGTCGAGGGGTCAGGAATGGGGGCACCACCCGTTGAGCCTACGCCCAGTACATAGACGCGCATACCACGCTTCTTGGCATCCTCGGCTGCTTCTACGGCACCGCCCTCGTGGTCCTCACCATCGGTAATGACGATGATGGCCTTGCCCACCTGTTCGTCCTGGCTGAAGCTGTGTTCGGCCATATCGATAGCGGCGGCAATGTCGGTTCCCTGCGTACCAATCATGGAGGGGTCGATACTGCTGAGGAACATCTTTGCCGACACGTAGTCGCTCGTCATGGGCAGCTGCACAAAGGCGTCGCCGGCAAAGACGATGAGTCCGATTTTGTCGTTCGAGAACTTGTCAACCAGGTTCTCCACCATCATCTTTGAGCGGTCCAGACGACTCGGCGTCACGTCCTGCGCACGCATGGAGTTAGAGATGTCCATAGCGATGATGGTCTCTATGCCCTTACGCTTCTCGGTTTTCGTGCCCGAGCCCCAATGCGGACGGGCAAAGGCCACGATGAGCAGCGTGAGCGCACCCAGCAGCAATCCGTACTTCACCATAGCCCGCCAGCGTGACACGTCGGGCATGAGCAGCTTGACAAGCTCTGGGTCGCCAAACTTACGCAACTTGTGCTTCTGACGCAGGTGCATCAGGAACCAAAGGGCTGCCAGCAGCGGAACGAGCAGCAACAGCCACAGGTAGGCGGGGTCTTCAAAATATCTGTTCATGACGGTATTCTCCTAAATATTGTAACACGCAGCAGCAACTCAAGCAGCAGCAGCAGAATGGCCGCAAGGGCAAACGGCTGGTAGGCCTCGTAGCGCTTGCTGTACTTCTTGACGTTGAGCTTCGTCTTCTCCAACTGGTCTATCTCCTTGTATATCTGCTGCAGTTCGCGGGTGTTCGTTGCTCGGAAGAACTTGCCGTCGGTAGCATTCGAGATGTCGTTGAGCGTCTTCGTGTCTATCTCTACAGGCAGGTTCACATACTGCACACCTCCGCCCATAGGCATCGGGTAACGGGCGGTTCCGTTGGTTCCGGCTCCGATGGTATAGACGCGAATGCCCAGGCTCTTGGCTATCTCGGCGGCCGTCATAGGCGATATGTCGCCCATGTTGTTGGAACCGTCGGTCAGCAGAATGACCACCTTGCTCTTGGCCTTCGAATCCTTCAGGCGGGCTACAGCATTGGCCAGACCCATTCCGATGGCCGTTCCGTCCTGTATCAGTCCGCGGGCGGCTATATCGGCCCGTACACCGTGCAGCAGGTTGAGCAGCGACGCGTGGTCGATGGTCATAGGACACTGGGTGAACGACTCGCCGGCAAAGATGGTCAGGCCGATGTTGTCGTTCGGGCGGTCCACAATAAACTCAGCAGCTACCTTCTTGGCAGCCTCTATGCGGTTGGGCGTCAGGTCTTCAGCCAGCATCGAGGTAGAGACGTCCATAGCCAGCATGATGTCGATGCCCTCTACGGTCTTGTCTTTCCACGAGTTGCTGGTCTGCGGACGTGCCAAGACAATCACGATGAGCACGAAGACCGCCAGACGCAACAGCAGCTGCAGCGGCATGAGTGCCACCTTCCAGCTGCGCGGGGCATAGCGGTACGCGTTGGTATCGCTCATCCGCATGGTCGGCTCGCTCTTTTTCCTGAACATCAGATACCATATTATATAAGGTATCAGCAGCAGGAGCAGAAAGAAGAATCCTTTATTTACAAATTCCATAAAATTTCAAATCTCAAATCTCAAACCTCAAATCATCAACTGCCAGGTGCCGTAGGCGACGTACGCCAGCAGCAACAGACAGGCAACAGCTATCAGGCCTATCACTATCTTCAGCAGGCGGCGCGTCTTCTGCGAACGGAGGTCTTCCTCCGACAGCTGCGGACGCAGCACCTCTTCGGTAGGCAGGTTCTCGGCCTTCGTGCTGTTGATGAACTCTACGGCATTGACAAGGTTCATGTCGTTCTCGTTCAGCATGGTAGAGTACTTGGCAAACTTCACCAGGTCGGCAGTCTGGAACAGGCCGCGCAGCTCGTCGAGCGCCTTCTGGTCACCTTGCTGCGTCAGACGGTCAATAATCTCAGAACTGGTCATCTCCATAGCCGAAAAACCGTAGCGCTCCTCTATGTAGCGGCGAATGGTGTCGGTCAGCTTCGTGTAGTACTCCTTCTGGTTCTCGCTCGTCACCATCTTCTCGGCCTTAATCTGCTCTATCTCCTTCATAGCCTTCTGGTGCGGCAGCAGCTTCTTCACCACCCGTACGTAGGTAATGATGGGCTTGTTGTCGCGCAGACGCAGATAGAGGTAGTAACCCAAGGCCATCAGCACTAACAGCAGCACGGAGAGCCAGAACAGCGGGGCCCACTCGCTCCAGAGGAACGGGTTGTCCTGCACGTCCTTGGGACCGTAGAATTTCTCGTAATGAGTGGTATCTACCTCTATGCCTATCACCTTCAGCGCCAGACTCTTGCTCTTGACCGTGTCGCCGTTGACCAGTACTGGGAACGGCGGCAGGTAATACAGGTTCTCGTCGAACGACGTCAGCGTGAGCACCTGAACGTTGGGCTCAGGCTGCTGGGCCTCGAGAAACTCCACACCAGGCACTAACTGCTGCGTGCGCTGGTACTTCGGGAACACAATCTGTGCGCCGTCAGGGGCAGTAACGGTCAGCGTCACGTGCACCTGCTCACCCATCAGCATCTCGATGGAGTCAATACGTGCCTCGACGCTTTGAGCCTTTCCCAGTACGACGTGCAGGGCCAGTATCAATAGGAGCGTTATCTTTTTCATTAGCTTCGTTGTTTAAATAGCAGCAGCAGAGACTTCACAAAATCCTCGTTGGTGGCTATGCTCACGTGGTCAACGTTGCTCTTGTTGAACGTCTCGGTCAGCAGAGACTGACGCCTCAGGAAGTACTGCGTGTGAGCCTGACGCAGACGGCTGCTGCTGGTGTCAATATATTGTTCGTGGCCTGTCTCAGCATCCACCACACGCATCAGACCGATGTCAGGCAAGGTCTTGGCACGCTGGTCATAGACCTGAATGGCTACTACGTCGTGCTTGCGGTTGCAGATGGTGAGCGGCTGCAGAAAGTCCTGATTGTCGTAGAAATCGCTCAGCACGAAGGCCGTACAGCGACGTTTGGCCACGCTCGTCATGAACTCAAGGGCGCCACGCACGTCGGTACGCCGACTCTCGGGCGTAAAGTCGAGCAGCTCACGGATAATGTAGAGTATGTGCTTGCGACCCTTCTTGGGTGGAATGTACTTCTCTATACGGTCAGAAAAGAATACCACACCTATCTTATCGTTATTCTGAATGGCCGAAAAGGCAAGCGTGGCAGCTATCTCGGTCACCATGTCGCGCTTCATCTGGCGTTGGGTGCCAAAGTCCAGACTGCCGCTCACGTCAATGAGCAGCATGACGGTCAGTTCGCGCTCCTCTTCAAACACCTTCACATAAGGGCGGTGGAAGCGGGCTGTCACGTTCCAGTCGATGTCGCGCACGTCGTCGCCAAACTGATACTCACGCACCTCTGAGAAGGCCATACCGCGTCCCTTGAAGGCCGAATGGTATTGACCGGCAAAGATGTTGGAGCTCAGGCCACGTGCCTTGATCTCTATCTTACGGACTTTCTTGATGATTTCGCTTGTCTCCATCATAAAAACTCCTAATTCCTAACTCCTAACCCATCAAGGAACTTCTACTTTATTAATAATCTTAGAAACAATTTCCTCGCTCGTCACGTTTGATGCCTCTGCCTCGTAGGTCAGGCCAATACGGTGACGTAGCACGTCGTGAGCTACGGCACGAACATCTTCGGGAACCACATAGCCGCGACGCTTGATGAACGCAAACGCACGACTGGCCTTTGCCAGATTGATGGAAGCACGAGGAGAGCCGCCGAAGGAAATCATGTTCTTCATGTCCTTCAGTCCGTAGCGGTCAGGATAACGGGTGGCGAAGACGATGTCAGCTATGTATTGTTCAATCTTCTCGTCGATGTAAACCTCACGCACCACACTACGGGCACGCAGAATGTCGTCGGCTGTTGTAACGGGCGTTACCGTAGGCAGGGCACCCTGAATGTTCTCGCGGATAATCTTCTTCTCCTCATCCAACGTGGGATAGTCAATGACCACCTTCATCATGAAACGGTCGGTCTGAGCCTCAGGAAGCGGATAGGTTCCCTCCTGCTCTATGGGGTTCTGCGTAGCCATAACGAGGAAGGGTTTGGGCAAATCGAAGGTCTCGCTGCCTATGGTGACCTGTTTCTCCTGCATGGCCTCCAGCAAAGCACTCTGTACCTTTGCAGGAGCACGGTTGATTTCGTCGGCCAACACGAAGTTTGCGAAGACAGGACCCTTCTTCACCTGGAAGCGCTCGTCCTTCTGCGAATAGATCATGGTACCGATAACGTCGGCAGGCAACAGGTCGGGCGTAAACTGTATGCGCGAATACTTCGCGTCTATAAGTTGTGCTAACGTCTTAATGGCCAGCGTCTTTGCCAGACCCGGCACACCTTCCAGAAGAATGTGGCCGTCACTCAGTAACGAGATGAGTAACGTGTCAACCAAATGTTTCTGTCCTACGATGACGCGGTCCATGCCCGTCGTCAGGTTAGTAACGAAAGAGCTCTGCTGCTCAATTCGCATATTCAGTTCTCTAATGTCAATAGCTTCTGCCATAATTATTTTACTATTTACGTTTGATTTCAGGGTGCAAAAGTACGCAATTTGCCCGTTAAACAAGCAAATTGCGTATGTAATAAATATTAAATCATCTAAAAGTCTTTAAAGCTTCTTCTTTTTCTTCTTCCATTCCAGCTTGGGAATCTTGATGGTCTGACCCGCCTTTAATTCTGTGTTCGACTTGATGCCATTATAAACTTCAATGTAGCATTCCATACCAGCTCCCAGCGTACGCTTGGCTATACGGGCTGTGGTCTCACCAGGACGGACGGTTACCGTAAAGTCGTCACCCACAATACGATAGGCACCATACTTCACGCGCGCATCCATAGCAGCATACTTGTCTTCGGCGGCAGGCTTGGGTGTCTCTGCCTTTGCGGGAGCTGGTGTCTCTATTTTCTGTTCTGCAGGCTGCTCTTCTGGCTTCGTTACCGCAGGTTGCGACAAGGTGTCGGGCGTATCCTCCACCACGCTTATGCTGTCGGTAGCTGTTGTGTCAGCGGGTGACAAATAGGTACTGTCGGGAGTAACTTCCACTACGCTCTCAGTAGATTTGCGTCCTTCTTGCAACCCGATATAAAAGCCCAAGGCAGCTCCCAATGTAAAGAGTAGCACCAGACCAAGGGTATAATAGAAATAACGCCAGCCTCCTTTTGCATCTTTCTTTAAGTAATTGTCTGACCGTTCGGTTGGAATCGGGTCGAGCCTCCTATGCTCATGATGGTGTTCTTGATGTGAAGCGAGTTTAACTGGAGTTTCAGGTTCAGGCTCAGGTTCTGGCTCCGCAACAGGTTCTGGTTCAGGCTCTGGTTCAGGCTCGGGTTCAGGTTCTACAACAGGCTCAGGTTCCACAACTGGCTCTGGCTCAGGTTCCACAACTGGCTCGGGCTCGGGTTCCTGTTCTACGACAGGTTCCAGTTCTGGTTCATCTGTCAGTTTAGTCACAGGTGCTGGCTCAGTCGGGACATCTTCAAAGTCAACGCCCTCGTTAAGCACTACCGTCTCAAACTGCGAGAAAGGCTTGTTGACCAACTCCTTCATCGTAGCATCAGGAGTAAACGTTATCTTGTCGTGACCGGCTATCAGCACACGCTCACCAGTTGAAACGCTCACACTCTCGCGGGCACCAACCTCAATAATCTTAAACGTGCCCAGTCCGCGCACCTTCACCTGCTGGTCGCGCAACAGCCCGTCACGAATAACGCTAAACATTGCTGCCGCGAAATGCTCAGCCTCGCGAGCCCCCAGTCCGTTCTTGTCAACCAGAATGTGGGATATATCCTGTATTGTCTTCTTGTCCATCAGTCTTGCCCTCCACTCTTTAGTTGGTCTTTCCACGTCGTGCTGGGCTTGAAACCAAGCACGAGCTTCGGCGGCACAAGCATGCGCTGGCCAGTTGACGGATTCACCATAATTCGCTCCATCTTCTTCTTCACTTCGAACGTGCCAAAGGCGGGAACCAGTACGGCATTGTCCTCCAGAAAACTATCACTCATGGCGTTCACCAAGTTCTCAACCAGTCGCTGGGTGTCGCTGGCTTTGTAGCCCATACGGGTGGATAGCTCGCTAATAAATTCCTTGTTATTCATATCTGTCAGATAAGTGTTGTTCCGTATAAGTCAAACTCTTCTGAGTCTGTAAACTTAACGTCGTAAAAATGTCCGATTTCTAATGGTTCTGAGTCTGGTATCAGTACTTCCGGATCTACTTCGGGCGAGCAGAACTCCGTACGTCCGATAAAGTAGTTGCCCTCGCGGCGGTCAATGATGACACGCATCACCTTTCCAACCTTTTCTGCTTCCAGCTCAGCTGATATTTGCTGCTGAATACGCATCAAGCGGTCCAGTCGTTGATGTTTTATGTCTTCGGGCACATCGTCTTCGTAAAGTCGGGCTGAAGGAGTACCGTCTTCCTCACTATAGGCGAAAGCGCCCATACGCTCAAAGCGGGCCCACTTGGTGAACTCCAGCAGCTCGCGGAAATCGTCGTCTGTTTCGCCCGGGAAACCTACCATCAACGTAGTACGCAGGCAGATGCCCGGCACTTCGCGACGCAACGTCTCAATCAGCTCGTAAGTCTCTTGTTTGGTAATATGGCGTTGCATGCGTTGCAGCATGTTGTCGCTAATGTGCTGTAAGGCTATGTCAAGGTATTTGCAGACATTCTGCTTTTCCCTCATCACCCGCAACAGGTCCATAGGGAAGTGTGTGGGATAGGCATAATGCAGCCTGATCCACTCTACACCCTCAATGTCGGCCATTCGTTCTATGAGTTCGGCAATGTGCTGACGACCGTCCAAATCAATGCCGTAGTAGGTCAACTCCTGGGCGATAACCTGCAACTCTCTTACTCCCTGACTGACCAGCCAGCGCACCTCGTCAAGTATCTCGTCCATAGGTCGGCTCCTGTGGCGGCCCGTAATGATAGGAATGGCGCAGTAAGCACAATGCCGGTCGCACCCTTCTGATATCTTCAGGTAGGCATAATGGGCGGGAGTGGTGAGCTTCCGTTTTGGTGTTGGGGGTTTGGTGTTGGGTGATGAGGCTATCCGGTCCAGAAGTTCATGGTAGTTGAACTTCCCGAACCAGTCATCTACCTCTGGAATCTCAGCTTCAAGGTCTGCCAGATAACGTTCTGACAAACACCCCATCACATAGACGCGCTTAACCCTTCCTTCTGCCTTTGCCTGTACAAACTCCAGAATGGTGTTGATGCTTTCCTCCTTGGCATCGGCAATAAATCCACAAGTATTAATGACTACGATTTCACCTTCAGGCTGTTCGCTATCGTGCGTACAACGAAAACCATGAGCTTCACACATGGCCATTAGCCGTTCGCTGTCAACAAGATTCTTCGAACAGCCTAATGTAATGAAATCTATTGTCTGTTTCTTCATGCTCACACCGTATCAGTCTTTCTTAAACAGCGAGTCAACAAACTGCTTACGGTCGAACAGTTGCAAATCTTCCATACCTTCACCCAGTCCGATGTACTTGACGGGTACTTTCAACTGGTCCGAGATGCCTATGACCACTCCGCCTTTGGCCGTTCCGTCCAGTTTGGTGATGGCCAACGAGGTTATCTGCGTGACAGCCGAGAACTGCTTGGCCTGCTCAAAGGCGTTCTGACCCGTAGAGCCGTCCAGCACGAGCATCACCTCGTCAGGAGCCTCGGGCAGCACCTTCTTCATGACATCCTTTATCTTCTTGAGCTCGTTCATCAGTCCCACCTTGTTGTGCAGGCGACCTGCGGTATCAATAAGCACGACATCGGCACCATTTGCCTTTGCACTCTGAAGTGTGTCGAACGCTACTGAAGCAGGGTCGCTGCCCATCTGCTGCTTCACTACAGGCACTCCCACGCGCTCTCCCCAGATGCAGAGCTGTTCGACAGCAGCCGCACGGAAGGTGTCAGCAGCACCCAGATAGACTTTCTTGCCTGCCTGCTTGAACTGCCAGGCCAGCTTGCCTATAGTGGTGGTCTTGCCCACTCCATTTACGCCGACTACGAGGATAACGTAAGGCTTATGGTCGGCAGGAAGGTCCCAGTCGGCATTATCGGCAGAATTATTCTCGGCCAGCAACGAGGCTATCTCGTCACGTAGAATGCCGTTCAGTTCAGACGTTGAAACATATTTGTCGCGAGCCACGCGCTCCTCAATGCGCCGGATAATCTTCAGCGTGGTATCTACACCTACGTCGCTCGTAATAAGAACTTCCTCCAAATCGTCGAGCACATCGTCATCAACCTTCGACTTTCCAGCCACCACGCGGGCTATTTTGTCAAAAACGCTGGTCTTGGTTTTCTCCAGGCCTTTATCCAGCGTTTCTTTCTTGTTTTTGTTGAAAAATCCAAATATTCCCATAACATTTACTGTTTATCGGTTGCAAAGATACAAAATAATGCACAATTTACAATGCACAATTCACAATTATTTTGTAACTTTGCACACAATTTCAACAAGAATCAAGACTATGGCAAAGGATAAAACAGCTTATGTGTGTTCAAACTGCGGTCAGGAATCAGCCAAATGGATTGGCAAGTGCCCGGCCTGTGGAGAGTGGAATACCTTTAAGGAGATACGTGTGGCCGATACCAGACAGCAGGCTGCAACCCATGCTGCAGCATCAGCAGGACGCCACTTACGTCAGAACATGGCACTACGGTTACGCGACATTTCGGCACAAGACGACCCGCGCATCGACATGCACGATGCTGAACTGAACCGCGTGCTGGGCGGCGGACTGGTGCCAGGCAGTATTGTGCTGTTGGGAGGCGAGCCAGGTATAGGAAAGTCAACTCTCTCGCTGCAGACCATGCTCAACCAGACTGACAAGCGCGTTCTTTACGTGAGTGGTGAAGAGAGTGCCCACCAACTCAAGATGCGTGCCGAGCGGCTTTCTGCCAATACCCGTCACTCTTCACCTGATACCGATGATAACTTCCTCATTCTCTGTGAGAATTCGCTGGAGACCATCTTTGAGCACATCAAGGAGGTAAAGCCTGAGCTGTTGGTCATCGACTCCATTCAGACCATCGCTACGGAAGACGTTGAGTCGAGTGCGGGAAGCATCGCCCAGGTACGGGAGTGTGCCTCGTCGCTTTTGCGCTTTGCCAAGACAAGCGGCGTACCGGTCATTCTGATTGGCCACATCACCAAAGAAGGCACACTTGCTGGCCCAAAGATCCTGGAGCATATTGTCGATACGGTCATTCAGTTCGAGGGTGACCAGCACTATATGTACCGCATTCTGCGAAGCATTAAGAACCGATTCGGAAGTACTTCTGAATTAGGCATTTATGAAATGCAGCAAAC
>AUXO015075017.1_pt1 | contig 13036 bp, 7 predicted proteins | sample 768731 | NCBI WGS metagenome assembly AUXO01 (sample SAMN02715735, study PRJNA202380) | gut metagenome | biome: sheep rumen | host: Ovis aries | place: New Zealand: Palmerston North
ACTATAGAATAGCTTTGAATATTATATATTTTCTTTTTTCCTTCAAATACTTCCTTTACATAGCTCGTAAATTGTTCTAATGTTGGATATACATTTTCCTTACATTCATCTGTAATTAGATTGTAGGCTTGCTCATATTCACCATTATTGCAATGTCTGAAATATTCGTCTATTATTGTTTCAATAGGCTCTTGGTATTTCTCTGGCACTTCTTGTTCAGTATTCATGATAGGAATGTGAGGCTCATAGGTAACCATAGGAGGGTTTATTTGAGGAGGTCTATTTTTTATATATAAATTTATCATAAATATTATCAGCCAGACCAGTAATATATATAATATTACTTTCTTTTTATGTTTTTTTAGAAATCTCCTTAATCTTACTTCTAAATTTGTCATATATTTCCTCCTATATTACCTGGAACGAAATAACGAAATCGTTATAGTTGTTTTCTTTTAGCACTATTCTTTGTGTTTTTTTGTTATCTCTACTTCCTAATATATCTAGTACTGATATCTTTAATACATAAATAGAACCTTGCCTTGTTATATCATCGTAGCTTATTGCAAATTGCGATGGATATGTTTTTTCTATATATGCTTCAAAATCTTCTAATTTTGGAAAATAATTTTGTTTAAACTCTGCATAGAGCATATTGTAAGCTGATTCATATTCTTTTTTTTCTATATGACTAAAGTATTCACTACAATAATATTCCATTCTACTCCTTTCATCTAAGCTTGAAAGGTACTTAGTTGTATCGTCAACAGTGCGTGGAAGTGTTTGAAATACAGGCTTATTGCTCTCATCTTGATTTGAAATTGTTTTTATAACACTCTTTTGTTGAAACTCCTGATTCTTTTTGGGCACTAATATGTATTTAGCATATAAAATCAAATCAACAACTATTAATATCGCAATTATTAATATTAATATAAACTCATTTTTATCAAATTTATTTTTTAATTTTGCCATATCAATTCTATTCCCTCCATTTTAAGCTCAAGAAGTTACATAACTTTAAAGGATGTAATCCTTTTACCTTATATCTTATAGCTTCCACTTTACTGCATTACAAAAATTTTATAATTCCATCTTTATTTGTCGAGAACTCAACTTTTACAACCATTTGAATATTATTCTCATATATAATTTTTAAATCAAAGTTAATTTTATTATCCTCTTTTTGTATAGAATCTACTAATATCTCACAAGAAATATATTTTAAATCCTCTTTATTATACACATCACTATAAAGCATTTTAAACTCATTTTCGCTCACTATTCCTAAATCAGTTTCTAACGTTTCTTTATTTTTTTCATAGTATTCTAAAACTGCAGTTGAAGATTCTATATTATTAATACTTGGTATATACTTATTAATTAATAAATATGTCTTTTTATATATATTAACAAGGTCATTCTTTCCATTATATCCTATCTCTAATTTAGAAAATTTAGCAGGAAAAATTTTATCCTCGTAATATTCTTCAGTACTCTTATGTGTATAATCGTCAAAATTAGAATTTGATTTGTTTTTTATATTAACAAGTATAACGATTAATAGAACTAAAAGTATTAATATAATACATAATAAAATAACAAGTTTGTTTTTCATACATTCTTCCTTGTAAGATATATTTAGGTTTTTGCTGGAATAACCTATAAACCAATTACACTATTATTTTCCTTCTAGCATATCTGTAAATGGTGTATCTGACGAAAACTCTAATGTACCTCCATCTTGGGTTGTGTACTCACCTTTTGTATACAATAAATATTCTACCCTTCTTCTGTTGTATAATCCCGCTGAAGATGCTTGCATCCACGCACTACGAAGGTCTCCGCCATTACGAATTGCGTTTAGTACGCTAAGGTATACATCACCTCCGGCCACCTTGTTGCCATCTTAATTCAACAAGTGCTTCAAATTGCTGTTGACTTAAAGGTAATCCTAATCCTTCTATTTCCCCTTTTATTTCTTCTAACAATTGAAGATATACATCAACTGTAGCTTCCTTATCAAAACTATATTTATCTTTATGTTTATTCCAATAATCTGCATCCGCTACATGAGATGTATCTACATAGCTTGGGAACTTATCAGCATTGTATAATAAATATAATCCAGGTCCAACTGTTACAGCATCTTCACCAGCACCCCAGTTAACTCCACCATTTTCATAAGTAAATGCAGAGTCGCTTGTCCTTGGCATTCCCTCTATGGTTGCCAAATGGCATAAGAATTCTTCAGAAAAGTTACCATCCCACTTATTTGCCACATCTGGTCGCATGTAATCTTCTATGTTATCTACATAGCCTCCCAAATTATTCTTTAATATAACTTTTACTTTCTCACCTGTCGTAGTACCTATTGAATCCCCCACTTCTACAGTTCCACTTGCAGTAGCAGTAACTCCCTCTATTATCATTTGGTACCTATCTATAACACCAATTTCAGGTTGTGAAATTCCGTCAAAAGTTAATACAACTTTACCGTCTATAGTTTCCACTGTACAATTTCCAGGTGCAATAACACCCATTCCTGGTCGTATTCCTAATATGTCTTTATCTTCTTCTTCCCCCTCTTTGTTTTCTTCGTTTGTACTTTCACTAGCTGTACCACTATTTCCATTTTTAGTTCCATCATTTCCTTTTTTGAATTCACTTTCATCAATTGGATAAATTATAGCACCATAATCTAAAGAATCATCCTCTTTGTTTTGTCTCCAATATAGTGATTCTGCTTCAGTGTTTACCGTGTATTCTGGAATGAACCATTTCAATACATCTTTATTAAGTGATTCAAATTCTGCTTTCGTATAATATCCAAATTCTATCAACATTTCTTTGAAATCTCTATATATATATTGTGCTGGTTCAGTATGCATTCCTTCTAGCAATCCAAATGCTGTAAGTGTTACCACATCACCATTTATGGTTTTATTATCAAAACTTATTGGTAGCCTCTTTGTAGTAACACCCAACTGATCTAATACTCCATTAATGTACTCAACAGATTTTTTAGACGCTTCTATTACTTCACTATCGCTATAATTCTCATATTTATTGCCTACGGAAACGTATGGAACTGCACTTTTTCTTACATTATACTCGTATATAACTTCACCAGTTTCTGGTAGTACAGTTTCACCCACTTTGGTTACAGTACCCTGAGCAGTTGTTACTAAAGCATTTGAAATCGCCGTTTCTTGGTCTACTTCTTCATTCATATTCTCACTAGTACTTATTGAAAGTATTCTTCCATTTTTTACTCTTACTGTACCACTCGTAATGTGTTCCAACTTCTTGCACCACAATATTGATTTTGCAGTTTGCCTACTACCGTCTAACACATAGTATTGCCCCTGTGTCATCAGCTTTTTCATAGTTCGATAACCATCACCTATAGTATATTCACCCTTTGCTGTCTTTATTGTTTTCTTTCCATCTTCTAATCCTGTGTCTTCTACTTTTTCACCATCTAAATAAACAACATCACCCTTTACGACATATGGTTGACGCCATTGTGTATATACATTGTCTTTTTGATCTTTTCCCTCAACATTAAGCACAATTGTTATGTCTAAATCATCACTCTGCTTTTCTTCTGGTAGTGTGTATGGTAATCTTATTTCCTTCTTACTCTTTATATATGCAGATTCTGTCTGTTTTTCTGAAAATAATTCTTCTGCTTCGGGTATTTCAAATATTATGTCCTTATACCAATGTCTTACAACATAAGCAATTCTAGGGGATACATACTCGTATGAATCTAGTGCATCCTCCAAAGCGAAGTATATGGTATCTATATCTTCTATTGTTAATCCTTCTAAATCTATATCTAACTTTTCAAATAAATCATCTATAAGCTCTTGAATATATTTATCCTTATTTTTCAATTGTCCATAATAAAATTCTAAATCACTACTTATTTTTTGTAATTTTTCCTCTATCTCAGCCACAGATGGATTATTATCCATAAAAGTAACCCATTCTTGTGCCATTAAAAGATCTAATGTACCTTGTCCTTCACGATCTGTAGAACCCCTATCTGACCTTGGTATCCAACCATACATCCAATCACCGCCATGCGATATTTGCGTAAATTTTCCTGAAACGTCTGCCCAATTTTCTAAGCCTGCCTCTTCCATATACGAGTCGAATTGAGCTAGCATACAAGTAATTCCATCCTTTATATAATCATTGTTTTTTATTTCATCTGCATGACCATTTATGTAATATTGAATTCCATGCAAAATTCCAGTAGTGTATACTTCACTATAAAAACCACCTTCCTTTTCGTGAGCAGTATAATATCCTCCGTACTCACCATCAATATCAATATACAAATCTCCTTCTTCGTCAGTATAAGAAATTTCGGTCATTGGTTGTGCTTCTGCTGTTCCAAGTAGAATTGCTTCAGCGTCGGGACCGCGATATATTTGTCCGCTTTCACTTTCTCCCATATACTCTAATCCTGCTCTGCTAAGTAAACCGTCATCCACAGAATAACCTTCGTCTGTTGTATCTACATTTCCGAAACCAGCAAACCGTAGTCCATTTTTTTACGTCTTTATAACGGTTAGCCTGCATTCTATACAAAACTCTATATGTACCATCTCCTAAGAAAGCATCTTTTGCTGAATAAATACAATCTTCTGTAAACTCTATATCTTCTGCTCGCTTGAATGAAAAACTCTTTATACTTTCTATCCAATTATGCAAAGCACTAATACTAATTACCTCTTTTAATCGCTCAAAATCTATATCATCATCAAACTTATATTTGCCAGTATCCTCATCCATATGTATATGTTCTAATAATTCATAATCACTCAATACATCTTTATATTTTTTTCCATATTGGATTGGAAGATCTTTACCTTTGTATTTAATTTCATATTCTGCCTTATAATCATCTTTCAATGCAATTAACTTTACTACCGTTTGCAAATTATCATTCTTAACTATTTCCTCTGTAAAATCTGGACTCATAGTTCCTATATGTAATGCTAACAAAAACTCCAGTGGCATACCATATCTAGAAGTATAGGAATCCAAGTCATACCTAGCAACTTGATTTACTGCTGCTAATTCTTTTAATGAAACGTTTAGTGAATTTATAACCATTTGTCTTCCTTCTCTATCTACGGTAATTGTTGAATCGTCCCAATCTTTTATAATTCCTTCAGCATTTTCTATTTTTGTTTCTATCATACCAGTATAGTCTTTATATCCTAAAACTCCTGATACCACATTTCCGATTTTATCTTTATCATGGATTAAATATGCTCTTTCATTTGCTGCTATGTAATTAAATAATAAATCATTATCTTTAGTATACTGTACGGTTGCATCATTGTATTCTTTCGCTGCTATAAGATCGTTTATAAATGCTGTAAGTGCATTTGTATCACTCTCATATTCTTCCATAGTAGGCTCGTCAGACAATAATGTTGGAGAATATTCTATATCATCCCCATTCCTTGTATAACTGGCTACAAAACCAAATCCAACAGGATCAAATCCCATATCATCTATATACTTTAATACCTTCTTTTGCTGTGTTCTATTTGGGTCTTTTGCTATTTCCTGCAAATAATAATCTGAGCCGAAAGTATAATTCAATAGTGTCTTATCTATTCCATCCATTAAATTCTTGAAAATTCCTTCTTGCATCATTCCAGGCATTGATGTTATAAATGAAATAATTCCAATCAACATAAATAACATTACAAAAAATGGTAATCCTGTTAATGCAGCAAGCCTAACCTTTTTATAAAGTATATTTCTTATTTTATCTCTAATACCTTTATTTTTCTTTTTAGTATTTCTTTTTCCTCTTCTTCTCGTCCTTCTTTTATTAGCTTTCGTTTTGTGCTTTTGTCTCTTTTTTAAATCATCTTCGACCGTTTGGTCTACTAAATTATCCTCAGGATCCATTATTCTCTCACCTGCCTTTCCTGGTTAAAAATTTTCTATGGATATATCTTTTGTTGATATGTACTATTTGGCTTAATTACGCCTTTCTGTGCCATTTCTGTAGTATAATCAACAAAATCAAATCCATCTTCATGCCCTACTGCAGTCGCTGAGCGCGCAAGTTTCTTAACCTGGTCATACATATCTCTTTGATAATCATTTAAACCTTGTCCATCTGACTCGTGTAGTGCTCTAATTGACGCTCTAATTTCCTGTTGCGTTGCATTGCGACTGTTAGTTGCTCTAAAATCACGTTGGTATGCATCTACATAATCTTTGTATGCTCCTGCATATACTCTCTGATTCTTCTCCAATTGATGTTCTTTTCTCTTAACTTCAATATCTTCTGAAATTCCTTTTGCAACTCCACCAAATGCTGTGGCCATTGATGCAGCTGATTTAACATCTCCTACTGTACCACCAGCAATTGCTCCAGCTAATGTAGCAGCACCTACTATTTTACGTTGTGCTATAGATGCAAGACCACCTTGTCTAGCTATATCTTTTGCTATTCCTGTCTTTTGTACCTTATCAGAAACATTATTAGCAATATTTCCTAAAGTAGTAGATTCATTGTTTCTCATCGTAGGTACTTCACCTTTTCCTCCAGCTTTTCCTCCAGCTCCTGCGCCTTTTCCTCCGCCCTTAAATACGGAGCTTGCCGCTGTTAACGCCATTGCACCGGTTCCTAAAGCATCTCCCATACTGCTAGGTGCAATTCCAAATATTTTTTTAACTATATTTTCTGCCTTTAACATAAACAGTGCACTTGCTGCAGCAAACACCATTTTACCTAAATCTTCTTTTCCTCCCATTGAACTCATAATTGAGCTATAAAATATTATATATATAATACAATGAAAAGGTTGTATTAAAACCGTAGACATAAATTCCCTCATCCACGTGTTTAATGCTTGAGATTTACTATCTCCTATTTTATCTATTGCATATGTAATAGTTATTAATGGTGAAATTACTATTAGAAAAGCTAATACTATTGCGCGCTTAATATATATTAAAACAAATGCTAAGCTTGCTACTGTAAACGCTCCACATACTATTAATTCATCCATACCGGCACCTGGAACCAATGCTCTTACCCACAAATCTTCCCATACTCCTGATTCTTGCGCCGGGTTTACACTTTCCAGAGTATTTACCAAGGTTCCATTTAAATAGAAAACTAATATTATAATATAGTGAAGCATAAACACCAATACCAAACTTACAGCCCAATCTTGTAGCATTCCACTATACCTTGCCTTTTCATCTGCTACTGTAGAAATTGCCATACGTATTGCAACATACAGTAATACGAACAATAATAGTGCAATTGACATAGCCCTCATCAAATTGTAAAACTGTGCTATATTGTTTACAATTGTGCCTGAAGCTGCTTTTTGATTAGTTATTACACTATCGAAGAAGTTTGCGGATGTTATCTCTACTTTATTAAACAGAACCGCATACATTGCATCAGAGGCTCCATTGCTTACATTACCTATTACCGCTGTAGTTAAAAGTTGCAATGCTTTAAATATAAGTACCGCAAATTGTTGTATTCCTAAAGTTAATATTCCTACTAAACCCTCTACCAACATTGTTCCCAAATTTTCAAATGTATTTGACATCCAGTCGGTCGTTCTTTCGATAGCATCATCATATATCCAGCTAACTGCTTCACCAACAGTATCTCCATAACTCACTTTCACAAATGACATAACAAAGAATATTAACATTACTACAATAGCTATTATCTTTATTTGTTTACTTTTTCTCATTTCACACCTCTTTCATTACTTTCTATTCTTTTTAATTTCTTCAAAAATCTTACTAACGTTTGCAACTGATGATTTATGCTTGATTTTTCCAACTTCATTATAAGTATTAAGTTTATTTGTACTCTTTACTATATAACTATGCAACGCTGCTATTCTATGATTTGGGAAAGCAGAAAGTGTAATAGTTTCAGGTGGTAACACACCATCCATGCCCAGAGCTTCCCTAATAGCTTCAGCTGCTTCTTTCGCATCGTATCCTAATCCTTTGTTATCATTTGTTTGCTTAAACTCGAATTGCTTTCTTACCTTATCTTTTATATCTGCATCTATATGTAAACCTTTACCTTTTGCAACAAATATAGCTTCTAATTCATTTAGTATTCCATCTACATCACTTCCAGTAAGTCTAGTTGTTGTTCCACTTACACTATATTTATTAATCGACTTAATAATATCTTCTGAAGAAATATTAACATTCTTAGATTGTTGTAATATTGAATTCATATCTTTTTCAAATAATTTCTTAGCATCATCATCCGACATTCCAATACTTCTAGCATATGCTTTATATTCATTATTTAACATTTTAGCTGCATTTGTTATATCCCTTTCCTGTTTAACAGATTGTTGCGTATAATCTAGGAATTTGTCTTGCTTTGATACAGCTTCTTTCGCTTTAAATGACGCTCTAGTTTCTGTATTTACTATATTTTCAATTTCACCTAAACCTGTTATAGTTTCACCGAATTTTCTTGCATTTTGAGCTGCTTTTCCAAATATATTGTTAGAATTTCTTTCATGTTTTGCATTTTCATATTCTACTTTTGCTCTTTCTAGCTGTTCATCTGCTTCTTGTAGTCTATGTAATTCCTTTGCTCTTTCTTTTCTACGTTTCTTTAACATATCCTTAAGCTCATCTTTTAGTTTATTGTACATAAATGTATTTCCTGCAAAAAAAGCATTATTGCAATCGTCTAATTTTTTATTATAGTCCTGTTCAAATTTGTATTCGTTATCAGTATACTCGTCTAATGCTATATTATATTCGTCTTTTGCATCTCTTCTGTCTTTAAATGCCTGTGCTACTGTTCCTTTGTATGAATATGTACTTTTAATTGTTTTTGACAATGTTTTGTGCTTACTAATCATAGCATTTGATTTTTTAAATAATACCGCACCTGCAGATGGGTCATCAATAGCTACTGCAATTGCAGCAACCCTGCCTGCCATTCCTAAAGTTAAATCTTTAGCTAATTGTATATTTCTAGTAAACCTCTCCATTTTTAGCTTTCTATATTTTTTTATGTCTGCATATCTCTGCTTACTTGTTTCATAACTTGTTCCATTTCCTAACATACCAAGTCTTTGTATTGGTTTTGTATTAATTCTATTAGCTAGCTTACCAAGCCAGGTTTTATCAAATGCTCTTGCAAATTTCCCCATTTTTCCAGTATTACTTGCATCGCTCCAATCTTTTGTAAAGAAACCTAAAGTATTGAATTTCCATTTATCTAATATCTTATCTGCCTCTTCTTTATTCTTTGCACCAGTAAGTCCTCTAGCCACTCTTGTAAATAATCCTTTATCGCTAAACATAGTTCCTTGAACTAAACCAACTGCGCTTTTACCAACAGTATACATAGGCAAAAAGCTTCTGAAGACATTTGACCATGATTCTGGTCTGTTGACATCTGCCAAAGAGTCTGCTTTATCTAAGCCAAATATTTTTATCACTGTACTATCTGCCTTTAACATAAAGTTTAAGATAACAATTGCTACTAATGCTCCTGCTACACTATCCTGTGATACCCTCATTGCCATAGATATAAATATTACATATATCAATGAATGTACAGTTTGAAGCAATACATTAAATCCAAAATCTTTAAACCATTTATTAATAGCACTAGATTTCTTTCCAGTCACTAGTGACTCTATTGCGTGTTTCAAACCTATAAATGGTGCTGATATTGCTAGGAGATAAATAGTTAAGTACCTTTTAAAATATATAAGCAAAAATCTTACCTCCAAATAAATTAAGAAAATATATACAACTGTCGCAGGAACTCCTTCAGTCCAGTTAAATGCATACGCCTTTATTCTTACTGCATCATATAAATTTAACCATGAGGCTCCTTTTCCGTTTCCCTCTTCGTCTTCAATTACTATTTCTTTCGCTTGAGTATCTGCAATGTCTTCAAACTTTTTTACAAACACATCATTAAATTGAAATGATAAATACATAAACATATGCATAGAGAAGATTATTACAAAGCAATATAGCCACGTTACAAGAAAACTTGACATTTTAGCCTTTTTCTCTGAAATTGATGTTACTGCCATTCTAATTGCAACTCCTACCAAGATAAATAGCATAACTGCTATAGCGATATTTCTAAATACTACATATATAGTAGCTAAATTTTTTCTTACTGTGTATATAAGATTATCTTCATATGAAATTTCTTCTGCAGTTATGGTCTGCCTTTCTTCTCCTGGTTTTAATGGTCCTGAAACTGGTGCGTTTATTTCTTCTGCAGTTTGAGGAACTAATTGCCTTCCACCAGCAGTTTCAAAATTAAAGAAATTTGCATCAAGAATTGGAATTTTATTAAAAAATATACTTTCAACTGTTAGTCTGTTTCCAGACGCAGATGTTGCTCTAGCGCCAAAGAAAGATTCCCAACTTATACTTTCATTGTGTCCACTTAATCCAAATACCAAATGTTGTATTAAGTTTTCAAAAAGATTTGCCCAACCTATAACCTGCATTCTTACCATATACACCACAAGATTTATAAAGAATTTTAATAATTTTATTATTCCGTCAAATACCCATGTCCATGATAATTTTTTAGCACTTATACTTACTTGCTTTGGCAATCCTTTATAATCAGACTTTGAGTAATAGCCCCTTCCATTAAAAATTAAGTTTGCATCGGTTTCTGAAATCGATTCGGCTACATCTTTTTTTATTCTATATACTTCAGTAACACCATATTCTGGTATATCTTGTTTTTCATCATATTTTTCTCTTATTCGTTTTAAATACTTATCAATGTATTCGTACTTTAGTGCACCACTCGGTCCTATATCTGCATCTTCCGTAGCATATATGACTTTGGCTCCACCAACGAATAGTAAATTATCTTTCATACCATCGTGTTCTGCTATTAATATATCCCCTGGAACAACTTTTCCTTCAGAAATTAGTGTTTGAATATCTAATATTGCATATCCAACTATCTCATCGCCAAATATTTCTTTCTTGGAATCGAAATTACCTGTATTTATTTGTATTCCACCACTAACACCTGAATATACACTACCTATATCCCTTGAAAACAAAGCATTGCTATATACAAAACCTATCCATGAGTTATTGCTTAGTGCGTACTCTCCTGCGTTTTCATCAATTTGGTTATAAGCATTTACCGATGAATCGTACACAGTTTTTACTTCGCCTTTTGCTTTTACCTTCTCATGTGGACTTAATCCCCTACTACTTGTACTACTCCAATTTTCATAAAAGTTGATTGCAAAGTTTGCCGCATAATTTCCTGCTCTTTCTGTAGTTAGATTTGCTACATATGTTTCTGCGAATGCAATGCCTGAAAAAAGAGAAGGCAATAATATGCAAATGATTAAATTTATTATTAATAATCTTTTTAATTGTATTTTTATTTTATTTTTCATTTGCATATCCTCCCTTCTTTATTTCAAAATTTTTTTCAAATATTTAAATCTATACTAGTGTCGTTATAGTATAATATTTTGTCTTTAACTTCTTTTAATATATAGTCTCCTTCACCAATAATTATGGAATCATATATACGCTCTTTAACATTATACTTAAAAATTCCCCTATCCTTAACAGAATATATAAAATTATAGTCATCTAGCCATATTCCCATAGTTATTATTTCCCTTAGTTCGCTATTTGGAAACTGGTTATTAATAGATATAAATCTAATCTTATGCATAGCATTACTACTATTGGTACTTTTTTGGTATACCTTGAATTCATTACTTTTGTTTAACACTATTCCCGGTTTTACAAAGTTGTATGCCGACGTCGTATCATCTAAGGTGTTTATTCTATTTTTTTCCTCCTCAAATACTAAATCGCTGTTCTCTATTATTATTCCACTTGGTAGTGATTCTTTACCCTCTATTATATCTTCTAATGTTACATCACCAAATACTTTTCCTTGATAATTATTATATAATATTACGCCTTTTTTAGTTGTAGAGTCATACTTTATGCACATTCCCTTAAGTGTATATTGTAGCTTAACATAGTCTGTACTATAATCATATATATCGTAATCTTTCCATTCTTTTTTTATTTCGTCTACGAATGTTTTTTCATTTTCAATGTTATCTGGCTTATCTTTTATTATTTTAGCAATACCGTTTGTATCATAATCATCATACCTATAAATTGAAACTTGATCTTTACAAAAAAATACATACATATTCTTTCCTTTGTATCCAATTAAGTCAGAATATAAGAATTGTGGTTCTCCCAATGTCTTTTTTATTTCCTCCATATTTGAACTAACTTTTAAATTATTAATTATTGTTTTTTCGTATTTGGGTGTATATATAAGATTGAACACCTTGCCATCTATAATTCTAACTTCAATTCCTTCGTCAAAATATATATTGTAATTTCTATAGGTACTTTCCATTGTGCCAAATTTTACTGCACCTGCTTGCCATCCTTTTTCTAGCAATTGTTTTAATTCTTCAGCATCTACACTAAATTCTATACTTGGCACTTTGGTAAAATTTTCTATATTTTCTTTTGTATTAATTACCTCATAGTAATTCTCTGTTTCATTTATGAAATATGTTTCTACAAGTTGCTTGTCTTCCTTACAGTACACAGTTATCGAATCGCTATTTGTTTCATCAACTATTACAAAGTTTTTATAATTTAATACATAAGCAGAATATTGTATTAAGTTTTCTACCAAGTTTGATGCATCACTTCCATTTTCACTTATTTTCATCGGTAGTTCCATATATATGCGGTAACTTACGCTGTCATCATTTACATCTTCTTGCTTTATCAACTTACAATTTAAGTATAACGCAACCTCTTGAATATCTTTAAAATCTGTTATGTCTGTATACTGTCTTACTCTTTGCTTCTCCTCTTGCAAAACCTTTTGGTGCTTTACTTCTTGATAGTATTTTATCACTGCGATGGTAATTAAAAATAATAATATTATTGATAACAAACTTATAATTAGTTTTTTATA
>AUXO016634597.1_pt1 | contig 13036 bp, 9 predicted proteins | sample 768731 | NCBI WGS metagenome assembly AUXO01 (sample SAMN02715735, study PRJNA202380) | gut metagenome | biome: sheep rumen | host: Ovis aries | place: New Zealand: Palmerston North
ATAAAGCTCCCCGGTTTTAAACGGATGGTGGAAAAAGCCTTACACTGGTTACAGTGTAAGGCTTTTTTATTATGTTTTAAATATCTTTTAGCATTTTTCATCTTATTTCTTTTATTAATCAATCTAATATAACTTGATAAAAAAATTGGAAATTATATTAAGGTATTAAACGTATTCAACTAATAATGGTAGCTCATGATCTACAACAGTAGAAATTATATTAAGGTATTAAACAAACTTACTTGTAAAGGTTGTGCTTACGAATCTACAACAGTAGAAATTATATTAAGGTATTAAACAAATGTCTACTTCTACCAATCTGTTTATCTACAACAGTAGAAATTATATTAAGGTATTAAACGAAGGAATTGTAAGAGCTAGATATATTATCTACAACAGTAGAAATTATATTAAGGTATTAAACAAAATGCATATGTAAGAGACAGATTAAATCTACAACAGTAGAAATTATATTAAGGTATTAAACAAACTCATCTGGTGTCATTGCAATTTCATCTACAACAGTAGAAATTATATTAAGGTATTAAACACTTAAACCAAATGCAACTTAATATTATCTACAACAGTAGAAATTATATTAAGGTATTAAACTATTTTAGCGAAGCAGATTATGTTAGATCTACAACAGTAGAAATTATATTAAGGTATTAAACATTAAAAACAAGTGTGCAGACTATGCTGATCTACAACAGTAGAAATTATATTAAGGTATTAAACTTTTCCTTGATAAGAAACGACCTTACATCTACAACAGTAGAAATTATATTAAGGTATTAAACGAAGACAGATTCGTTTATCATGGTTTATCTACAACAGTAGAAATTATATTAAGGTATTAAACGAAGACAGATTCGTTTATCATGGTTTATCTACAACAGTAGAAATTATATTAAGGTATTAAACCATTAATTAATAAAAATTACTTAAATGATCTACAACAGTAGAAATTATATTAAGGTATTAAACTATTAATGGGGGAACAATTAAAAGTTTGATCTACAACAGTAGAAATTATATTAAGGTATTAAACGAATTTGTAAACTGAAAAGACATTGGTATCTACAACAGTAGAAATTATATTAAGGTATTAAACAAATTGAATTGAAGGCCTGTGAGTTAAAAATCTACAACAGTAGAAATTATATTAAGGTATTAAACTACCTATTCCACCACTACATATTACTATCTACAACAGTAGAAATTATATTAAGGTATTAAACCCTTAGCTTCCTATTAAGCCAGTTTTCATACCTAAAAGCATGTATTTTTCTTATTTTTTTACAAATTCTAGCCAAAAATCCCATAATTTAACACCTTAATATCATTAAATAATACAAAAAAGCTCATAAAGACTTAGGTTTGCATTTATTCTACTACTATTATATCACTTTCATCATTTTTTGCATAGCCCAATTTTGTAATCTTACAATTTTCACTTGTTTCAATAATAACAACACTATCTGTCTGTTCAAACTTTGTTTCGAAATTACACTTTATTTGATTCATAATATTATCTAACATATGCTTACTATTAGTAATCTCATACACTGAATACTGCATTCTGTATCCAAATTTTTTTATAAATTTCGAGAACTTTGTTCGTAGTTTATTATTTTTAATATCATAACTTATAATAATCATTTTTCCTCCAATAATAACTCTGGAAATTTTTCTAAACGTGCACCTTTCATAAACCATCTATAATAAGACTGTATAAATCGAAAAATCAACTCTTTATTCTCTATTATTTCTTCAATAAAAAGATTCATATATTTAGCATTATCTTTCCAATTCAATCTATACCTTCCGTTTTCATTAATAAAATCATCACTCTTCACTTGAGATAAACTATACATTTTACGTATTTTATAATCAATTATAGGTCTAAACGGTTCTATAAAATCACATATTAACGATTTTCTTTTAAAAAACTCTTTATGTAATATTCCCTTATAGATATCAAAGCCATAAATATTTGCAATTGCCTCGATATAATTAAACATAATAGTATAACCAATATCCATCAACAGATTAATTTCATCTCTCTTGACTCTAGGTTGTCTTCCTTTCCAATCCTGTTTTTTATACATCTGTTTAAAATAAATTTTGGCAGCCGTACCTTCTATTCCCATAATTTCTTCACTATTTAATTTATTATTCTTTAGTTTATTAATGTATTCATTTAATAATTCAATAACCTTTTTTAATTCATTATCTTTATTTCTAATTCTCATAAGCATCATTTTTTGATTTGCAATTTTATTAATAATAAATAATTTTCCAATTTCATCAGAATTATTATTCAAATATTGTTTTTCCCTTAATAAAGTATTTCCTTCCATTCTACTATTTATAGTTGCATATACTTTAAAACTGTAATTCATAAATATTATAGAAAAACCAAACCTATTAGCTCTTTCTATCAATCCAGACGTGATATCAAATCCACCTACTATAAACAACAAAAAAATCTTATAACACGTATATTGACATTTTACTTTATTATTTGAATCCTTAATAATCAAATTATCATTTTTAAAAGAAATTCTATCTCCTTCTTTTGAGAAAAATAAAACTATCTTTTTTTCTTTAAAATCTGGTAAAGTTAACATATCAAACTCCTATCACATGCAGGTTCATAAATACATTTCTCACATTTTTTTGGATTAGTCTGCTTAAATGTATTAATATTGAAATTCCTTATATTATATATTAATGTTTCAAAATCTTTAAATTTTTCTTTATTCTTCTCAGGTATATCAATCTTATAAACCTTATTATCATCTATACTATACAATCGAATTTCTTCTACTTTAAATCCCATTTCTTTCAATGCAAAATATTGTGCATATAATTGAAAAATATAACCATCATATATTTTTTCTATGTGTTTCTTCTTTTCTGTAAGAATTTTCTTCTTTTTATCATACATATCTATCTTTCCAATAATACTATACTTTTCACTATACACTTCAATTCCCATCAAAACATCACTACTCGTAGTATATGTTCCTTCATCAATACTTTTATGTACTTTCGTGCCAGTTAATTGTTCTTCTCTTTGATATAATAATTTGTCCCTGTTTCCATATAAATTATGAAAATATATGGAAGCAGGACAATAAATAAAATCATTCAAATACGAAATCAAAATTGTTTCTTCCATCTTTTAATCCTCATATTTTTCTTTTTGTGCAAAATTTAACCAATCCTTATTTGAAATAGCTAGTTTTACCTTTTTCAATTTATCATCAGGAGTATTCTTTATTTGTTCGATAATCCACAATCCTTTTCTCGCAATATTATATGCTCCATTTGCATCCGCATTTTTAGGCATTTTTTCTTTATTTAATCTACTATCAAAGAATAATCCATTTTCATCCATTATTGGGGAAATAATATAATCCTTCTCACTTTTTATTTCACTATTTCTAATTTGAACCATCAGTTTAAACAGTCTTATAAAATCTTCCCAAAATACTTTTTCTTCTATTTTTAAAATTTCATCCTTAATATCTTTTTTACATTTAAAATTTATATTGTTTTTCTCAAACAATGTTTTAAACTCGTTTGTAATATCAACCTCTTTACTATCCCACTGACTATTCTTATCACGATTTCTGTAAGAATATATTCTACTTCCATATGAGCAAAGTGTCCATTTGGTTCTTGTTCCATCAGCTTTAGCAGTGAATTTTTTATAATCTATATCAAATTCAAAATATCCCTTTTGATCATTATATCTAATATCATCAATCTTTCTTACAAAATCTTTTGATTTTTCAACATTCTCATATCTTAAATAAAACAGATTTACAAATCCTGTTGCTGGATCCATTTTACTAGTATTCCATGCAGGAATATAATATAAAACTCCACTTTGTTTGCCAAGCTTTTTAAAACTATCAAATTTGTTGGTCAATTGATATGCTTTAAGTAATCCCCCTTGTTTATTTTCATCAATGTCTTTCTTTGCCAAATAATTTAATTTATCAATTAACATTTTTTCAAATTTCTGATATACCTGTTTCTCGAATTTCTGTCTTCCCCTCATAAAGCCAAAATTCAAATCCTCCAATACTACAATAGCATTGTATTTAATCATTAAATCTGTAATCTTATTTATTACTTGACTCAAATATCCTTCCTTTAGATTTTTTATATTCTCAATAGATTGCCAACTTTCTCTGGCTTTTTCACGTTCTTTTTCTTTATAATCTAATAATTCATGATAATTTGTTTCATATCTCACATTTTGATTTTCATTTATAATAGAATTCAAAGAATATTGTTCAACAATTTCACCATTTTTATTTATTAAAACAAGATATAATAAATGCCTTTCCCCTCTATCTATTCCAATGATATAGTTCTCATTACTATTTTTTATCGCTTTATTTACCTCTTCATTAATATTTGAAATACCTATTGATTTAAAATTAAGAGTTATTGGTACATGAAATAAGAACTTATCCTCTGTGAATCTTTTATCTTTTATTAAATCATATTCAAATATGCTTTGTTTATTTGGATTATTCCTGTTTTTATTATTGATTTTTTCATTTTTAGGATGAGTTATGTTCTTTTGAATTGAAGCTCTACGATAAAAAATTTCCGCTTCTCCATTCAATTTATAAACAACATCCTTTAAATTATTCTCACTAAATAGCATTTTCCAATATAATGTGTGTAAATTTGGTTTACCATGACTATATTTTGAAAAATCTTTATTATAAATTTGAAATAAGTATAAATTGCCATCCTCAACTAGTTCATTTATGTCGTCTTCACTAATTTTACTATATGTTATCTTATAACCTTGTTGCTCCACCTCTTTATAAAATTCACTTATATCTTTATAACTATTAGTCTCTGAAAATTTAAATTTAAAATTTTTCCAATCAGGATGTTTGTTAATACATTCTTTAAAATAATCAATTAACTCATGGCAAAATCTCAAATCAAAATTAGCACCTTTTTTATGCCTTCCTTCTCCATATTTCATTAATAATTCATATGAAGGTTTAAATATATCTGCATTTTTATCAGCAAAGAAAACTTTAGGTAACATTTTATTTGCACCAGGTAATAATTTATAATTCATCTTTTCGTAACAATTGCCTGTTTCCTCATCATTAGTTTCTAGAACACCTTTGAAATCCTTATCCATAATTGCAAGATAAAACAAACCATTTTTTCTTAAGATAACACACTTATTATCCTGTTCTTTATTAACATCCCATCCATTTAGTAATGTAGGATTATTAAAATTTAGTTTTATTTTATTTGTAGAATAAGTTTTTCCAGTTAAATAATTTCTAGCTTTATTATACACATGAGTTATTTCATTCATTTCATCCCAGAACTCTGACAAACTTTCATAAAACTTACCATCTTTTTCATAATCAGCCTCATATCTTACCGTAATTAGTTTTTTTACTAAAAGTTGTAATTGCTTTAGCGCATCTAGATACTCCTTTATCAACGCTATATTTTGTCTATCTTCTTTAAGATTTTTTTCTAATGGATATCTATTATTTATAAGCTCATTTATTTCATTATACTTATTAGTTATATTATCGAATATATCTACTTTTTCACCATTTTCTTTCAAAACACAATTCTCTGAAAAATATTTTTCTACTTCAACAAATCCATCCACACCTTTAGTACAATTATTTATATAATCTAGTGAAATAAATCTTTGACTTTTTAGATACTTCTTTTTGTTTTCCTCCTGTTTTGCATTTACTGGTGCTCCAAATTTGCAATCATAAGCATTTTTTATACCTCCAAAAATTACAGACCAATCCGAATATAAGAATTGAGAAATTTCAGTTATTGATAAATCGTTTCGTATATAGATTTTACCTAAATCATAATTAGAAATATTTATTAAAAGTTCTTTCAAACTATGCTTTTTTTCAAAAACTTTTTTATTCAATTTTATAGACAAATCCTTTATTTCATTCAACAAACTTTGATCATCTTCAGTTTTTTCTATTACAAAAGAGGCTGTATCCCTTTCACTTAATATTTGTTTATATAACATATCTAATTTAAAAATAGTATTATTCTTAGGATTGTTTTGTTTAAATTCATTTATATATTCATTTATTCCTTTAATCTTGACACCATCACTTTTTGAATATCCGCCAATTACTTGATTATATATATCTATTCCTTTCTGTGTTAACACATCATTAAAATAATCTAATTCAAACATCTCATCTAATTTATTTACTTGCAATATTTCTTCCAAATTATTATATATTTCTTTAAAAGTTTCATCATCAAACACTTTTTTTAATTTAGTAAACATATTTATATTTGATATAAATATAGGCAAGTTTTCATTTATCATTCTATAAGCTATACTTGTTGATTTTTCATCAGATACATACATGTTTTTTCTGTTTTCACTAAAACCATTAAAGTATGTTGTAAACTTTGAAAACTCATCTAACACAGCCAAATCCTCTTTTTCGCTATAAAAAGTAGGTAAAATTTCTGTTATTATCTCCTTTCCGAAGATTTTTTTATACTCTGGATTTTGTGTAAAGCATTTTGATATTTCTTCTCTTAATTTGAATTTAACTTCTTCAAATTCGTCTTGATTTCTATCTTTTTTATTTGATAATTCATAATATTTAGATAATAAATTCTTGTCAAAAGAAAAATTTATTAAACAATCATCAATAAACTTTTTATGAAACGTATCAATCATATTTTTGGCTTTTTTATAGCTTTCATTTCTATGTTCTTCACTCTCTATTATATTCTTCTCTTTCATTCGTTCTAAAGTTTTTCCTTGTGGAATTAATTCAAATCTTAGTGTCTTTGATACAGGATATAGATTAGTAAAATTATTATATAAATTATTCATATAAATACCTTCTTTCTTAATTAGACAGTTATGTTTTCTTTTATAGTTTATTATTAAAAACTAATTTTGTAAAGCCTTTATTTTCTTGTTTAAAAAATATATATCAAAAAAAGTCGAAATATGCAATACAAATCGTATTACATATTTCGACTTTTTTAGCCCAATCTATATTTATTAATCTCTACTAACTATAAACCTTTTTCTTATCATATTTCTTTTAATCACTAAAAACAAATAAAAAGATTACTATATAAATAATATTACATTTTTCTTGATTTACATACTTTATTAACAATCATTTTTAAAAACTTATCCTTAAACACAACCAATAAAACTAGATATATAATTATACCTACAATTGTTTGTATTATCATGCATTTAAATGATGGTGTAAATATTAATTCTATTATAAAACATGATATAAGCATTATCACACCGAATATAATGTATTTAAATAAATTTTTAAATATTTCTCTATAATTGAAATTATTTTTTGTAAAATATACCATTACTATCAAAACAACCAATTCAGATATATCAGTTGCAATTGCTGCTCCAACGGACTTGAACATTTTTATAAAAAGAAAATTTGCAACAAGGTTTGTAATTGCACCACTCACTACACTTATTGTAAAGTGTTTATCTCTTTTAGTTGGTAATAAATATTGCATTCCTATAACATTTGTGAAAGATATAAAGATAATAATCGGTGATATTACTTCTAAAATAATTATAGAATTTTCATAACCCGGTCCCAAAAACCAAGGAATCAAGCTTTTACTAATTGCTATAAAACCAAACATCATTGGTACTGATAACATTGCAGCAAATCCAAATGAATTTTCCATTGCATTTTTTATTTTTTTATATTCTTTTTTGGCAAAATAATTTGCTACTCTTGGGAGCATTACAGTTCCTAAAGCCGTAATTAGTGCTAAAGCAATTTTCACAATTTTTTGTGGTTGTTCATAATAAGCTACCTCAGATATATCACTTACCATACTTCCTATCATAGTTTTATCTAATACTGTATATATTTGTGTAGCAATTTGAGGAATAAATAAAATTATACATGGCTTTAAATTTGATATAATTTTCAATTTTTTCCATTCTACTGGTTTAACATATTTAGGCATATACCCCCACAAAGATATGTTTCCTATAAAGTTAGTCAATACATAAATCCAGAAATATAAATTTAAATCTGATTCGTTTTTTATAAATATAAATATTAATACTAATGCAGTTATTTTTATCAATAAATTTCTACCAATTGTCTTTTTAAATTCTTCTAATCCTTGAAAATACCAGCTAATATCAAAAACATTTGCAACCATTTCCAAAATCAGGATTGAATAAAAAACATGATATTCACCCTGCAGGCAAAAAACAACATAAAAAATCATTAATGATATAACCATAGTACAACATTTCATAAAGAATATATTGTAAAATTTTCTACTTCTTACTTCAATATCATCTTGAACATATGCTATTTCTTTTTGCCCATATAAAGCAACTCCCAAACTTCCAATTAAAACAAAATAAGTAACTACTGATAATGTATAATTATATATTCCAAGCTTTTCAGCTCCTAAAACTCTTGCTAAATACGGAGTTGTAATTAACGGTATAACCATTATCAGTATTTGATATATTAAATTATAAATATAGTTTTTTGTAACGCTTTTATTCATAATTATTCCCTTCTATATTTTTATCAATTGATTAATTATAGGTACTTTATAAATTATATAAGATATTATCATACTAATGATAAATACTACAATTGAATAGCCTATATTAATAAAATTATTATTCAATAATAAAAAAGTACCTAAAATATTAATAATTATTCCATGAATAGCATATACACCTATAGTTAAACTTCCCATCGTATTCATTATTTTATTTTCTTTTATATTCATCTCTTTAAACGTTATAAATGTTACTATCGAAGTCAGTAAAACTATAATACTATCATAAAAATTTTCTGCATACATATTGCCATATAGTCTCATTGAAAAAAAGTATTCATATATAATCATTACAGAAATCATAATAATCATAATTATAACTTTCTTATTAACATCTATTTTTTTTAATATATCTATTTTTCTTAAAAATCCCCCCAACAAGAAATACGTTAACCATGTCCATAGTCTAAATGTTTGAATAATTCTATGAATTATTATATCAGAGCCACTATTATAATTATAAATATTAATACCATTTATAATAATGCATGTACCGCACATTATTATAGTAAAATATAACGACTTGTTCGATTTAAATAATTTACATAATAATGGCAGAAATAAATATATAATAATTAAAGAACCAAAAAACCAAAACTGAGGAAATGAACCTTTTTGTAAAAAACAGTAAAGAAATTCATGCAAAATATTATTGTTTTGACCTTTTATAACAAGTTTTATTAACTGTACTAAAGTACTAAAAATAAATACTATAACTATAATTCTTAATATTTTTTTAAGCAATACTTATAATCTCTTTCCTTAGTTAAATGCAAATACCCGTTGGTTATAAAAAATAATGGTATGGCTAAAGTACCAATATAATATAAAAGTAGACCTATATTCGTTTGTTTGTCACTTACACCATTATTAACAATATGTAAAACAATTACTAAATAAATCGAAATGATTTTTATTAAATCAATCCATGAATATCTTTTCATGACACAACCTCCAATTTTTTATTTATATTTAAACTTATTGCCATTGCAAGAAAATTCAAACAAAATGGTGTATATTGAAAAATTGTTGTAAAAAATAAAACAAACATAACCATAATAAAACATAATAAGTTTTTGTTTTTTACTACAACTGCATATTTTATAGAATTCAATACTGGAATTAGATATATTATTACAAAATAAATTCCTCCCTGAGCTAGTAATGTAAATAATGAATTAGCCAACCCTTGATTTGTTCCTCTAAAGCTTCCCATATATTTTACAATATTAGTAGTTTCAAATAATCCATTGCCCAAAATAGGATGATTAGTCCAAGCTTTTATACACGCAACATAATCATCTACTCTTATCGAATATGATGTAGTTGACATTTTATCCTTCATAAAAAATGCGCCAATAAAACATATAATCAAAACAAAAATAGGAAACATGATTATTTTTGATTGACTCGCAAGTTTATTGTTATTTTTTGATATGTATTTAAAAAAGAAAGCTATTAAAGCAGCAATAATTGCAGTAGTTGACAATGTTGTTGCAATAGCTACAACTAATATTATTCTTTTAATTAGTGAATGTTTTTCAGATATAAACATTTCAATAATTAATCCTATTGATAATATTAGTGCAAACATTGGAGTTTCCGTGAAAATCCCACTATTTCTTGCTAGTTTTATTCCACCAATAATAATATACTGAGTATAATAATGTAAATTATAATATGAATCAATATAATTCTTAATATCTTCACTACTCGTCCATCGATTAATTATAACCGCACTCGGTTTTATTATTGCTAATACTTGTCCAAAGATATAAAAAAACAATGAAACTACAGCTAGAATTGTAATTATATTTAACAAATTTCTAAATATATCTTTCATTAGTTTTACATCATTGTTTGAATAAACCAAGTATAAAAAAGGTAATGTAATTAAATATATATATATATACCTTAAATTAAATCCCATTAACACCCCATAAAAAATAACTAATGAATAATAAAGTAAAACTAAAAATATACTGTTTTTACATATCTTTCTTTTAATAATAAAATTAAATAAAAAGAATATACTTAAAAATGCTATAAAAACATATTTTAATATATCACTATTATAATAAATTACAGAATTGCAACTTAACACCAATAAAACCGAAAAGATAAAATTAATAATCTCTTTCAAATTAATTTTGATAGACACAATTTTACCCCCTTTTTTAGTCTTTTATATATTTCTTATATATTCTTAATGAAATATTTCTTGTTAAATTCAAATAGAACATTTCAACAAAAATATTCTTAAGTATAGCTTTTTTCTTATTACTACATACAACACAATTATATTGCTTAATAAATTTTTTATATTTCTTTAATTGTAACATAATATCTATAAGTTCATTATAATATACGATTACTTCTTTTCTGTCATCATGATAAGTTCTAACGACAACTTTTAATGTTGCCATCCCTAACCATCCAAATATTAAATTCTTTATATTAGATTCCTGAAAAATCTGATTTATTATTTCTTTTCTAACAGCAACAACTGATTTTATTGAATTTACTGATAGCTCTTGATTATATTCAGTCATTGTATTACCCGGTCTATCTATAAAATAATTAGATAAACTTTCTAAAACAAATACTCCACTTTTTGAGTATGATAAATATACATAATATAGTAGTAAGTCCGTATAACTCACTTTTTTAGGAAATTTAATCTTCTTTGCAATTTCAGTTTTGTAAAGCTTTGAATGTGGACTAGGTGTAATATAAACAAAATCAGATAAATCTGTATACTTAACTCTTGATTTCAATGTTCTATAATCATATTTATTATTATCAACCTTTTTTCCATCATTATAAACTAAGTATTTTCCACCTATAACTATATCTACATCTTTTTTTATCATTTCATTCATTAAAACTTCAATCGCTTGTGGTTCTAGCCAATCATCTGAATCACAAATTAAAAAATATTTTCCTTTTATGTTTTTAATTGCATATTCTAATACACTTCCATAGCCACCATTTTCTTTATGAACTGCAACCACCCTTTGATCTTTTTTTGCATATAAATCACATATTTCTGGACATCTATCTGGAGATCCATCATCTACAAGATAGATTTCTATATTTTTATATGTTTGATTTAATAAACTATCAATACATTTTTCTAAATATTGTTCCACATTATATATTGGAACAATAATTGATACTAATTCATTCATTTTTTTGCCTCCATATGTTTATAAATTACATTTTAATTAACCTTCTTATTTTTTTTGGAATCTTAAACCAAATATTTTTTATGAAATTTTTTTTACCATATTTATGTTTATAAAATTTTTCAATAGCTTCATAGCCTTCTTTTTCATAATCATCCAACAATTGTTTTCTTTCCTCTTTCATTACACAAGGATGGTTTAGTTGAACATTATGTTTTCTTACTTTTTCAAAGTTAGATTTATATATTACTAAACCTTCTGAAAAATCTTTTATCAACTTTTCACCTTTTTCAGAATTAACAATTAAACAAGATATACCCGTATTAACATCAATTTCTTTATCATTGATTAGTTGTGGATGTTCAATCTCTATTCCCCAATAATCACCTATAGTAATATCTCCAACTCTATTGTCATTTGCATATGAACAACTATAACAATTCTCTCTAAAAAAATATGAATCTAAAAATAGTTGATAATATGATGAATTATAGGCTGCTTCTATTTTTTCAAAATGTTTTTTTCTATTTAAATCAAAATAACTATAGTTGTAATAATACGATCCCCATCCCTTTGATTTATCTCTGAATTTAAAATTATCAATTTTAATATTGTTTTTCGAATTCGTGTATTTAATATAATCTACAAACATTGAATTGCTTGGTACACCATGACATATAATATCAATAGTAAATAAATTAGATGTATCATGAACATATTTTTTTATAGCAGAAATTTGACAGGGAGTACCAGAAAAAAGTACTTTTTTTCCTTTATCCAACTCTGCTTGAACTTCTTCATATACATTTGTAATATCACTTTGAGCATATTTAGATCCTTTTAATCTGTTTAGTTTTTCTAAAGAATCTGCTTTTATATGTTTTATGATAAATTTTTCATTTTCTTTTTCTAATGAACTGCCAAATACAACCCCATCTTTATTAAAGAATGAATATGCTATTGCACTAAAAACTCCCCCTGAAGCAGTTGAATTTAATATTTGTGAATCATTTGAACAGGCAACATATACTTTTTTTTCATATTCATTCTCTTTATTTTTTTTATTATATTCACAAACTTTTTTACATATATTACAATTAATACATTTAGCCTTATCTATATAAGGATAAACAAATCCTTTTTCATCTTCCTTCATCTCTATCGCATTTTTAGGACATTTTTGT
>AUXO017000414.1_pt1 | contig 13034 bp, 5 predicted proteins | sample 768731 | NCBI WGS metagenome assembly AUXO01 (sample SAMN02715735, study PRJNA202380) | gut metagenome | biome: sheep rumen | host: Ovis aries | place: New Zealand: Palmerston North
TGGTGAGTGGGGTGGTGCTATAAGGATGTCCTCTGGTACTGTGACAAATTGTAATTTTATAAATAATAAACCAGATGACGTGAAATAAATGATTTACAATCATTGATACTATACATATGTACAAACCTCAATAAACTTTTAACTTTACTTATTTTAAATACTTGCATTAACAAATTAATGACTGAAGAATTGGCATGATTAGCAGATACCTGAAAGAGTTTGAAAAAATGAACACGACAACAGACAGCATTTATGATAGGTGATTAGCAATGAGTTCTTCAAAAACTTTTAAATAATGGGATTACAGTGAAATACTCAGACCAACCATACAAAGCCAACGACAAATATTATAAGGTAGAACAGGTTGTTTTTTTTGATGACAGGATAAAACCTGAAAAATTAATAGCTTTGTTTAATCAATATGTCTATGCTCACTATGATAAGAAAGTTATGAAGGAATGTCTTTCCAGATGAACTTGATAGTCTTGGATATGCATTCATGGAGATTCAGAGGGTTATTAAGTTATGATTTTTAATCATAGTTAACATCATTTGGTTTATTATTTTCTAACTTGCAGTTTTTAATGTTGAATGATTTTTTGAAATAATAGTTGAATATTGCTCCACCATGCCTTTTTGCGGTGTTTTCTATTAGTGCGGATTCATGTATTGTTAACTCACCTTTTTCGTTGTTTAATGCTCCACCATACCATGCAGTGTTTTTTGTTAGTATGGACTCATGTATTGTTAACTCACCTTTTTCGTTGTTTAATGCTCCACCACACTGTTTTGCTGTGTTGTTGTTGAGTGTCGATTCTGTGATTGTTAATTCACCAATGTTATCTATGGCTCCACCCCATTGTGCTGTGTTTCCTGTTAGTGTGGAACTGGTTATTGTTAACACACCACCTCTGTTATATATGGCTCCACCATCTTCTTGTGCAGTGTTTTCTGTTAGTATGGATTCATGTATTGTTAACTCACCTTTTTCGTTGTATATTGCTCCACCATATTCTGCGGCGTTTCCTGTGAGTGTTGATTCAGTTATTGTTAATCTACCATCATAGTTATGTATTGCTCCACCACCAAAATGCAAACCTGTTCCTTGTGCAGTGTTTCCTGCCAATATGGAGTAGAGGATTGTTAACTCACCCTTCCAGTTTTTATATATTGCTCCACCACCATATGTTGCTGTGTTTTCAGTGAGTTTGGAATCAGTTATTGTTAAATCACCACCATTGTGGTATATTGCTCCACCCAACCCTCCTGTGGCGTTGTTGTTGAGTGCTGATTTGACTATTGTTAACTCACCTTCTTCATTGTATATTGCTCCGCCATTTTCTTGTGCAGTATTGTTGTTTAATGTGGAATCAGTTATTGTTAAATCACCACCATTGTGGTATATTGCTCCACCACTACCACCGCTACTATATTTTGCGTATCCGTTTTTTAAAATAATGTTTTTAATAGTGATATTTTTTCCAGTGCAGCGGAATATTTGTGTAAATCCCTGAGCATCTATTATATGTCCATTTCCATCAATGACTAGATCATTCCTATCAATTTTAATTCCATTTTTAAATGTTTTTTGTTCGTTATTTGCAATATTTAAAATAATGTCATTTTCTAGTTTTATTTCATTAGGTTCAGCATTTAATAATTCATTTAAGTAGGTGAAATCTTTTTGATTATTTTTTAAAGATTTCATATGATAAAATTTACCAATACCATTATTATGTATTTGCATTACATTAGAAATGATTTCTTTACTGAATATTCGTCCATTATTAAATATATCTATGCATTTTTCATTTGCAATATTTTCTTGGAATGTGGATTCAGTTATTGTTAACTCCCCACTATTGTTTATTGTGCCATCATCCTTTTGTGCGGTGTTTCCGGTTAGTGTGGAGTGGATGATTTTTAACTCACCCCAATTGTATATTATTGTACCATCTTTTTGTGCGGTGTTTCCGGTTAGTGTGGATTCAGTGATTATTAAACTACCAGTGTTGTCTATTGCTGCACCATCATCTTTTGATGTGTTTTCTTGGAATGCGGATTCAGTTATTGTTAAAATACCACTATGGTTGAATATTATTCTACCATCTTGTGCAGTGTTTTCTGTTATTGTGGTGCGGATGATTTTTAACTCACCCATATTATGTATTATTCTACTATCTTTTTGTGCGGTGTTTCCTGTTAGTGTGGATTCTGTGATTGTTAACTTATTATTGTTGAGTATTGCTGCACCACCATCTTTTGCCGTATTTTCTGTTAATGTGGATTCAGTTATTGTTAACTCACCCCAGTTGTCTATTGCTCCACCATTATCAACTGTGTAATTTGTTAGGATAATATTGTTTAATGTTAACTTAGAGTTAGTTCCTATTTTGATGAATTGGTGGACGTTTTGTCCATTTAAGGTTATTCCGTTTCCATTGATAATTAAATTCGAATTTGGAAATGGCCTCCATATAATGGTGTTTGTTGCATTATAATCTCCTTTATTAAGGTTGATTATATATTGGGGAGTTATAGTATATTTGGATTTGTTTATCGAATTTATCAATTCTGCATAACTGTTAACATTAGCTGTTATAATGTCTGAACTATAAGTAAAATTTGTAATAATCTTATTATTATCATTTAATTCAAGAATTACTTGATGAGATCCGTTAGATAATATTTTATTCCATTCAATCAGATTATCTACCATATGATATTTACCATCACATTTATTATCTAAATATATTGTAACCTCATTAGATAAAATAAAAGCGTCATTCCATCCAATATCATATTTATTATTATTTTCAACAAAAGATAATGAAGACTGTAAATTATCAATTAAATTACAGTTATTCATATGAATTTTATCATATGAATAAATTGCTCCACCATAATCTGCGGTGTTTTCTGTTAGTGTGGATTCAGTAATTGTTAACTCACCATCATCGATGTTTATTGCTCCACCCCACATTTCTGCGACGTTGTTGTTTAGTGTGGATTCAGTTATTGTTAACTCACCATCATTGTTGTGTATTGCTCCGCCATCTTTTGCAGTGTTGCCTGTTAGTGTGGATCCGGTTATTGATAACTCGCCACCATCCCATATTGCTCCACCACTATACACTTCTACGCTGTTATTACTGAATGTTGATTCAGTAATTGTTAACTCACCATCATTGTTGTATATTGCCCCACCTCTTAATACTGCGGCATTGTTGTTGACTGTAGACCCAGTTATTGTTATCTTACCATTCTCACGGTTGTATATTGCTCCGCCATCTTGTTGTGCTGTGTTGTTGTTTAGTGTGGATTCAGTTATTGTTAACTCACCTTTTTCATTGTTTATTGTTCCACCATACCATGCAGTGTTGCCGGTTAGTGTTGATTCAGTTATTGTTAACTTACCTCCATTATATATTGCTCCACCATCTTGTGCTGTATTGTTGTTGACTATGGAATTAATTATTGTTAAATTACTGCCCCATCTATTTTCTATTGCTCCACCAAACTTTGCGGTGTTTTCGTTTAGTGTGGATTCAGTAATAGTTAACTCACCCCCGTTATCTATGGCTCCACCCCCCATTTCTCTAAATCCATTCTTCAATGTAATATGGTTAATTGTAATATTTTTTCCATTACAGTAAAATATTCTTGCTTTGCCTTGGGCATCTATCGTATGACCATTTCCTTCAATAACCATATCATCAACATCAAGTTTGATTCCATATTTATATTCAGATTCTTCCCCATCACCTAAGATGATGTCCGAATCCAAAACAATCTCTTTTACACCACTATGAATCAAATCATCAAGATATTTAAAATTTTTTGACATTGCAATTCCTCGAAATATTAACACTGAATATTATAATCTGTGTCAATCCAATGTATATAACAATTCCTATACACGAACATGTAAAAAACAAATCCCCAATGTCTGCAGCAGGAGAATCTGCAAGAAAATCATGATTTAAGAAGGCGGGCAAGCAGAAAGTATCGAAATTATGAAGGCAGCATTGAAGCAGATGAGATGATTTCAACTCTGGAAAAGAAAGGCAACCGAATGTGCCAATGGTTTACAAACCTGGAAACGGCAAACCGAAACATTTATGAAATTAATACTTCATTTCACAAACATCATCAGAATAATTGTCTTTGAAAGTGCAGTTTTCGAATCCATATTTTTTTTGATTTTTTAAGAATATTGCTCCACCACCATACTTTCTGATGTATTTTCTTGTAGTGTGGATTTGCTTATTGTTAAACTACCCGATTTTCTATTGATCCGCCATATACTTCTGAAGAATTCCCCTCAAAACTACAGGACACCCAACCCAAAGAACCATCCTTCTGATTATATATAGCGCCACCAAATTCTGCATATCCATTTTTTAATGTGATGTTTTTTATTGTAATATTTTTAGCATTACAGTTGAAAATTTTTGTTAAATATTTCCCATATATTATACAAAATACTTACTATTTAGCTCTTACAATATTATTAACAAAGTTTGTCCGTTAATTAATAAATTTGTTTCGATGCGACTCAAAATGCGAAATAAAATTGACATGTGGAAAAAATTATTAATTTAGTTTTAATATTTTAGAAATTTTCCAAGCATTTAAAAGGTTTTAAAATTAATAATAATACCTAAAAGTTTTTAAAACTAAAAATACCAAGTTTAAAAATAAAATAAAATATTTTAAAGTCATGAAATTGATTTTGCCCGTATACTATACAAAATATTTAGTACTTTTAGCTCTCACAATATAATATTTTTACACAATCATATATAATTTTAGTTCATAGCACGTATTTTATAATCTTAAAAAGATTCAAATGCCCCCCCATACTGAACTATGAATCCCCATTGAAAAAAATTTTTACAAAAACATAATATTAAGTATTTTTCATAACCATATTGCTTGAATTGAATGTTTTCAGTTGAAATACTCAAAACACACTTAAGAACAAATGATAATTTTAATATCCAATCATAGTGAAAACAAATACTTACCTAAATTTTATACTCAAAAAATTATGCACTTACAAAAAGGAAGGCAAATAAAAATCGTATATTTACTCATTTCCCCTTAGTTAGGTCAACAATAATTTCACTTTAAAGTTTAGTATATTAATAAGCATTACCTTACTCATATTGGTCGTCATTGCGGCCATAATAATGGAAAGCAAACCGGAACATGCCGGAACTGCCAGAAAGATTATGATAATACTGGTGATACTGGCACTTATCAATTTTGTATTGACCATGATGGGAATACTCTAAAATCCCATCATATTTTTTTAGATTACCCGAACAGAGCAGCAAGACCGCTTAATGCAGGTTCTTCTCTTTCCTCTCCCTCCGGCTCGCCATCATCGACTACATATTCCACATCATATTTTAGCTTACCCGTGAACAATCTTCGAACATGCGGTGATCTGCAGTTCAGTGCTATCCTGTACATGGAAGAGAAATCAGTAATCTTTTCGCGAAGATTAAACAACTCCCCGCACATATGAAGGTTATTTTGAATCAGAAACTCCTCAATACATTTCAAGTCATCAAAATAAGGTCCGTTGAGAATGGTGAAAACGATCATCAGATTCCCATAATCACGTCCAGGCTCATCCCTCACTTTGTCTTTTTCGTGTTTTTGTGAAACAAATGGTGAAGCGTAGACCAAATCCTTTAAAAATGACTTGTCGCTCATGTTTGAAAGGGCACACATTTTGGCTTCAAATGAATATGAGTTTTCAAACAGATCCATCAGAAGATCCTCATCGGCAATTGCAAAATTGCTCTTAATGACGCTCTCGCTGCCCTCCCTTTTAAGCAGATTGGCAACGTACCTCTCATTTCTAATTTTGGATATGACATCCCTTCTGTTGTCCAGTTCATACTCCTTAAGGGCAAACCTGTACAACAGCTCATCATCATCAACGACGCTTTCAACGTATCTTCTGACTGTTTTGCAGGGATTTGAAAGTCCGATATATTCCAGCAAATCATTATCACGGCATTTTCGAACGATGGCTGTACATACCACCTCTTCACATTCGACATGTCCCAGGCGGATGAGAATATCAGAGCTTCTGATTTTGTTTACCGCAGCTTTCCTGATGAACGGATTGGAATTGTTCAATGCAATGATTTCCAGAAGAGACTCGTCCCTGAAGCGGCCTACAATATATGGTGAAATGTCATTGTAGGGGTTGTTTTGAACCGCCCGCAAGAGAAACTCATCGTCATCAATCATTTTGACTGCCTTTCTTGCCAGGGATTTCTCAGAGGAATAAAGGGCGATGTTTAAAAGCAGATTTTTATCGCTGATTCTTTTGAATGCCTCCCGGGCAAACTGCCTGTTGTGCATGACCAAATCAAAGAGAATATGCTCGTCGGTTATTTTCTCGAAGGCCTGTCTTCGAACTGAAGGTGAAGAATCATTGATTGCCACCAGATAAAGCATGTTCTCATCAGCAATTTCCTCAAGCGAAGATGAATCGATGTTTTCATATACAATATCAGTTTTTTTCAAATCAAAATCCCATCCAAGTCTTTCATAAGCATAAAACCTCACCAGAGGATTCAAATCATTGGCTGCACCCTTAAGGGTGTCCCCATCACTGATTCTATTCAGGGCTTCCAGGCGCACAGCATCATTATAGTCCGATTCGAATATCCTCATGAATGTTTTCTCATCACACAGACTAGGATTTTTCACTGCCGAAAGCCTTACGCGATAATCCAAATCATTCAATGCAAGATTTCTCAGCTCATCAGGTGATGTCAGTCTTCGGGCGATGAGCACTCGAAAATCACCGAACAGCCTTTCATGCATAAGACCTGCAAGAACCGATTCGTCGGATATCTTATCAAGAATATCTTCATAGATTCCTGTTCCGATGGATTCATAAATCATATTGTTATAATTGCGCTTGAATGCAGAGAAGCTGCTTAGGGAGAAATATCCGTAATTTTCAAGGAGAATCCTCTGCAGCATCTTTTCGTCACTGATATTTTTCAGGGCGGCTTCGCGGACATAGTAAAAAGGGTCGTCTGTGAAAATGTCCAAAAGAACATCATTGTCGGTGATTTTTCGAACGGCTTCAAGGCGAATATCATCATTAGTTTCATTTCTTGCAATGTCTTCGAGAACATCCTCATCGGTAATGCTTTTGATTGCCTCAATTCGAACATAAAAATCCTGGCTCCTGTCTCTTGCAATTTCAACCAGGAACTTATCGTCAGAAATGATTTCGACGACTGCCCGGCAAACCGCAATACTGGAGTCATGCCAAAAAACATCAGCAAGAACATCATTGTCGCTTATGCGCCTGACGGCTTCACTGCGAACCCTCCAAGAAGAATCATTCATTATAATGTCAATCAGAACATCCTCGTCTGTAATCCTCTTGACTGCAGCACTGCGAACATCAACCTCAGAATTATGCCTTAAAACATCAATTAAAATATCCTCATCATCAATCTTTTCAACTGCAGCACTGCGGACATCACCTGAATAGTCACCGCCTAAGATATCAAGCAGGACATCCTCATTAACTATGTTTTCAACTGCGGCTCTGCGAACACTATCATAACTGTCATTTTTTAAAACTTCAAGCAGAACATCCTCGTCTGCAATCCTTTTGACTGCAGCTCTTCGAACATCCCTATCGCCGTTATTTCTTGCAATTTCAATCAGAACATCCTCATCAGTGATTTTAGAAACAGCCTCACAGCAAACCCCGGAAGACAAATCATTCCTTATAATGTCAATCAGAACATCCTCGTCTGTAATCCTTTTGACTGCGGCTCTGCGAACATCACTATCGCGGTCATTTCTTGCAATTTCAATCAGCACATCCTCATCAGTGATATTGGAAACTGCATCACGGCGAACTCTCCAGTTCGAACTATTTATCGCAGCATATTCAAAATCATCCTCATTCGAGCTGCCATAGTCAAAACTTATTTTATCGGCAATCTTTTCTTTGGAGAAAACATCTCCCAGGATGAGTTTTTTAAAGGCCACTTCCCGAATAATCTTATTGTCGCTTCGGCACAATTCAAAGAGAAGCGATGGATTTGCAATATTGTTGATGGCCCTTTCAACGAGAACAGGATTTGTGGAGTAGAAAAATGCAATTTCCAGCAATTGCGATTCATCTTCAATACCCCAGTCCTTTAAATCCCCGTTCAGTATGCTTGAATAATAGTGAGGCTTGTTCAGCTTTTTTAGGGCCTCACACTTTACCTCAAAATCAGGGTTGTTTCTTGCAATATCCTCCAGAATATCCTCATCGCTGATTTTCTTAAAGGCCTCAAGAGGAACATCCGTAAACTTGCTGTTTTTCACAGCATAAGCCAATGCGTCCTCATCGCTGATTTTTTTAATGGCTTCAAGGCTGACTTCATAATCCAAATCCCTCCGCAGGGCTTCAGCAAGAACCTCCTCATCACTAACCTTTTTAACGGCTTCACGGCAAACCTTCCAATAGGAATCTTTTCTTAAGATATCCGAGAGAACCTCCTCATCAGTGATTTTTTGAACCGCAATCACACGAATGTCATTTTTGGGATCGTTTCTTGCAATATCTGTCAGAATATCCTCATCACCAATCCTTTTAACGGCTTCAAGGCGAATTGTATCGCTCTTCTCATCTTTCAGGACACCTGCAAGAACATCATCATCGCTAATCTTTCCGACGGCTTCGAGGCGAACATTCCAAGAATAATCATTTTGTAAAGCGTAAATCAGGACGTCCTCGTCTGTAACCTTTTTGGCGGCTTCGAAGCGAATTTGCCCCACCGGATCATTTCTTAAGACGTCCTCCAAAACATCCTCATCCGTAACCTTTCTGACGGCTTCAAGGCGAACTTCGCCATCCGAATCATTCCTTAAGATGTCCTCCAGAACGTTCTCGTCGGTGAGCTTTCTGACGGCTTCACGGCGAACTTTGGCATTCGAATCGTTTTTTGAAACGTCAATGAGAACCTCCTCGTCCATAATCTTTGCAACAGCCTCCCTTCGCACATCACTATGGGCGGCATTTTTTGCAATGTCGGCTAAAATATCATTGTTGTTGATTTTTTCAACGGCTTTGAGGCAAACTTTCTTATCATTATCGTTTTTTGAAGCCTCGGCCAGGACAACCTCATCATCAATCCTTCCAACGGCTTCGCGGCGAACCTGTGCTTTCGGGTCATTTCTTAAGACATCCACCAGAACGTCCTTATCAGAAATCCTTCCAACTGCTTCTAAACGAACGCCTGCATCACGTTCATTGGCCAAAACATCAGCCAGAACGTTGTCATCCGAAATCCTTTTAACGGCTTCACGGCGAACACTGCCATCAGAGTTGTTGCGTGCAGCATATGCCAAAACATTCTCGTCGGTTATCTTTCCAACTGCAGCTCTTCGGGCATCGCCATAATAGGCGTTCTTTGAAATATCAACAAGAATGCTTTCATCATCAATCATTTCGACTGCGGCCAAACGGACATTATCATAAACGGCATTCTTTGCAATGTCCGAGAGAACATTCACATCTTCAATACCTTCGGTTGCCCATTTTCGAACATCGCTGTAACTGGAGTTCTCCGCAATGTATCTCAAAGTGTCCCCATCTTCAATCCTCTCAAGGGATGCCTTTCGAACATTCTCATCCTGCTCATTAACGGCAATGTCTTTAAGAAATTCAGTATTGTGCAAATCCCCAACAAGACTTAATCGGGATTCGGAGGTCTTTTCTCCGGTGATTTCATCGAAAATTGATTTGCCGGAAAGCTTTTTGTAAATGACAATTCTTGTATTGTAATCATCATGATTTTGGGCAATTTGTGAAAGTAAATCCATGTCCTGAATCCTGTGGACGGCGGCAATCCTTATCTTGAGACTGTCATCGTTTTTTAGAATGCTTTCAAGAAGAGATTCGCTGTCATGCTCTTCGATGAAGGAGATCTTTTCATAGTCATCGAGAGAATTGAAATCATCATAGCCAATGATATCAGATGATATTCGCTCAAGGGCAATGCTTTTTATGAAATCATCTTTTTCAATCGCAAATATCTTATGCAGGATTTCATCATCATCAACCAGATTGACGATTGCATATCTGACGTCAATGTCGTCATTAGCCCTATAAATCTCCAGCAGCCTCTTTTCATCACGGGTCTGCGCAATTTCATCCATCAGTGAGGATTTGTCATTCATGAACTCACCCCTTAAAAAAAATAGAAAAGAATCAAAGGAATTTTGATTCCTATAAATTGTTCAGGATTTCCTTTAATTCTGAAATGCTTTTGTTTGTCAGCTCTTCGTCCTGCTTGTCTGCGATTATGCCAAGAATCTTATCCCTCTGGTTTTGAAGGGCGATCTTTTTCTGCAGTTCCTCCTGCTGTTTTTTGAGGTGGTTGAACACTGCAGTGACAACATCTATCTTAAGCTGAAGCTCATCGTAGGTCTCATCATTTTCCACGTCCTTGTCGAGAAGGGAATCGGCTGAATACTGCTGGTATTCGTCCAGTTCCTTTTTGAGATTTCTGTAAATCTCGTCGAGTTCGTTGAGGCTCAAATCAAAAAGGTCCTCGATGCTTATTTTGCCTTTGTATTCAAATCTGATTTTCTTTGATAGCGCTTCTATCCACATATCGTATTCCTCCTATATTATTACATTCCATATTCTTTTGATGTTTTTTGTTTTGACCTTTACGGTTATTCTGTCATCTCCCAGCTTTCCAAGGCTGAATCCTATGCCTGAAAGCTGGTTTTCAGTATCTTCAACCCTAATCATGGATGACAATGCTTCCATAACTTTCCTATGCGGGTGAAGCTCATTGTTCAGGTATTCGTTGAACCATCCGCTTGGATTGGTATCGTTTATGCAGTCCTTGAGCATGAAGAATATGTGCTTGTTTCCGAATTCATTGCCGTTCCAGAAGTTCGGACTGTAGCAGATGAGGGAAACCTCAACGAAATCGTTGAATGCAACATTCCAATGACTGCTATATTCTGAATAATGTTTATTATCGTTCAGCAGGTCTGTGAGTGAGAATTTTCCATCCTTAAGGCCGACCCTGGCCACATTGACATATTCCTTGTTGGAAAGCTTGTGGGGATAATCGAAACTGTAAATGTTATTGTCGAATTCTACTTCTGCCTTGAATCCCCGGTCGCCGCCCCTGTAGGTGTATTGATGTACTCTGAAAAGGTATTCCCCTTCAATCATTTTCTCCTTATCCTTGAACCGGATGTTTTCAACGGCAATCTTATCCTTTGGAGGGTCTATGATATCGACATCCAGCCAGCCTCCTGTTTTGAGGCTTTTCTTTTGAGAGAAGTAGATTTCAAATCCGGTCGGTTCCGTGCAATGGGCGTCCAGATCGTTCTTGTCCCATTCCTCCTTATCATTCCACTGGATAGAGAATCTCAAATCGACATCGACGTCTCCGCCCATCTTCCTGACCAGATCCTTCATCAGACTGTCGGTAATGTTGTTTTCATAAGTCCAGCTGTACGGATTGTCCCACTGAAACATGCTTGGGGCATTTTCATTGATGGGCGCAATGAGGGAAACGAAATTGTTCTTGAACCTTGCATCGACGTACAGGCTTATCTCCTGGGCATCGGGAAGGACTTTTGTGATGAAATCATCCAGACTGATTTCAGAGACCCTGTCGAAATTATGGACCTTTCTTGTGACATTCTTTTTAAGCTCGTCAAATATGCTGTCGCCAAGGCTTGCCCTGACGTCCCTGTTTGCAAAGAGCAGGTTGTTTATAGTGATGTCCTCAAGCTTTGCGAATCTGCGCTCCAGGCTGTCCATATATCCAAGCTCTGCGATTTTAGCCTTTGCATCCTCAAGCATCTTCTCCGAATACACAGGCTTGGACCTCTGATATTTGGTTGGATCGGTAAGCCTGTTGTAGTTGTCAATAGCCTCATCCAAGTCCCTGCCTTCAGTGATGTTTGCCAATAAGGTGCCCATGGTCGTATTCTTGATGTGGACAATGTTACGGGGAAGCATTGCTGATTTCTTCCACATCCAGTTGTTTACATCGCATTTTGAATCCAGCTGGTCGAACTCGTCCAGCACTTCCTTCAGCCCTTCAAGGGTGTCCTTCCACTGGATTGAGCGGTAGATGTCCTTTGAATTGACAAGCTCCAGGATGGTATCGACCGCATCGGGTGAAATCTGATTTACAGTATCCTCGAAAAGACTTCTTTGTGTACGGGCATCCCCCGTTTCTGATGCGATATTGTCTGAGATGAACTTTTCAGGAATGTCAAGATAAAAGTGGTGATTTTCCTCATATTCGCCGTCATACTCGGCAAAGGATCTGAAAACACCGACTGAAGAATCACTATGTAAAAATAAGTTTTCAACCCTTTTTGTCTTTAGAAACTCATCCAGGACGTTGAAGACATCCTGATATTCCGGAATCGTTTCAAATCCGAAGAGTGTCCTTATCTCGTAGTTTTCATCAATCATGACCACATTGGCCATTGCATTGAACCATCTGCGGCATCTCCGGCAGTCATGCCAAGGCTTTTCATGATAGATTCCCCTGATTTCACTGGGAAAGCTTTCAAGATAAAGGTTCCAGACCTCCTCAGCGTCACAGTCAAGGCGAAAGAGATAATCCTCCTTTGAAAAATAATCGTCAAAATATTCCTGCAACTGGGATTGCATCTTTTTGAATTTAACGTTAGAATATTCCATCATTCTATCACCGGCATTTAAAAAAAGGGGGCGGGGTGCTGGATTTGAACCAGCGCCTCATGACTTCTGTTCATGCGCACTGCCGCTATACTAACCCCGCCATGTGATAATAGTATATTTGAAAGTGATTGTATATAAATGATTTAGGAGTCTGAATTTTTTAATTCTCAGATAATTGTTGTATGGCCGTTTTTGAGTAGTATCCTTTGATATGATTAGGGCTCCTAAAAATACATTTAGATATACGGTTTTTGCAACTGATTTTGGTGTGTATTTGTGTATTTCTCTCATGTTG
>AUXO012953174.1_pt1 | contig 13033 bp, 6 predicted proteins | sample 768731 | NCBI WGS metagenome assembly AUXO01 (sample SAMN02715735, study PRJNA202380) | gut metagenome | biome: sheep rumen | host: Ovis aries | place: New Zealand: Palmerston North
CGTGGTGGCGGCCGTGAACCTCGCTACTATCAGGAAATTGCCATCGACAATGTGCTGTCCGCTGTGGCTAATGGACAGAAACGTATCTTGCTCACGATGGCAACAGGCACAGGAAAGACCTACACGGCTTTCCAAATCTGCTGGAAACTTTACGATACCAACTGGAACACGCGCGGTACGGATAAAAAGCCTCGCATCCTCTTCATTTCGGACCGAAACATCTTGGCAAACCAAGCGAAGAACGACTTTGAGCAGTTTCCGGAGGATGCGATGGAGCGCGTGACGCCCGAACTGATTCATGACAAGAAACACAACAACTGTCTGCCGACTGCACGTCACCTGTACTTTACTATCTTCCAGACGGTGATGGGGAGTGCCGAAGAGGGTGGTGAGCCCTACTACAAGCAATGGCCAAGGGATTTCTTTGACTTCATCATCATTGACGAGTGCCATCGTGGCGGCGCAAACGACGAAAGCGAATGGCGAGAACTGATGAACTGGTTTGAGCCAGCTGTGCAGTTGGGTATGACTGCCACGCCTCGACGCAAAGTGAATGCTAATACCTATGAGTATTTTGGCAGCCCTGTCTATACCTACTCGCTGAAGCAGGGCATAGAGGATGGTTTCTTGACTCCTTTCCGTGTGCAAGTGGCTACGAGCAACATCGACACATACCAATATAATCCTAACGACGATGTGGAGGGTGATATTGACAAGAAGAAAGTCTATACGGAGAATGATTTCTATTGTGGAAACATCAAATTGAAGGAGCGTGATGAGCACCGTGTGAAAGAGCTGTTGGGCAAGCTTGCCCCTAACGAGAAGACGCTGGTGTTTTGTGCCACTCAGAGTCACGCCTTGCAAATTGCGGCGATGATTAACCGCTGGAAGCGTGTACCTGACTCTAATTATTGCGAACGTGTGACGGCTGACGATGGCGACAAGGGTGAGAAGCAACTGAAGCTCTTTCAGAACAACGACTTGCTGCGCCCCACCATCTTGACGACCTCACAGAAACTCTCTACAGGTGTGGATGCCCGAAACGTGAGAAACATCGTGCTGCTCCGTCCTGTGAACAACATGGTGGAGTTTAAGCAAATCGTGGGTCGTGGCACCCGTTTGTTTGAAGGCAAGTATTTCTTCACACTGTATGACTTCGTGGGTGCTTCAGCGAACTTCAAAGACCCCGAGTGGGATGGTGACCCTTTCTGCCCGATATGTGGCAACTATCCCTGCACCTGCAATAAGAGGCCTAAAGGTGTATGCCCTACATGTGGACAAGACCCTTGTGTGTGCCCTCCGAAGATTCCTACTCCTTGCCCTGTGTGTGGGCATCTGCCTTGCACTTGTGATGGACCAAGCAAGAGAAAACAGGTGGTGGTGAAACTCTCAAAGTTGCGTTCGCTGACCCTGCACACCGATTGGGAGGAACGCATTCAGTTTGGTGATGAGTTGCTGACGTTGGAAGAGTATGTGAAGAGATTGTTTGGTGCGTTGCCTGAGTTCTTGGATGGCGAGGAAGATTTGCGTGAGCGTTGGAGCCAGCCCGACACTCGTGAGCAGCTGCTGGAGTTGCTGGAGCGGTCGGGATTCCAAGAGGACAAGTTGGAGGTGATGCGCCGATTCCTGCAAATGGAGAAGTGCGACATGCTGGATGTGTTGGCTTTCTTGGCATACAACACCACACCGATGGAACGTGAGCGGAGGGCGCAGATGGTGCGTGAGGACTTGCGAAAGAAGGTGACTGAGCAGCAGCAGGAGTTTGCCGACTTTATTTTGGATATGTATGTGCGCAATGGCTTTAAGGAGTTGGGTATGGATAAGCTGCCAACACTTATCGACATGAAGTATCATTCCACGATGGATGCGATGACGAAGTTGCAGATGACGCCCATTGGCTTGCGTGACTTCTTCCTGACGATGCAACGGGATTTGTATAACGGAAAGAGGGTGGTGCATCTTGGGCATCTGAAGGAATATCCGCGTCCGACGGAGGATTTGTATTCAGGTTTGGCTGCGGAGCGGCAATAAGGGTGCAGCCTTTTTATGCTCCCCCCAGATAGGGAACAGAAAGGAGTCCCTGTTTTGCCCAGTCATACAATGATGGCTCGCTTGGTAGCACAGCGTTGGCTTGCCCATAAACACTCGTGCGTTTAGCCCACAAGTAGTTTGGATTGTATGAAATAGGTTGTTAATCGGTTCTTCCAGTTTGTGGCCTGCTTTAGCAGAAAATGCTAGAGCAGAGGATTTTTGTTGCCTTATCTCTTGTAGGTGTCCTATGGAAATAGCTATCTTTGTGGCCATTAATCTAAAATGTATTGTATATGAATCTGAAAAAGACTTTGATGTCACTGGCCGTGATGGCATGCTTCATCACGGGGTGCACGCAACAGAAGGCGCTGGTGCTGTATTATTCTCAGAATGGCGCAACACAGACTGTCGCTGAAGAGTTGCAGAAGCAATTGGGCGCTGACATGGAGCGCATCGAGGTGGTGAATCCTTATGACGGGGATTTCCAAGCAACTATTCAGCGTTGCAATGAAGAGATGAACAGCGGAAATCTTCCTGCTATTCAGCCTCTTCAGTCGAAACTGGCGGACTATGATGTCATCTTCCTCGGCTATCCTATCTGGTTTGGCACTTATGCGATGCCTATCGCTACGCTGGTGAAGGAGAATGACTTTGCGGGCAAGACGATTGTGCCGTTCTGTACTTTTGGCAGCGGTGGTCTGAACACATCGTCTGAGGCGCTGAAGAAGGCGCTGCCAAAGGCTAATATCAAGCAGGGCTATGGCGTGCGTACTGCGCGTGTGGCTGCAGCTGCCAAGGAACTGGACCGTTTCTTGATAGAGAATGGCTATAAGGAAGGTGAGGTGGCTCCTCTCCCGGCCTATGGTGAATCTGTGCCTGTGACTCCTGAGGACTCGGCTGTGTTCAGCGCTGCTTGCTCTACTTATCAATTCCCTCTCGGTACCCCTAAGATGGTGGGCAAACGAGAGACCGAGACGACGACGGATTATAAGTTCACCGTGACGAGCACAGGCATGAACGGAGCAGAGAGCACTTCTACTATCTATGTGACTGTGGGTAAGGAAGAAGGGGCTCAGCCGGAGTTTACGGAAGTGGTTCGCTGAGCTTTTATTTTAGGTGTGTGCAGATGGCCCCCGCTTGTGGATGAAGAGTATGTCGTCTGCTGAAAAATAATCAAGAAAAAGTGACGGAATAGTTGGCGGGTAACGAAAAAAGGGGTACATTTGCAAAAGATAAGATTTATAACTTTTAAAAACCACTAGTATTATGGGATTTTTGACTAACGATAAGCTCGTGATTGTGGGTGCCGGTGGCGCTATCGGTTCCACAATGGTTCAGTTGGCTCTGACGATGAAGCTGACTCCTAATGTGTGTCTCTATGATGTGTATGCTCCAGGTATGGAGGGTGTGATGGAAGAGATGTTCCATTGCGGATATGACGGTGTGAACCTCACCGCTACTACGGATGTGGCTGAAGCATTCAAGGATGCTAAATACATCATCTCTTCTGGCGGCGCTCCACGTAAGGCTGGCATGACCCGTGAGGATCTTTTGGCTGGCAACTGCAAGATTGCTGAGGATCTGGGTAAGAACATCAAGGCATACTGCCCTGACGTGAAGCACGTGACTGTCATTTTCAACCCTGCTGACTTGACGGGTCTGGTTACGCTGTTGTATTCTGGCTTGAAACCAGGTCAGGTGACTACGCTGGCTGCGCTCGACTCTACTCGCCTGCAGTCTGCTCTTGCCAAGAAGTTTGGTGTGAAGCAGTATGAGGTGACTGGCTGCGCAACATATGGCGGTCATGGCGAGCAGATGGCTGTGTTTGGCAGCGCTGTGAAGGTGGCTGGCAAGCCTCTGAATGAGCTCATCGGCACTCCTGCTCTTCCTGAAGAGGAATGGGAACAGCTGAAGGTGGCTGTGACGAAGGGTGGCGCGAAGATTATCGAGCTCCGTGGCCGCAGCTCTTGGCAGAGCCCTGCTTTCTGCTCTGTGGAGATGATTCGCTCTGTGATGGGTGGCGAGAAGTTCCGTTGGCCTGCTGGTACTTACGTGAACAACGAGAAGTACAATCACATCATGATGGCTATGGACACTACGCTCGACACGAACGGCTGCACTTACAAGATGCCTACTGGCACTCCTGAGGAGATGGCTAAGCTGGATGCTTCGTATGAGCACCTCTGCAAGATGCGCGACGAGCTCGTGACATTGAACATCGTTCCTCCTGTTTCGGAGTGGAGCAAGATTAATCCAAATCTGTAATCAATTGCAGAATTGAAAGATTGAAGAATTGAAGTGGCTATGTGGCTGTTGCCCAAAGCTTCAATTCTTCAATTCTTTGGTTTTATATGAAGAAGTACGGAAAGTATACGCTTGTAGGTTGGAGCTGGCGCATTCTCTTGGGAATGGTGCTAACTCCAATTTTCTTGTTGTTGTTGCTTTTCGTGCTGATTTATGTGCCCCCTGTCCAAAAATATGCGGTGGATAAGGCCGCTGAGATGCTGAGTGAGGAAACGGGCATGGAGGTATCGGTAGAGCGTGTGTGTCTGAAGTTTCCGCTTGACCTCTCGATGGGAGGGGTGCTGGCTGTGGATGAGGGCGACACGCTGCTGGATGCGCGCGAACTGGATGTGAGCGTAAGGGCTTTGCCGCTGTTCCGTCTGGAGGCGGAGGTGGATGGCGTCCATCTGTATGATGCCAAGTTGAACACGAAGGGAATGATTGACTTGTGCGTGTTGAAGGGCAAACTTGCCGAACTTAGTCTCAATTCTCACAGTACGGACATCAAGAATGGGCTTGCTGTGATAAATGAAGCTCTGCTGAGAGATGCTGACTTGACGGTCATCTTGGCAGACTCGGTGCCTGAAGACACGACTACGATTGATTGGCGTGTGCAGCTGGAGGATTTGCAGTTGCAGAGTGTGAAGCTGAACGTGTTGCTGACACCTAATGCGGACAGCACTTGGGTGGCTGCAGATATTGGCAACTTGCAGACGAAGGCTTTCCTCGACTTGAAGGAAGGGGCGTATAAGGTGGATTGGCTGGAGATGCAAGAGTCGAAGGTGGCTTATGACCGCCTTAAGGAACCTCGGCTGCCTCAGCAGCTTGACCCTAACCATTTGCAGTTTGATGGCATACATCTGCGGGTGGATTCGCTTTCGGCAGTGGGCAAAGACCTCTCGATGCGTTTGAGCCAGTTTGCTGCTGTCGAGCAGTCGGGCTTGACCATTCAGGAAACGACGTGCCGATTGGAGATGGATTCTCTGTCGCTGGTCATTCCGAAACTGCATGTGAAAACGGCGGACAGCGATTTGACTGCGGTCTATAGAATGGACCTGAATGCCTTTGATGAGGAGAATCCAGGCCAGTTCTCTGTGATGGGCGAGGGACAAGTGGGCAAGGGCGACATATTGTTCTTTACTCGAATGGGCGGTCCAGAGACGAGGGATGTGTGCTCGATGATGAATCAGTGGTTGCCTGTGCGTCCCTCGGAGGTGAGACTGAAGGCTGAAGGAAACTTGGAGGCACTGGATGTGAGCACGCTCTATCTGAAAGTGCCTGGATTGGCTCAAGTGGACGGAGAAGCAATGCTGTGGGATGTGGTGAATGACTTGTCGCTGGAAACGAAGCTGAAGGCTGAGGACTTGCGTGGCGGAAGGGCTGACATTGAGGCGAGCTATGTAATGGCTCAGGAGGCTTATCGGGCGAATGTGCGGCTGCATCAGTTTGTGGTGAACCGCTTTGTGCCGATGGAGGAACAGACGATGCTGTCGGGGCAATTGAAGGCCTCAGGACATGGTTTTGATTTCTTCTCGCCTTTTACGGTGCTGGATGCAGATGCCCTATTGACTGATGCTCGCATGGGAAAGATAAACCTAAGCAACATTACGGCTAATGCCACGATGAAGGGGGGCAAGGTGTTGCTGGATTTGGTGGCTGATAATAATCAAGTACAGACAGACCTGTCGTTTGACGGTGAATTGAAGAAGAATCTGTTGAAGGGCTTGCTGAGCCTTCAACTGCCTTGGCTGGATGTCCAAGCAATGGGCTTCAGCGAGGATGTGCTGCAGGCTCGCACGAGTGGGACGTTGGAGTTCTCTTATAACATGGACAAACTGTTCCGTGTGGATTCGCACATTGATGCGCTGAGTCTGAAACTGGGCAATGACAGCATCTTGACAGAGGCTTTTGATTTGATGGCGGAAGCTAAGAAGGACACCACGTCTGCCATGCTGCAAACAGGCGATTTGGATTTCTCGTTCTTCACTCCTAACAATATGTTTAACCTGATGCCCAAGATAGAGAAGTTGGAGAAGGAGGCGTTGAGACAGTTCAAGAAACGTGATGTGGATTTGAATGTGTTGCGTTCTTACTTGCCTGAAATATGGATGCATGCATCCGCTGGCAAACAGAATCCACTGATGGACGTGCTGAGGGTGTATGGCGTGCAATTCGATGAATTTGTAGCACATGTGGAGGCATCGCCAGAAACAGGTTTGATGGGTAACGGGCACGTGTATTCCTTTAAGACGGATAGTGTAAAGATTGATACCGCCTTCTTTGATTTGGCGCAAGATTCTGCAAAGTTGGATTACCACGTGGGTGTGCAGTGTAAGGAACAGCTGTTGCTGCCTGCTTTCCGTGCATATGTGGATGGATTCCTGAAGGCGGATGAAGTGGATGCTCATCTTACCTTCTTTGATAAACAAGGAAAGAAGGGTATTGATTTGGGTGTGAATGGTGTGGCGAATGATTCATGCGTGACCTTTAGCCTTTATCCACAACATCCTATTATTGCTTACCGTGAGTTCACGCTGAATAGCGACAACTATATTATTACGCGTCCGAATCGGCCTATTATGGCTGATGTGCGTTTGGCGAGCATGACAGACAGCGCTTATGTGGCTGTGTATGCTGATGAGAGTGACATTGGCAAGCAAATCGCGAATGTGATTGCGAGTGACTTGAATTTGAAAGAAATTCTGAAGGTGGTGCCTATTCCTGGATTGCCTAGCATGACGGGCATGCTTGCGGCTGATGCTACCTATATTGACCAAGGCGAAAATTTCATGGTGGAGGGAACACTGGGCGTGGATCGTTTTACTTATGATGGTATGCCTGTGGGTAATGTGGGCACACGGTTCACCTATATGCCAAAGGGAGAGACAATGCATGCGGTGGATGCGACCTTGGCTCTTGATGACCGTGATGTGATTCAGTTGGATGGTACATATTTGGCAGAGGGCGAGGGGGCTCTTGATGCCAATTTGGCTTTCATGGATGTGCCCATGTCGATGTTCGACGCTTTCATGCCGAACCAGTTGCTGGCTTTCAATGGCCTTTTGGCTGGTAACCTGAAAGTGGCAGGACCGATGAACTCATTGCTTTTCAATGGCGCCTTGCAACCGAAGGATGTCCATGTGCTATCTAAACCTTACAGCGTTGACTTGGCTTTAGATAATCAGCCCATACCGTTCAACAACAGCCGTGTGGATTTTAACGCTTTTAAGTTCTACGGCGCGGATGACAACCCGCTTACGCTGAACGGTTATGTGGATTTCGCAGACTTGTCGGAAATTTTTATGTCGCTTTCGTTGATGGGACGTAACTTCCACGTGATAGAAGCAAAGCCTGCTGCTAAGTCACTTCTGTATGGTGATATGTATGGCGACTTCTTTGTGCGTGTGCTGGGCTCTACGCAAGACATGACGGTGCGTGGCATGGTGCGTGTGTTACCTACGACCAACATCACATATGTGCTGACAGATACGCCACTTTATCAAACAGACCGACTGGAAGACATCGTGACATTTATTGATTTCAACGCTCCTCCTCCACCGCGTGACGAGATGGTGAAAAAGACCTTTATGGGCATGGATATGAACCTCACGCTCAGCATTGAGGATGGCGCCAAACTGAATGCCGATCTCTCTGCAGATCATGAGAGTTACGTAAAGGTGCAAGGTGGTGGTTCTGTCACTATGACTTACACGCCTGAGGGTGTACTGAACATGCAGGGACGCTATACCATCAATGAGGGTGAGATGAAGTACACTCTCCCCGTTATTCCGCTGAAGACCTTTACCATCCATAATGGTTCATACGTGGAGTTTACAGGTGAGCCCGCTAATCCTGTGCTCAACATAACAGCTACGGAACGAGTGAAGGCTACCGTAGGAGCTGCAGATGGAACTAGTCGCAGTGTGGCTTTCGATGCAGGTCTGAAGATTTCTAACACATTGTCTAACATGGGGCTGGAGTTCATCATTGATGCGCCTGAAGATATTTCTGTTCAGAACGAGCTGGCTGCTTGCTCGGCAGAGGAAAAGAACAAGTTGGCTGTAGGTATGCTTGCCACAGGCATGTACCTTTCTGGCTCAAACAAGAAAGGATTCACAGCTGGCAATGCGTTGAACAGTTTCTTGCAGAATGAAATTAATAACATTGCAGGTAAGGCTATGTCCACGATGGTGGATGTGAATGTGGGCATGGAACAGACCACGCGTGATGACGGAACAACCCGAACAGATTATTCGTTCAAATTCTCACGCCGCTTCTTCTCGGACCGCCTCAATGTGGTGATTGGAGGCAAGGTGAGTTCTGATGGCGGTAGTGAGCAGTATAACGAATCAGGTGCCTACATCGATGACGTTTCGTTGGAGTGGAGACTTGACAATGGCGGCACGCAGTATGTGCGTCTTTTCCATGAGAAAGACTATTCCAACTTGATTGAAGGTGAGTTGGACAAGAATGGTGCGGGTGTGCTGTTGCGCAAGAAAATGGATAAGTTCTCCGATCTGTTTATCTGGCATAAGAAGAAGGAAGAAGTGCCTCCGATGAGAAGAAGGGAACAGGCACCCGAAAGTAGAGAAAAGGAGGAAAACCGCGAAGGAGAAACTACAGACCGGAATGTTACGCAGCAATGAAGAAGCATTTACAATACATATTATATATAATAGCGGCACTTGTGCAGGTCGCATGCTCCACCACTTCCAACTTGCCTGAGGGTGAAGTGCTTTATACGGGTATAGACAAGGTGAAGGTGCATGACAAATTGGGTACAACAGAGGAAGAGAATGCTTTGTTGGAAGTGCAAGCCGCGCTTGACTATGCACCTAATGGATCTTTCATGGGCAGTTCATTTACTCGTTCTCCCTTGCAAGTAGGTTTGTGGGTCTACAACGCATATGTGAACCAGCCGCGAGTGGGATTTAACAAGTGGATGTTTAATTCGTTTGCTGCACAGCCCGTGACTATGACACATGTGTCACCAGACACGCGTGTGAAAGTTGCTACCAATCTCTTGCAGAATTACGGTTATTTCAGAGGAAAGGTCGGGTACGAAATTGTTAAACAGAAAAATCCGAAGAAGCAAAAGATTGCTTACGACGTGAAATTAGGGCAACCTTATCTGTTTGACAGCATCCGATATGCTTTCCCGGAGTTGGAGGACAGCATCATTCGCTCTTCCATCGATGAACCATACATTCGGAAAGGCTCTCAGTTCTCCACACTTGACCTCACCAATGAGAAGACCCGTATCGTCACAGCTCTTCGCAACAACGGCTTTTATTACTATCGTCCAGATTATGTGACCTATCTTGCCGATTCTGTAAACACTCCCTATCGAGTAAACCTTTTGGTGGCTGCAGACTGGGATATGCCTGAGAAAGCTAAGCGGCAGTACTATTTCGGTAAGGTGAGCGCCTACATTCGTGAGAATATGCGTAGCAGCGAAGGAATGAAGCGTCGGGCTGCTGGCACGTCTAATGTCTACGATGATTCGCTCGTGATGCGCAGTTTAAAAGTGGCATACCAAGGAGACCGCATGCCGATTGCTCCCCGTGTGCTGTTCAAGAACTTCAAGTTCCGACGCCGGCAGCTGTTCAATCAATCCAGCGTGGATCAGACATTGGCTAACCTGCATAGTATGGACATCTTTTCCGGCGTCAAATTCACGTTTATGCAGCGGGAATCTGCGGACAGCCTTTCTGTGTTCAACTCTCAACAGCCAACAGCGTCCGACACAATTGATATCCGCCTTGATTTGACGCTTGACCAGCTGATGGATACTGAGATTGACTTCAATATCACTCAAAAGTCTAATTCGCAGATAGGTCCTAACTTAGGTATCACCATCTCCAAGCGCAACGCCTTTCATCATGGTGAAACACTTTCTGTCGGTTTGAAGGGAAGTTACGAATGGCAGACTCAAAAGCAGTTTGGACAGAATAAGCGTATTGACTCTTACGAGATTGGTGCTGATATTTCTTTGGCTTATCCTTGGATTGCCTTCCCTTGGCTCAACAAGCGCTTCTACAAGTATCCCACATCTACACGTTTCCGTGTGAATGTTAATCAGCTGAATCGAGCCAACTATTACCGTTTGATGTCTTTCATGGCAGAAGCTACTTATGGCTTCCAGACCTCACGCTCGTGGAGCCACCAGCTCTCTCCCTTCACCATTTCCTACAACAAGATGCAGGAGACAACGGCGCGCTTTGACTCGATTGTGTCACGCAATTCTGCTCTATATGTTTCATTGCGTGACCAATTTATCCCTGCTATGCAGTATTCCATCATATACGACAATACATGGAATACACGCATTCCGCACTCCATGCACTTTGAAGGTACGGTGAAAGAATCGGGCAACTTCCTCAATCTCACCAACTCTTTCTTGGGCTTTGACTATTATCAGAAGGACAAGAAGTTGCTCTTCACACCGTACTCACAGTTCCTCAAGTTCCAGTTCACCCTCAAGAACACATTCCATCTTACGGAGAAGACTTCTATTGCCACCCGTGTGTTTTTGGGCGGCATTTGGACTTATGGAAACTCTAACTATGCCCCCTATAGCGAGCTCTTCTACATTGGTGGTGCCAACAGCATCCGTGCCTTTGCCGTGCGCAGCATTGGCCCTGGTCGTTACCAAGACACTAATGGTCGTGGCACTTATCTAGACCAATCAGGTGACATGAAGTTGGAAATGAATGCAGAGTATCGTTTTCCTTTGGTCAAAGCCCTTCAGGGTGCTCTTTTCCTCGATGCGGGTAATGTGTGGCTCATGCATGGTGACGACCAGCATCCAGGTGGACGCTTTGGTGACGATGGCTTCTTCAAGTCTCTGGCTGTGGGCACAGGTGCAGGTATTCGTTACGACCTCGAGTTTCTCATCCTTCGCTTCGACCTTGGTGTAGGCATCCATGCTCCTTATGATACGGGGAAATCTTCCTACTACAACATGCGCAAGTTCAAAGACAGCCTCGGTTTCCACTTTGCAGTAGGCTATCCATTCTGACCGCTCTTTCCAGAAGCAAGTATAGCATAACAAATAGCCACAAAGTCAAGCAGGACTTTGTGGCTATTTGTGTTTCCTTATGCGCAAGGCTATACGTTTTGAATCATTATCTATCTACACTCCTTTATCCATGGTCAGTGCTTATTTGTAAATGAAGAAGGAACCTCCGTCGCTTTGAGCATATTTCTGGAGGAGGGCTTGTATGTAAGTTGCATTGTCACGCACGCGTTGCTCGTTGCCGTCATAGCCGTTGATGAGAACGAGTAAGTGACGGGTTCCAAGGGTCATCTTCGTCCGTTCATTATCGCTTGTGGGAGTTCCCACACCGCCTTGCTCGTCACGATACACGGGCAGACCATGAATATTGATGAAGCCACGTCCGATGCCTTCATACGGTTCTCCTTCACGTCCGATGCCTAAAGTGAGTGTGTCACCTACAAATTTGTCTGCATCAAAGCCTCCGATGCTGTATCCGTAGGCAATGGATGCCAGATTGATGAGGTCAACAAGCGTGTCTCTCTGATAGAGTTCCTTGCCTTGGAGCATGCGGCGTATCAGCGCTTCGGAGGCAGGACGGTATCTAGAGGGGTCTTTGCCACAGGCCCTATACACTCTTCTGGTTGCGGATATGCTGGCTTGTTCCTTCAGCGATTCTGTGGTCAATTCCTTGCGGAACAGCTCTCCCTGCGTGTTTATTTCTCTCCACAAGGCTTCATTGTAAGGTGAATTGACTACCTCAGCCTCTAGACATGCTCCGACAAATTCAGGGCAGATTTGCTCTATCTCATTTGATACGATTACTTTCATGGGGAAAAAGTGCTTACAGATGGTGTTGTCCCTTGTTTTTGGTGAAGATGCCGAAGTGTACTGAGTGGCAGGGGCACCGGTGATAGCATCGGAGACAACCCGTGCAGTTCTCATGCTTCCAACGGATATTGTCATCTGCATCGAGGGTGATGTTGCCTTGAGGACACTCACGGACACAGCGCTTGCAGTGTATGCAGTGTATATTTGTGTGAAAATATTTGTCAGTGACGAGGAAACGGTTGAAAAGAGGGCGAAGCACATATGTCTTCAGCCATGCTGAACTTCCTCTCACTACTTCCGTCTTTTTCTCTTGCTTCCCGATGCTATCGGCAATGGTCGGCAAGCGCTTCAAGGTCTCTTGTACCTTGGCTTTTGCCACATCGACAGGGTCAACATCAAAGCCTGGCAGACAGACATACGTGTTAGGCATCTGGACTGAGAAGACCGCATCCAGTCTTTCCTCTAGCAGTTGGTTGAGAATGAGGTCGGCATAACCAATGTCATCCCCACAGGTCATGACGGCCCACACATACTTTGCTTTCTTGATTTCTTCCAGATGCTCTTGGATATACTGCGTAACCACTTTGGGGATGCCCCATGCATAGACAGGGAAAACCAGTCCAAAAGAGTCCGCTTCTTCTTGGAGCAGTCCTTGGAGTTTGTCTGCTACCCATTGGCTGTTGCCCGTACCGGAAAAACAATATGTCATATCTCTTGCCTTTAATTCTCAACGAGCCTAAATACCCGGATGCCCGTGTGTTTAGGCTGTTTCATCTCATATTCGTGGAACGTCTCTTTGCTCATGAGCACTTTCTTGTAGAGGCTGGAGGCGTGGAGCAAGTGGAGACGGCCGTTCTGCCAGAAGGCGATGCCGATATGGCGGGTGTCGAG
>AUXO017268598.1_pt1 | contig 13032 bp, 17 predicted proteins | sample 768731 | NCBI WGS metagenome assembly AUXO01 (sample SAMN02715735, study PRJNA202380) | gut metagenome | biome: sheep rumen | host: Ovis aries | place: New Zealand: Palmerston North
ATGCTGTCCCTTCTGATTTGTGTTGTTATGCCGTGTTCTATTCTGAACCCTTATCTGGAAGGGCTGACGATGGAAATGATGAAACAAGGCATCGCGGCGATGGCGGTATCCTTCTGCGGCTGTCTTCTGTCCAGATACCTGGGAGCATTTCTTTGGAGAAAGATGCCGGAAGGAAGAAGAGAGGTCCTGACTTATGGCACCATGCTTCCCAACTTTGGAAATGCAGGACTTCCGGTGACGCAGCTTGTGTTTGGACAGCAGGGGGTTTTTATTACCTCCATGCAAATGATTCCTTCAACGATCATCGGGTGGACGGTCGGACCTGCCATTTATCATAAAAAAGCCGACAATATAGAGGGAATAATAAGAGTTCTTAAGAACCCGAACATTGTGGCCGTCCTCCTGGGAATCGTGATCCTGCTGACCAAAATGCCGGTGCCTTCAGTTATCTGCCGCGCAGTCACAGGGTTTTCCGGGATGACCGCTCCCTTGTCGATGGTACTCATTGGAGCAGCGCTCAGCGAAGTTCCTGTTAAAGAAGTTGCAAAGAAAGAAGTACTGCTTTTTTGCGGTGCGCGCCTGCTGATCATTCCGCTGACCGTGCTGGCTGCGCTGAAACTGCTGCATGCATCCCAGCTGCTGTGTCAGGTTTCCATGGTGCTGTTTGCGATGCCGGTTGCGAATTATGTGGCCATACAGGCGGAGTTGTATGGAGGAGACCATCGCTTTGCGTCTGCACTGGTTTTTCTGACGACGCTGTTATCGCTGGTTACAGTGCCGTTATTAACGCTGCTGCTGTAAAGAAGGGCTCCATCCGGATAGAAAGAGATGGAATGAAAAAAATAGCTGCTTATAGCAGCTTATTTTCAATCCAGGAAAGCCAGACTTCGGGGCAATACCCTGCCGTGGCGCGGTTGGAAAGGCGTACAATAGGCAGGTGAAGCAGAGCTGGTTTTTCAATCAGCCCGTTCAGAATAATGTCGGTATTTTGAGTATAAGCAATCGGACTTTCCCGAAAGGCCTTGCTGTCCCGGTCACAGACCGCGTCCAGACCGACAGCGCGTACAACGCTTTCAAGTTCGCGCTTTCCGATGCCGTATTTAAGAACATCTACCCGCTGATAGGGAATCCGTCGTTCTTTAAAAAAGCGTTCTGCTTTCTGGGTGTCAAAACCCTTTCCACAATAGATTTGAAGTCCCATAAAAATCACCTCTGGTTCATGCTATCGGGACCGGAGGCCTTTGTCAAGAGGAGAAGCATGGAAAAGACAGTATTGATAACCGGTGCATCTGGGGGAATCGGCGGAGCGTGCACCGTTGAAATGGCAAATAAAGGGTACATGGTCTTTGCGCATTCCAGCCGCATGCGGCCGGAATTTGAACAGCAGTGCCGTGAGTGGCGAAGTCAGGGATTGAACGTTCACCCCTGTGCTGCGGATTTAAAAAGACCGGAAGAAGTATCGGATATGTGCAGGGGGATGCTTAAGCTGTGCCATCATCTGGATGCAGCCATCCTTTGTGCAGGAAAAAGCTATACCGGGCTGTTAACTGACATGACCGACGAGGAATGGAAAGAGGTCATGGACATCAATTTATCCGGGATTTTCTATATCTGCCGGTCCATTCTTCCGGATATGATCCGACAGAAAAAAGGAGCGGTTGTCACCGTGTCTTCAATCTGGGGCCTTCACGGTGCATCCTGCGAGGCAGCATATTCGGCAGCAAAGGCTGGCGTGATAGGACTTACGCAGGCGCTGGCTAAAGAAGTGGGACCCTCCGGGATTCGGGTAAACTGCGTAGCCCCGGGGGTAATCGATACGCGGATGATGAATGAATACTCCCAGGAAGTCAAGAAAGAGCTGGCAGAGGAAACAACACTTGGAAGACTGGGAAGGCCGCAGGAAATTGCAAAAGCCTGTGCATTCCTTGTTTCGGAAGAGGCTTCTTTTATAACCGGCCAGACGCTGTGTGCAGACGGCGGCTTTTTGTAAAAAACCGGCAGGCGACGCCTGCCGATTTTAGTTATCGTCAGTACGGGGTCTCAGCTGCCAGAACGCAATTGCCCCTGCAGCGGCGACATTAAGAGAATCGATGCCAGGGGCCATGGGGATACGAACAACAGCATCGCAAAGTTGGAGCGTTTCCTCTGAAAGGCCGGTATCTTCGGTTCCGAGAAAGATCGCAAGGCGTTCCTTGGAGGAAAGAGAAGGATCATCAATGGACAGACACGGGTCCCGAAGAGCCATTCCTGCACAGAAAAAGCCGTATTGTTTCAGAAGCGGAAAAAGAGAAGATCCCGGCCGCGCAAAAGGAATGGTGAAAAGGGAACCCATACAAACCCGTACAGCTCTTCTGTGATAGGGGTCACAGCAAGTATCACTAAGGAGAATGGCATCTATGGATAAAGCAGCTGCGGAGCGGAAGATGGCGCCGATGTTGGACGGTTCTGTAATCCCTTCCAATACGGCAACGCGCCTTGCATTTTGCAGCAGAGCCTCTGCGCTTTTGAGGGGCGGCCGGCGGAACGCGCATAAAATCCAGCTGCGCTGCAGTCGAAAGCCGGTGATTTCAGAAAGAACGCTATCGTCTGCCGTATAGATTGGAACATCACCAAGAAGGTCCAGGATTTCCTTTCCTGCACCGTCGATAAATTTTCTGCGGATCAGGACGGATAAGGGCTCAAGCCCCGTAGATAATGCAGTTTTGACGACTTTGGGGCCTTCTGCGATGAAGATTCCTTTTTCAGGCTCCTGACGGCTCCTGAGCTGAGCATCTGTTAAATGATAGAACAGTCCCGGAAAAGGATCGGAAAGGGAACGAATTTCAATAATGGACATACACGCGCCTCTTTTTTATGGAATTGAAACGATTCCGGTACTCTGCCGGAAGAAAATAAAATGCATGAATGTATTTACCATGGTAACATAAGTACCGCAGAAAAACCAACTGAAGAGAGAAGGTTTTTTGCAGTCCGGACAAAGCAGAACCGTAAAAATGGGGACTATTATTTTTTGAAAAATTTTTCCCAAAAGAATTTCAGAAAAAGACCGTGAAAGTTGTGCACAGGCCCTGGGTATAACCACAGGATATTGTGGATAATTCGGCCCAACATCCCGGTGGACCTGTGGAAAACCCTGCCGAAACCCCCTGTTTTTATGCCGAAAACCCTCTTGTATGGCCACGCCCTTTTTGTTAAACTAGCGTAAGCATTTTAAGTTATCCACAGAATGGATGAATTTATCCACAAATACTCTGCGGGCAACGGCTTTTATGAAGGGAAGAAGAGAGAATGGAAGATCATGTAACAGTTTGGAAACAGGCGAGTGAGATTTTACAGAAAAATGTTGTCCCTGTTTCATACGATACCTGGATAAAACCGCTGATTCCTGTGTATATTAATAATGATGAAATTGCGCTGGAATCTGTCAGCGATTACATCCTGGGCATGATCCAGAGATATATTCCGCAAATAGAAGCTGCGCTGTCCCAGGTTACAGGGCGCAAACTTAAAGTTCGCATGATGACGGTCAGCGAACGCCGGGAATGGCAGCAGCAGATGGAGATGGAAGCGGAAAAGAACCGGCGCGGAATCAATATGTTTAACCCGAAGTCGACATTTGATACCTTTGTCGTCGGATCTTCAAATCGATTTGCTCATGCTGCTTCTCTTGCTGTTGCAGAGGCGCCCGGGGTTGCGTATAATCCTCTTTTTCTTTATGGAGGGGTAGGACTTGGAAAGACACACCTGATGCACGCCATCGGGCATTTTATCCAGGAGCATTTTCCTACTCTCCGGCTTTTGTATCTGCCCAGTGAAATGTTTACAAATGAACTGGTTTCTGCGATAAAAAACAATCAGAATGTCGAATTCCGAAATCGTTTCCGAAATGTAGACGTACTCATGATTGACGATATTCAGTTTATTGCAGGCCGGGAATCTACACAGGAAGAGTTTTTCCATACTTTTAATGCGCTGCATAATGCCGGAAAACAGATCATCATTTCTTCAGATAAACCCCCGCGTGAAATCGCCAGGCTGGAGGAGAGGCTTCGTTCCCGTTTTGAATGGGGACTGATTGCAGATATTCAAAAGCCGGACTTTGATACAAGGGTAGCCATTCTGCGAAAAAAAGCAGAAACAGAGAATATGAACATTTCGGACGGTGTTCTCGAAATGATTGCAGATCGGATTGACAGCAACATAAGAGAACTGGAAGGTTCGCTCAACCGGGTCAGCGCATATGCAGAGCTGAACCATATCCGGATTGATGAAGAAGCCGTCAATCAGGCGCTTAAGGATATCGCGAAAGTGCGGGATCCCAAAAGGATTACCGCAGACATGATCATTGAAAATGTAGCCAAATACTATCAGGTAACCGAAGAAGCCCTGAGGGGGAGCTCCCGCAAAAAGGAGATTGCAACTGCACGCCACGTTGCTGTGTATCTGACACGGGAAATGACGGGAATGAGCCTGCCGCGCATAGGGGATGCTTTCGGCAGGGATCATTCTACGATCATTAATTCATGTGAAAAGGTGGCCCGGCTTGTGGAAGACAGTACTGAAATGCGGGACAGCATTACGGACCTTCGCAAAATAATCAGCGAGCAGTAGCAATAAGGGAGGCTACGTACAGATGCTGCATTTGATCTCATTGCCGGAATGGAATGAACTTCCGGATATCGATCTGTACATGGACCAGGTTGTGACTTACTTGTCACGTATTTTTCAATCCGCGCTTCCCAAAGGGGAAATCACCAAAGCGATGGTGAACAATTATGTCAAGTTTGGTCTGGTTGCCAGACCGAACAAGAAAAAATATGACCGGACACATCTTGCAACGCTGCTGATTATCTGCGTGCTGAAGCAGGCGCTGAATATGGAGACGATTCACGGAATGCTGGAGGTTCTTTTTGATGAAGGACCGCAGAAAGGATATGCCCGGTTTTGCCAGGGAATGAAGAGGCTGGAAGAGGCGGCCTCTGCAGGGGAACTGATTATCAATTGGAAAGAAGAATCATCCATAGATCAGACCATGATGCTTGGAATAATGGCTGCCATGTGTACAATAGAAACCTATTGGATGCTGCAGGGACAGGCTGATGAAGGAAGAAAATGACCTGACTTGCATCATTCTGTTTTGAGGGGTATACTTACAATATAATCATGTAGACCTGAAAAGGAGGGCAAGCGATGATTTGTCCGCATTGTCATAATACGATACCGGATGGCTCTAATGTATGTCCGCTTTGTTTTGCGAGTCTGTCTGGAGTTACAGCCCAGTCATCGGAAGGGCAGGCAGCAAAAAAGGCCTCCAAACCACGCAGCAGCAGAGGGCGCAAGTCAAAGCGGAAAGATCGGGCTCCGATGATTATTGCCATCGGCCTGATTGTGATTCTGCTTGTGATTATTATCATGATCATCCGATCCATGTTCTCAGGTGCAACGCCGGGGATTGTAAACACGGTATCTACACCTGAACCCAGGGAAACGCCGCTTCAGAATTTTACGGTGTTCGGGGCAACGCCAGTACCAGCTGTGAACGTGACAGCGGCACCGGCGGTCAACCTTGAAATAACACCGTCGCCTGAACCGACATCTGAACCGGTAGCGGTTACTTATACAACGCTCAGAAAAGGCGATCAGGGAATGGATGTCATGACCCTTCAGCGTGCATTGACAGAATTAGGATATTTGAACAGCGCGTCCGACGGTATTTATGGGACCGGAACAATGACGGCGGTGAAAAATTTCCAGAGTGCCAATGGACTTGATGCTGATGGAATTGCCGGACGTCAGACGCTTGAAGCGTTGTACAGCCAGTCTTCCGTTACGCCAATCCCGCAGGCGACCGTAGCCCCGGGCGACATATTAGATTTACCAGGTTAAAAGATGAAAAAAAGTATTTGTTTCTTAGTATTTGTTTTATTGATGGGCTGCTGCACAGGGGTTGCACAGCCCATTTTACAGGTTATGGAAGCGTTCCCGTTTCTTAAGATAGGAGAAGACTGGACGCTGAATTATACTGCTTCTGAAGGCGGAACGCTCTCTGTGCAGCTGATGGGGAAGGACGGCAGCCTCGAAAACGTCGGAGCTGTTTCCATAGAAGCCGGAGAGGGCAGCCTATTATGGGACGGACAGCGTGCAGACGACAGTTCTGTAGAACCAGGACGCTATACCATGATTCTGCAGATTCAGAATTTCTGGGGAGAAGTCAGCGAACCTGCTTATGCAGAAGTGGAAATTCAGGACGGAGAAGAAAGAGAATCCCTTGATTTAAGTGCGCTTGAAGCACAGGATGCACAGGTATGGGAGGGAGAGGTACTCTCTGAGAGCGAGATAGCAGATGCACTTCCCATAGAGGAACCTATTTCTGATGCTGCTGAAAATGGGAAAAAGCCGGTTCCGAAGGCAGAGTCCTATTGGGATATGGACCCGGATGCATATGACCTTACCGACCCGGATCACCAGCAGGCAATATGGGAAATCATGATGCAGCCGATTACCGTTGTAGATGTAGGGCAGACAGAACATGTCTATCCTACAAATCAGCCGGGAATCGACCGGAAACCCTATGAAACCAATTGTGCTGGAGAAATCCATGGGCAGAGCCAGGGCGTCAAGGTTCTGGAAGATGATGCAGACGGGGATGGATATGTCCTGATACAGGCGTATTCAAATGACGGCACAAAAACAGATAACGAATACATGGAGTCCATAGATAACAAACTGATTCAGGGATATGTAAAAAAAGGTCTCTTGTTTCAGCAGACCCCGTCAAGAAAGTATGGACTGCTGATAGATAAGCTGCGTCAGAAGCTGTACATTTTTGAAGAAGGACGCATTATCGGTTCTCTTTATGTATCGACGGGCTTAAATAATCCGCAGCAGCCTTATAACGAAACTCCGGCGGGAGAATTTGTGACCATCAGCCGCGTCGGGGAATTCAACAGCGGGACCATGCGGTCTCAATTCGCAATCCGCATCAATGGCGGGACCCTGCTGCATGAAGTGCCTTTCCGGTACGGTGCAGACGGGAAAACGAAGTTCTATGATGAGTTTGAAAGTGAAATAGGCAAAAAAGCGAGTCACGCCTGCATCAGGGTTCAGAGAATTAAGAATGCAGAAGGGCAGAACATGGCTTGGCTCTGGAATCATCTTGAAGGAAAAACAAAAGTTCTGATATGGGATGATACCGGAAGGGAAATGTTTGAGCCGGAGCTCCCGGATGCAGCCCTGCAGCTGTATCGGAATCCCAATGGGGGAAGCAATTATCACCTTAATGCCAATTGCTCCGGTGTAAAAAGCAAATTTCTTCCGCTTACCGGGGACTTTACGTACGGCGATCTGATGAGCGACGATTTTAAAAAGCTTACGCCATGCATGTACTGCGGGGCACCGGAACGGCCGGAAACCCTGTATGAACGCTACGTGGCAGAGGCCAATGTAATTGGTGCGGCTTTGCCGGATAACATCAGGGAAAAGTTTGGACTTGAATAAGGTAAGGGGGGCGTCTTTGGACGCCCTCCTATTTAAATAGGAAGAAACTCCATTTAAACAAAAACAGGAGCAAAGTGAAGAAACGCCCGGAAATGTGGACAAGGCAAAAATCGTGATACGCCCGGACACGTGGAAAAGAGAGAATTGGGATGACTGGTAAAAAAGCCCGGGAAATACAGGGCTTTTTGGGAAAAAACAGGGGGAAAAGAAACCGTAAAAAAAAGAATAAAAAAAATTAAAAAAGTTAAAAAAACCTATTGCAATGCAATTAAAAAAAGAATATAATGCGGAAGATGTCTGCAAAAAGGGATGAAGTAACAGATTGCTCACTGGCCGGTGAGGGAACTGTTACAGACCATGTCCGCTAATCGGACGACGGCTCAAGGTCCGTCATGCAGGGCAAAAGCCAAGCAAGCGTACTTGAGTACGAACAAGGAGGAAATGAAATGGCCAGTAAGAAAATCCGCATTAAGCTGTGGGCCTATGAGCACAGCCTCGTAGACCAGGCTGCCGAGCGCATTGTTGAAACCGCTCGCCGTACCGGATCTAAGGTATCCGGACCGATCCCGCTTCCTACAGAAAAAGAAGTGGTGACCATCCTTCGTGCGCCACATAAGTATAAGGATTCCCGCGAACAGTTTGAGCAGCGCACCCACAAGCGCCTCATTGATGTCCAGAATCCTACGCGCGCAACGTTTGACGCGATGGAAAAGCTCGATCTTCCTGCAGGTGTGGAAATCGAGATTAAACTGTGATCAGGAGGTAAGATAAGATGAAGAAAGGTATCGTCGGCAAGAAGATCGGCATGACCCAGATCTTCACAGAAGACGGTCGGCTCATTCCGGTCACAGTCATTCAGGCCGGTCCCTGCCCGGTAGTTCAGAAGAAGACGGCAGAGAAAGATGGCTATGAAGCGATCCAGGTTGGCTTTGACGCCTATGCGCCGAATCGTGCAGAAAAGCTTGTAAACAAACCCCTTAAGGGACACTTTAAGAAGGCAGAGGTTGCCCCGACGCGCAACCTTCGCGAGCTCCGGCTTGAGGACTGCAGCCAGTACAATGTCGGTGATGAAATTAAAGTGGATGTGTTCGCAGCGGGTGACCGCGTGGACATCACCGGTATCACCAAGGGCCATGGATACACCGGCGTCATTCAGCGCTGGAATCACCATACCGGCCCGATGGCCCATGGTTCTAAATACCATCGCGGCGTAGGCTCCATGAGCGCAAACTCTGATCCTTCCCGTGTGTTTAAGAACAAGAAGATGCCTGGCCACTACGGTGTTGACCGCGTTACGACTCTGAATATCGGAGTAGTAAGGGTTGACACAGAGCGCAACCTGCTGCTTGTCAGGGGCGCGGTGCCGGGCCCGAATGGCGGAACGCTCGTGATTCGAGATTCCGTAAAAGCCTGATAAGGAGGAACTGTTTCAATGCCTAAGATTGCAGTATTGAATCAGGAAGGCGCAAAGGTTAGTGAAATCGAGCTGAGCGAAGGCATCTTTGCTTCCGAAATCAACGAGAGCGCCATTCACCTGGTTGTCCGCAGCCAGCTGGCTGCGAAGCGGCAGGGAACACAGTCTGCCAAGTCCCGCGGAGAGGTTCGCGGAGGCGGACGGAAGATCTATCGCCAGAAGGGCACCGGCAATGCACGTCACCATGGCAATCGTGCACCGCAGTTCACCCATGGCGGCGTAGTGTTCGCGCCGAAGCCCCGTGATTATGTTGTGAATGTACCCAAGAAGATCCGCCGCCTGGCTCTGAAGGGCGTGCTTACCTCTAAGGTAAACGAAGGCGAAATGATCGTTCTGGACAAGATCACTCTTTCCCAGCCCAAAACGCGCGAGGTCGCCAAGATCCTCAAGAACGTGGGTGCTGAGAAAACCGCGCTGCTTGTTCTTGCAAACCCGGATGAGACCATCACCCGCGCAAGTGCAAACATCGCTGGACTGAAGACTGCCTACGTCAACACCATCAACGTGTATGACATCCTCGCAAATGAGAAGTTCATCATTACCGAGGAAGCGGTTAAGCTGGTTGAGGAGGTTTACGCGTAATGAAAAATCCTCATGATATCATCCTTCGCCCTGTTCTGACTGAAAAGGCTTACGACGGACTGGCGGATAAGCGCTACGTTTTCGAAGTTGCCCTTGATGCGAACAAGATTGAAATCAAGCAGGCTGTTGAAGCCGTGTTTGGCGTAAAGGTTGAGAGCGTTAATACGCTCAGAACCCTCGGCAAGATCAAGCGCCAGGGACGTTATGCTGGCCGGACTCCGGAAATCAAGAAAGCGTATGTGACGCTGAAGAAAGACTCTAAGACCATTGAGTTCTTCGACGGCATGGCACAATAAGGGAGGCTAAAAAATGGCTATTCGGGTTTATAAGCCGACTTCCCCTGCAAGACGTTTCATGTCGGTGCTTACTTTTGAGGAAGTCACAAAGAAATCTCCTGAAAAGAGCCTGCTCGAGATTAAGAAAAAGTATGCAGGCCGCAATAACCAGGGTAAGATTACCGTTCGTCATCAGGGCGGCGGAAACAAGATCAAGTATCGTATGATCGACTTCAAGCGCAACAAGGACGGAATTCCGGCGAAGGTTGCTGGCATTGAATACGATCCGAACCGTACCGCGTTTATCGCTCTTCTGAACTATGTGGACGGCGAGAAGCGTTACATTTTGGCCCCGATCGACCTGAAGGTTGGCGATGTCGTAGTAAGCGGCGAGAATGCGGATATCAAGCCCGGCAACGCGCTTCCGCTTCGTTCTATCCCGCTTGGTACGTTGATCCATAATATTGAAATCATTCCCGGACGCGGCGGCCAGCTCGTTCGCAGCGCCGGCAATGCTGCTCAGCTGATGGCCAAAGAAGGAAAGTACGCACAGGTTCGTCTTCCTTCCGGTGAAGTTCGCATGATCTCCATCGATTCCAAGGCAACAATCGGCACGGTGAGCAACTCCGACCACAGCAATGTTCGCATTGGTAAAGCGGGTCGCAAGCGTCATCTGGGCGTTCGTCCTACAGTCCGCGGCGTTGTCATGAATCCGTGCGATCATCCGCATGGCGGCGGCGAGGGCAAGAGCCCGGTTGGACTTCCCGCACCTGTTACCCCGTGGGGCAAGCCGGCACTTGGTCTCAAGACACGCAAGCATAAGAAGTATTCTGACGGCAAGATTGTCAAACGTGCTGGCAATAAGTAATAGGAGGACTCATAATGAGCAGATCGGTCAAGAAAGGACCCTTTGTAGCTGCGAAGCTGCTCAAGAGGGTCGAGGAAATGAATGAGACGGGAAAGAAGAGCGTTTTAAAGACGTGGTCCCGTGCTTCCACGATTTTCCCTCAGATGGTTGGACATACAATTGCCGTCTACGACGGACGGAAACATGTTCCCGTCTATATTGTTGAAGAGATGGTAGGACATAAGCTGGGAGAATTCGCGCCGACACGCACCTTCCGTGGGCATGCTGGCTCTGAAAAGTCCTCCGGTGGGAAGTAAAGAGGTGAAAACGCATGGCTACAAGAATTCGTGAAAAGGCGAAGTTCCGCAAGGAAAACGCCGATAAGCGCCCGCGCGCTATTGCCAAATACGTCCGCATCTCTTCGAGCAAGGTTAAGATTGTTGCGGATCTGATCCGTGGCAAGAAAGCTGATGACGCCCTGGCAATTCTGATGTACACCCCGAAGGCGGCCGCTCCGATAATGGAGAAATTGCTTTTATCGGCGATCGCCAATGCCGAAAACAACCTGTCCCTGGATCGTGGTTCTCTGTATGTGGCTGAGGTTTATGCGAATCCTGGCCCGACGCTGAAGCGCTATGTAGCGCGCAGCCGCGGCAGCGCATCACCAATGCTCAAGCGTACAAGCCACATCACGATCGTGCTCGATCAGAAGAAGTAAGGAGGTTTTCGGATGGGCCAGAAAGTAAATCCGCACGGCGCTCGTGTAGGCGTCATCAAGGATTGGAGCGCCCGCTGGTATGCGGATAAGAAAGATTTCGCAGATAATCTCGTGTCTGATGCTAAGCTTCGCGAGATGATCAAGAACTTTGAGTTTGTCGATGACAAGAGCAAGAAGACTGTTAAGCTCTATGATGCCGGTGTCTCTGATATTGAGATCGAGCGTCGCTTCGACAACGACAGGACTCGTGTGACTGTCACTTTGAACGTGGCAAAGCCGGGTATTGTGATCGGAACCAATGGTGCCAACATTGAGAAAATCAAGGCTGCTATCCTGAAGCAGCTCGGCGGCGCCAAGAAGGTTCAGGTCGTGCTGAATGTACAGGAAATTAAGAATCCGGATCTCGATGCACAGCTGGTAGCTGAGAACATTGCTCAGCAGCTGGAAAACCGTGTGTCATTCCGTCGTGCAATGAAAAAGTGCCTCCAGAGCTCGATGCGTGCCGGTGCTAAGGGAATCAAAACCAGCGTCGGCGGCCGTCTCGGCGGTGCAGATATTGCCCGTAGCGAAGGCTACCATGAGGGATCTATCCCGCTGCAGACCCTGCGTGCTGATATCGACTATGGCTTCGCCGAGGCGAAAACGGCTTATGGCCGTCTGGGCGTAAAGGTCTGGGTTTATAAGGGACAGGTGCTCCCGACAGCGAAGAAGGGTTCTGTGAAAACCGAAGGAGGCAAATAAACCATGTTGATGCCTAAGAGAGTGAAGCGTCGCCGCGTTTTCCGCGGGCGTATGAAGGGCAAGGCCCAGCGTGGCAACTTCCTGGCATACGGCGATTATGGCCTCGTAGCCACTGAGCCGAGCTGGGTTACCGCCCGTCAGATTGAAGCGGCCCGTGTTGCGCTTACTCGTTACACCAAGCGCGGCGGCCAGGTATGGATCAAGATTTTCCCGGATAAGCCGATCACTGAAAAGCCGGCTGAGACCCGAATGGGTTCCGGAAAAGGCTCCCCGGAGTATTGGGTAGCCGTTGTTAAGCCCGGCAGGGTATTGTTTGAGATTAAGGGTGTTGCTGAATCCGATGCGCGCGAGGCGCTTCGCTTGGCCTCCCACAAGCTTCCGTGCAAAACAAAGATCATTGCGCGTGAGCAGACTAAAACCGAAGGCGGTGAAGCGTAATGAAGAATACTTACAGTGAGCTGTCTGCTGCTGAACTGAATGACAAGGTTCTGGAACTCAAGGAACAGCTCTTCAATCTGCGCTTCCAGCTGGCAACCGGTTCCCTGCAGGATACCTCTGCGATTGCAAAGACCAAGCGGGATATCGCGCGTGCGAAAACCGCCCTGCGCAGCCTCGAGCACAAAGCTCAGGCGTAAGCTTGAAAGGAGAACGCATTATGTCTGAAGATAGAGGAATGCGCAAGACTCGGGTGGGCGTTGTTGTCAGCGATAAGATGGACAAAACAATCACCGTGGCAGTCAAATACCGCGTCCGTCATCCCCTGTACGGCAAGATTGTAAACCGTACAACCAAAATCAAGGCACATGACGAGAACAACGAGTGTGGCATAGGCGACACCGTACGCGTCATGGAGACCCGTCCGCTTAGCCATGACAAGCGCTGGCGTCTTGTCGAGATC
>AUXO010993357.1_pt1 | contig 13030 bp, 6 predicted proteins | sample 768731 | NCBI WGS metagenome assembly AUXO01 (sample SAMN02715735, study PRJNA202380) | gut metagenome | biome: sheep rumen | host: Ovis aries | place: New Zealand: Palmerston North
GCCTGATTGTTCGCATCGTAGGGAATTGCAGTAGCTGAGAATGTACCGTTAGCATAGTTGATGGGCACCTTAAACTTGAAAGCCCAGAAATTGCCTCTGTCGTCAATCCACATTTCCGTAGAAGCGTTGTCCGCAGTATTGTAGGTGAACAAATCGATATCGATAGCTCCGAACAAGTCTTCCGGCTCAAAGACCACTTTACCAGCCTCGTCAACCTGTGCCACACTGACCACCCATCGTCCGGCCATGTTCTGCACATTTGTTCCGCCCGGCTCCTCGTCCGTTTCTACGCTACAAGCGACGAAGCCAAAGGAGAAGGCAATGGTCATCATTGCAAGTGAAATATACTTTTTCATAATCATCATCCTATTTTAGTCTTTATTCAATACAATGTCCATAAAGATCTGACCTGCATACGACAGGCTGTAGCTGATTTTTCCCGTAGCAGGATCATAAGCTGTATCCTTAATATAGTCAAGGCCGTCTCCCCAACCGGCAATATAACTCGACTGCAAAGTCAGAGTGTTGTCAGGATTCAACGATACATAGCCCGTCATGCAGTATTTCGTACCATAGGCACGAATCTGGTTATACCAACCGCCCAGCAGGTCGCTGACATAATAGATGCCAGGAGCCACCTCCTCAAAGGTGATGCCCACACACTGTGTGGTGTTGCCATAACCAGCAGCGCGGTCAGCGAATGAAGCCTTTCCTGTGCCATATTTCGAAGCATCCATATCGGTCGAGTAGCTACCGGCCAGTGATGCCGTCACAGTGGGGTCGTAGACAACCACTGTACGGCTTGCAGAAGCCGCATAGCCATCAGGATTAACGGCAGAATATGTGATGTCGTAGAAGCCGACACTGTTGACATCGACATCCTCAACACCTACTGCCACTACTTTCGGCGTATAGTCCTCGCCATTGAGTTCTGCCTTACAGCCGGCATCAACGTATGGCGTGCCTAAGGGGACGAGGGTGAAAGCATCACCCTGCAGGTCCATGTTTACGTAATAGGTGACGCGGGTGTCCGTCAGCTGGTCGTCACCGCTGCACGATGTCAAGCCAATAGCCATCGCGCAAAGCATCAGTCCAAATAAATATATCTTTTTCATAATTAACTTCTATTATCAGTTAGCCATTATTTCACATCCCAGAACACCTTGTCGGTAATCTGACGAGCCGGAGTCGGAGTATTGACGTTAAATTTACGGCAAGAACTGGAGTAAGGCAGACACATGGCAATATTGCCATCGCCCTTCTTGTTGACAGCCGGACTAATCAGATTGCCAGGGGTATAGATGGTGGCATCGGCCTTGATTTCCAATGCCGTGTAGGGCGACAGAGCAGGCACGTCCGTACGACGAATCTCTGACCAAGCCTCCATGTGATCGTGCATGAAGAGTGCAGTCCACTTCTGCATGTAGATGAGGTTCAGCTTATTGGCTGCAGCATCCCAGCTGCCGGCAGCTGCCAGGAAGCCGTCGGCTCCTGATACGCCACGCAGGGCAAAGTCGGCAGCAACACCGGCCTCGTAGGCAGCCTTGGCTGCAGAGGCATTATTGTTGAATCGCATCTGAACCTCGGCAATGAGGAACTGCAGTTCGCTTTGTGTGAACAGGTAGATGGGCATAGCGTGTGTGATGTCATAGTTGATGCCGCTCACATCAGAGTTCTTGTAAGAAGTACCGACAACGTTGACATCCTGCTTAGAACCGGGGAACTGTCCAACATAAGTCCCATCGCTGCTGCGCGTCTTGATGGCATAGCCCAGACGGGGATCGGCAGTAGCTTCCATATAGCTCACAATAGGATAGGCAGCACAGTGGTTCTGCGTCAGGCGGAATACCGACTGATACCAGGGATTATACTGGCCTTCCTGGTCAGAGAACACGTCCCATGTCACGTCGCCCGTGAAGAAATCGCCGGCAGCAACGAGTGCCGTGGCCTTGGCAGTATACTCTGTCAAGCCGGCATCAATCAGACGAAGGAACATGCGCAGACGAAGGGCGTTGGCATAGCCTTTCCACTGCGACAGATTCTTGTTTAACATCGGGTCGGTCAAGGTGATGACATCCGAACCATCAATAGCAGCTTCAGCATCATCGAGTTCCTTCAACACGCCCTCGTAGACGGTTTTACCATCGTCAAACTTGGGAGAAGAATTGCTACCACCCTGCAAGGCTTCCAGATAGGGAGTCTCACTGGTATTGTCGACGAGCAACTGGAAAGCCTGGGTACGCATTACCTGACAGGCAAAGAGATTGGCAGTGTTGCTAGTCTTCGTCTTGATGTCCTCGATATCCATCAGTGCGCCGGCATACAAGTTCATGTAGCAGCGGTTAAAGATGTCCTTCGACTCGTCAATGTTCAGTTCAGCAATGTCGTTATACTGGTTGGCCTCGGGCATCTGCTCAAAGTACTGGGCAAAGAAGCCACCATAGTTAAACATCTGGTCACCCGACGCATCGGCAATAGCGCTAATGACAGAAGGGAACTGCAGTTCGGCGCTAATGTCTGCCTTGGTGGGGTAGTTGGGGTCCTGGTTGATGTCCAGGTCACAGCTGGAAACCATCAACATACCCGCAGCAGCTAATAAATATATTTTTTTCATACAATTATCTCCTTTCCTATTAGAATTTAACTTTCACGTTGAAACCAAACTTACGTGAACTGGGGTTCGAACTGTATTCACCGAAGCTGCCCTCCAGGTCGTTACCGAATGAAGAAGCCTCAGGATCGATGAAGGTATTGCTCGAAGGAGTCCACATCAGCAGGTTGTTGCCGAATACAGAGATATGCACACCCGTCAGGAAGGTCTTGGCAAGCCACTTCTTGGGGACGTCCCATCCGAAGACTACCTGACGCAGCTTGACGTACGACTTGCTGATGAGCGAGCCAGAGCCCATGGCTATTGCGCCGTTGTCCCAGTAGTTGTAAAGATAGGTGCCATACAGGGGCAAGTTGTTCTCAGCATAGTCATTCACAGACACCTGTACGGGATTTCCCTTATCGTCAAACTGCTGAACGCCTTTTTCATCATAGACATTCTCCATGTGCGAGCCGACAACCATCACAGAGTTGGGAACGACGAACGGGTTACGGTCGTTGTAGGTAGTCTGCATGGCGTTACCAGTGAAGTAGGTGATGTCGTGCGTACGCGAGAACATCAGACCGCCCTGACGGATATCGAAGTCGAACGACAGGGTGAAGTCCTTATACTTCAGCGTATTGCCGATACCCATCATATAGTCGTAGTTGATGGAGCCAATCTTCACCATCTCGTCAGAATTCTGAGGCAGACCATTCTTGTCGACAGTTATCTTGCCCACGAGGCTTTCGTCGTACTTAAACTTGGTATTCTCAACACCAGCAGGAAGAGTCTTAGCCACATAAGCCTCGAACACACCCATCTCCTCGCCCTCAATAGCGAAGAGACCCGTGCCGCCGCTGAAGCCATAGATGTTGGCGCGTCCGTTCATCTCCTCAGGCAACTTAATAACCTTATTATTGTTCTTGGTGTAGTTCCAGCTCAGGCTCCATTCAAAGTCCTTTGTACGAACAGGAACAACCGTCAGCAACAGCTCGATACCACGGTTGCGAATCTTACCAAGGTTCACGTTCTGTGCAGTATAGCCAGATGCTGGGTCAACGCTTAACTGCGTAATCTGCTTGTCAGAGTTACGGTTGTAGTAGGTAGCATCCAGCGAGATACGGTTCTTCAGGAAAGCCAGCTGTACGCCGAACTCCGTCTCGGTGGTCATCTCAGGACTCAACGTTGCACTGCCCAAGACATTACCCACAGTATAAGCATTGGTACCCGTCTTTGAGAAGGGGAACTTGCTGTCGGCCCAGCCAGACGAGTTGAAGAGAGCCTGCGTATAGTATGGGTCGGTCATGTAGACGTCAGCGTCGTTACCCGTCTTACCCCAGGCCACGCGCACCTTACCGAACGACAGCCAGGGAGCCTTGTCCTTCAGCAGCTCAGAGAATATCCAGCTGGCGGTCACACCGGGATAGAAGAACGAGCGGTTGTCCTTTGGCAGTGTCGACGACCAGTCGTTACGAGCGGTCAGCGTCAGGTAGAGCATGTTCTTCCAGGCTATTTCTGCCTGACCGTAAATACCATAGAGACGGCGCTTCCACTGGTACTCCTTCACGGTAGGAATCTCGGCCGAGTTGGTGAAATTGAAATACGAAGGAATCGTCAGGTTGGTATTCTTCGTGTCCATATACGACAGTCGGCGCTCATTGCCGTTGAAACCGACCACGGCATTGATGTTAAAGTCGTTGACGGGCATATTGAATGTCAGCATGAAGTCCTGGTTAATCTCACGACGGCGAGTGGTGCGGCGTGACGTAGAACCCGTCTCAGAACTCAGTTCCGACTCCCAGTTAGGTGTGTCGGGGAAGAGTGCAGCATAGTTGGGCACGCCCTGGTGGTGGTGAGCCGTCGAGGTGTCAAGACCGATACGATAAGTCAAGCGGAACCACTTCAGGAAGTCGTAGTCCATCTGGAACTTGCCGTAGAAGCGCTCGCTCTCGTTCTCGTTCAGGTGGTTGTTCAGAATGTAGTACGGGTTCATCACGCTGTACGGCGTGTAGTAGTAACCAGGCGTATTGAATGGGTTTGTCAGGTCTTTCAGCTCGACGATGGCAATGTCGCGAGGCGTCTGCATAATCGAGTTATACATATTCTCGAAGCCCTGACCGGTCGACACGAAGTTATTCTTCTGGTAGGCATAGTTCACCGAAGAGCTGAAGGTCAGATCCTTGATCTTATGCGTGCCACGTGCCGAGAAGGTATACTTATTATAGCTGTCGGCATTGGTGGGAATGATACCGTCGTCCCTGATCTGCGAGAACGACACGAAGTAGTCGCTCTTGTCGGTAGCACCGTTGAACGACAGGCTGTTCGAATAGCGGAAACCGGTATCGAAGAAGTCCTTCATGTTGTCCTCGATGGCGCGGTACGTCTTGATTTGCTGCGAGTTGTTGTAGACAGTACCATACTTCAGCGTAGAGCCGTCGAACTTCGGACCCCACGAGCCGTTCTCGTCGTCGGTCTTGTCGCCGTTCCAACCCATACCGAAGTCGTTCTGCATCTGGGGCAGGCGCATGACGCTTTCCCACTGCAGACCGCCGTTATACTCGATACCCAGGCCCTTAGCCTGCTGCTTACCGCTCTTGGTGGTAATCAGGATGACACCGTTGGCAGCGCGCGAACCGTACAGAGCCGTAGCGGCAGCACCCTTCAGGATGGTCATGTTCTCCACGTCGTCAGGGTTGACGGCATTGGCACCGTTACCGAAGTCGTAACCAGAGTTCAGACCGTCATTGCTATAGACGGCCGAGTTGTTCATGGGCACACCGTCGATGACATACAAAGGCTGGTTGGTACCGCCCAGTGAGCTGATACCACGGATAATCACAGAATTCGAAGAACCGGGGTCGCCAGCAGCAGAGCTGATCTGCACACCGGCCACCTTGCCCTGCAGTCCTGACATGATGTCAGCCGTACGTCCGGCAGCAATTTCCTCACCGCCTACGGCTGTTGCCGAATAACCCAGGGCCTTAGCCGAACGCTTAATACCCATGGCAGTCACCACAATCTCGTCCAGGTTGGTGTCACCCGAGCGCAGCACGATGCGCATGTTAGGACGAGCGCTCACCTCAAGCGTCTCCATACCCACGTAGGTAAAGCGGAGCTGAGACTTGCCTGCAGGAACGGTCAGCGAGAAGCGACCGTTGGCATCTGTAACAGTACCGATGTTAGTACCCACAACGAGGACTGACACGCCGATGACCGGCTCGTTGCCATCCTGAGATACTACGGTACCATTAACCTTGGTCTGTGCCAGCGCTGTTCCCACTATGAGGAGCATCGCAGCCAGAAGCATTGTTAATCTTTGTTTCATAAATCTCTCTCGTTTTAATTATTAATTATACTTTGTTTGTAAAATGTTTAATCTCTCTTACACTTTGGCACCTTGAAAGGCTTTCTAATGACACTTTGCGCAGATGTTGGCTGCAAAAATAAGAAATAAAAAGGAAACGGCAAAGGTTTTCATTAATTTTTTTAAAAAAAACGCAAATTTATTAATCAAGGACAAATAGCAAGCGTTGCCTAAGGCTCTACGACCCGTTACAAGAAGTAACTGAGCAGCATCCTTAGGCAACGCCTGCTGACAGGAGAAAAGGCTACTGGTTCACCACCTTTTTACCATTCTTTATTATAAGGCCCTTGGTCTTGGGACTGACGCGCTGTCCCTGCAGATTATAGACTGCCTGACCGTCGTCAGCACTGCCCTTTCGTAATTCTACGATGCCTGTCGGACCGTCCACTTCGACGGGTGTCTTAACAATGGCAAGTTCATCAATGATTCGCGTGTTAAGCCGGTTCGGTATAAAGATGGCTTCCACATCATAATACTTTCCGTGGTAATTAGCCGGCAACGAACCGCCTGACGTCCCAAAGCGATTATAGATACGCACCTTACGATTACCGCTGACTGCATAGCAATAAACATCTTTCTCAAGTTTTACGCCCTTCAGCAAGACATAGTCGGAATAGTCAGCCTCCGTCAGTGACTCCAGTGTAACCTCACGTGGCTGCACCTCCTTACCGCTGACGACGGACACCTGACTGACATCAGTCAGGTCCGCTACCGGAGAAACCTGCGGCAAATTATTGACAACACCCAACCGCCCATAGACAAAACCACTGACACGGTCGTTACGCTTTAAGTCAAGTCCCATATTATTAAAACAGATGGCACCAGATGCGTCGCGCAAATAAGCCCGTGACTGATAGGCGAAAAGGACTTCAGCATCATTCAGTACCATCATACCTTCACCGCCACTCCCCAGGGTTTTGAATTCGGCAAAACTGACACCAGACAAATCTGCTATCGTTACGGTACATGACGACGACATACCATTAGCACTGGACACCGTAATAACGCACGTACCTGCACTAACACCCGTCACATTGCCTTCACCATCGACAGTGGCAACATCAGGGTTATCGCTCTTCCATGACAAATTGAAGTTGCCGTTTTTCGGCACCAAAACGAGCGACATTTGTCGGGTCATACCGACGCCTACAGTCATGGTCTCCGGCAATGAGAGGCTACGCAGTATCCACGCATCACTGACATCAAAGGTCACACGGTCATTCGACATCTTGATGTTGGAAAGCCCCCAGTGTGTGTACTCGCCACTCCATGTCAGAAGACTGGCAGGCGATGTGTCATTATCCAGATTGGTAACCTTGCTCCTGCCAGGAAACACGTCGTTAGCCGCATTATTCGTATTACCACAAGCCCTGACAAGCTCGTAGTAATTACGCTCAGAATTATTGTTGACGGCATTGGCCTGCCAGATGCGCTTGCTGCTCAGGTCTACGCGGTGAACCAGCATACCGCTGGCCGGCAAGTAGGCATCCCACTTAAACTGCCCGTTCTGACGGTTCTCCAGCAGGAAGAACTCATCCGTTTCAGGCGTATCAATCCGGTAGCCGGTACGGCTGCTGTGCAATGGTGCCAGTTCGTAACTTCCCTCACCTTCTATCTTCTGCGGGTCATCAATAAAGCCAACGGCCCAGCGTTCGTAGAGCGAATAGCCGCACGGCGTATAGCCTCCGTTCAGGTAGCAGCCCTGATCCATCAGCGACCATACGCCAGGCGTGATGCTTTGTCCGTCCTCTTCGTAGTTGGCATCGTAGAAGTCGGGCAGTCCCAGCACATGGCTGAACTCGTGGCAGATGGTGCCGATACCGTCAATCATAATGGTTCTGGGCTGGTCGACATAACCTGCCAACTCAGTAGAACTGGCATAGTCCCACAACGTCACGCCATCCTTCACCACGCGATAGTCGCGTGATCCCGGGTTATATATTATCGACCGGTGGGGCCACCAGAGATTCTTGTCGTTACCCGAGTAATTGGCACCATTGCCGGCAATGACGAAGAACACCAGGTCGACCAGGTTGTCACCATCGCCGTCATATTTCTTGAAATCCACATCGACATCGGCCGAATCTATGGCAGCCAGAACCACTTCGTTGACTTTCCCGTCTTCCATATTACAGTCATACTGGCTAAAGTTGACTTTATACGGGCCTACAATATCAAACTGAGGCTTGAATTTGCCATTGGAATTGTCGCTGAAATAGTCGCGAACGCTACCCGTCATCTTTTGTGTGTCAAAGCCCGCATAGTTCTCCTTGTTCACCATGTCGGTAATAATATCTGTATAGTCAGGGCGGGAGAAAGACTTATCGTTGAACTCCACAAGCACTATCAGGCCCTTGAAGTTCTGGTAGTCAGTGGCACGACGCCCCTGCGCACGGCGCTTGGCGCCTATGGTCTCCACCCGCGACTTCACCTGAGCCATCGCAGCGGTCATGTCCGGCGCCATGAACTTCTGCTGTCCAGCCAGAAAAGCCTGTTCGTCGGCCGTACGTTCGGTCGCATCGTGAGCCACACGGGCTGTAGGCATCAACCGCCCCCCCTGCCGCTGGGCGTAGACATAATAGCCGCGGCTATCCTTCACTACGCTATAGCCGTCGGCAGTGGTATTAAAATGTCTCCACTCGTCGCCCACCAGGCGTAAGGTCAGAAAACTGCCGTCAGGTTGTTGCACTTTCAGGATTCCAGGATGTGCCGGTACGGCCATCACGGTCATCGCACACCATATCAGTGCAACCGAAAGGAATAATAATTTCTTCATAAGTATCCTACGATAATAACTTTTTAATCTGTTCAGGCGTCATATTCATTTTTGTGGCAATATCGTCCACACTCCAACCTGAGTCCATCAGCAAACTGGCAAAAGTCTTCAGTTGTGACTGCTGCTCAGACAACTGAGCCTGCTGTTCGGACAACTGAGTCCGCTGCTCAGACAACTGAGCCTGCTGCTCGGACAACTGAGCCCGCTGCTCAGACAACTGAGCCCGCTGCTCAGACAATTCCACATTCTGTTCTGCTATCTTACGGGCATTCAGCATGATTTCAGTGTCACGTTTCTCTATAATAGAATAATATTCGTCCTCGACATTCATGTCCTGACGGGTATCGGCGTCACTTGCAGCCATCAGCAGCCGATGCAGGATAGGCTGCATGTCCTCATCATCCTGATAGCGGCTTTCGTCGAAATTCAGGAAATGCTCACTTTCCGGCAGATGGAGGGTCTGGTCAAACACGCTCAGCACCTTGTCCAACCGATTATTGATCTGCCCATGCAACAGTGGTATCTGGACGATAATACTGTCGTGCGTCAGACTGTCGACAAACGGATTAGGTATACCTTTGGTAACACGCTGATTGTCGTAGTCATACGCTTCATGATGCACATAGAGTACCGCCTCATCGATGTCACCTACCCTGTGGCCAAGGATATAGACTGCCACCATTGGCATAGCATATCCCTCTTTGCTATCGGCTATGATGTTCTCCTTGCGCTGGTATTGCACGCCGAGATACTGGCGGAAGCGCAGCGTTTCTGTTTCTAACCACGTCTTCTGGACCTCAATCAAAATCATGCGCTTGTTGCCGTCTTCCTCACGAACAGTAGCTGCAAAATCTATACGGAACATTGACAGCGAGTCACGCTGGCTGTTGCTATACTCATGAGGCCGAACCTCAACCTTTACGATGTCCTTTTTCAGCAGTGCCGATAGGATTGTCTTGGCCACGCGTTCATCTTCCATCAGGAATTTGAACACCGAGTCATAAATTGGATTTGCTATTGTCATCATCACTTTCAGATTTTGCTGCAAATTTACGAAGTAATCCCGACTTTACCAAATATTATGGAGAAAAACAAGAGATTGCTGCCAAAAGTCACGTATTACCAAAAAGAAATCGGGAGTATCATGACGACACTCCCGATTATAATAGTACGATATGTAATTCGGAATTACTTCAGGACGACCTTCTTTCCGTTGTGGATGTAGATACCCTTCTGAGCGGGCTTCACAATGCGAACGCCATTCAGCGTGTACCATGAGCCGTCTGTCTTGCCGTCAGCAGCAACGCTCTTAATACCATCAGCATCCGGATTGACACCAATGGTCAGACCTGACTGGAAGAATGACTCATAGCTGCTATAGCTATCCTTAAAACGAGTCAGGATAACAGGATTGTTGGCGACATAATAATTCTTCTCAGCATTGTAAGAGAATACCACATCGTATGCAGAACCTGACTGGCCTTCTTCGCCAGACATATAGCCTACAAGATAAGCACTCAGGGCATTCGAAAGATTACCGACATACTGGTTCTTGGGGAATATGACATAGTCCTGACCCTCAATGGTGACGGCGACACCCTTCAACCAGCCATCAGCAACCTCAGAGAACAGGTTCTGGATATAGACATCCTGACCGTCGCGGCCAACCTTTACAGTACCAGTTGTCTCAACAGGCTCTTCAGCTTCATCGACATACTTGCTACCCTTGAACGGCATATCGACAGTTACCAGACCCTCAGGAGCAGTTGTGGGAGAAGGTTTCGCACCGATGAAGAAGCCATTCATGAAGTAAGCAAACGATGTGGTTGCAGCACCCTTATAAATCATGACAGTTGCACCATAGCTGTAGGTATCAGCGTCAGCATCATAGTCAAGATTCAGGGTTCTCGGACCAGTAAGACCATAGGCACCCAGATAATGGACAGCACCATCAAAGATACCCATATAGGTTACGGGGATAGCGATCGTCTTTCCATCTTCGCTCAGCGTACCCTTTACCCAAGCTTCGGGCAGATCCTTGTCCAGACCCTGGAAATAGACTTCCGAAGTACCATTCCAGCCAATCTTCACGGTAGAAGCATAAGCACCCTGAGCTACCTGGGCAGCATTATACCATGCAGATGCAGAAAGAGGATACTCCTTCGTCACCAGACCTTCGGGAGCAGTTACCAGCTCACCAGTCTCCAGAGCAGGATACTCAATCTCTGAGCCATCAATCAGGGTGATAGTGAACTTGTCGTTAGGATAAACCCAACCACGATATTCTGCATTCACATAGCCAATACCAGTCTCAGCAACCAGTTTGACATTATCTATAATCTTACCAGTGATATCGCTGATGCTTCCAGCCTTAGGAGAACCCCAGAGATATACCTCTTTTAACTGGCTGTGCATGTAAACCACCTGTGTACCACCTTCAATCATAAAGGTCTTATCGGCAGCAACATCAATGTCGGCCACCTCACCGGTAATGAAATTATGGAAATTCCAAACGGTCAGCACTTTCGTATCAGGATTCTGAACAATCAGTACGTTCTGGGCAACGTCACCCTCGGCATCATCGCTATGATACTCCATAATACCATTAGCGGGAGCTATGATAGACTGATGATATGAAGCCCAACGTACATTTGATTCCTGATAGACTACAGACTCAAACCAGTACTGGTCGATAGATATGATACCACCTGCAAAGATGGTTGCAGTAAGGTCACCCTCAGTAGAGGCATTCTGGATAGAAATGTCACCATACGTTTCGTTGGTACCAACCTTCTGGCCAACAGGAATGGTCAGTGTACCGTTTTCAACATCAACAGTTGCTGTGACGGCCACGCCCTCATCAGACCACTGGCTCAGACCATAGATCTTGACGGTCTTATCATCCACGACCTCAATAGAGGCTACTGCAGCAGACCTTGAGGGAACATCAGCCACGATGCTGTCTGCCTCAGAATCGTAATCATAATCATAGTTGGCAACAATAAAGTCACCCTGCAGTTCGTCAATGCTTCCGATAGCAGCACGACGCAGGTTCTTCTGTCCCACCACCATTTTGTGAGACGGTACACTGTTCACCATAGTAGCCGGTTTCAGGCTATTAGGAGTACTCGTCCTGACTACATTTGCCTGACTACTCAACAAATAGGGCTGCTTCAAGCTGCCTACCTGCGCGAACGACACGACAGCAAAGAGAGCTGCCAGTGTAGTAAGTAAAAACTTTTTCATACGCTCAAAAAATTAATTAATAAATATACTATTCTATTATAAATTTCAAGTTCAGGAATTCATAGGCCAACCCTTTGCGGGCTGCAGCCATTGCACCCGTGGCCGTTGAGAACTGGTACACCAGTATGCCGTCAGTACGATAAGTCTGACCGAGGTTTGCATTGCGGACATAGTTGAGCGTGGGCATGCCCATCTCATCAACCTGCCACTCGAAGGCCATACGCCATTCGTTGTTTTCCAACGTCGTGACAGCTGTCGGATAGTACCGGCGGTCGGTATTGACGTTAAAGGCACTCATCAGACAACGCAACGTTAACGTCTTACCATCTTCCACCATCGTGCCCACCTTGTAGCCAGCAGGCACATAGTACTCAACCATCGACTGATTTTTGGTATTGAGCGTTACAGCTAAATCACCTTCCTGCATAAGTCCTTTAACAAGGTAAGTGTTGGCCTGGCTGGCATCTGCCACCACAGTAACAGGCTGGGCATAGGTATTGCCCTCACTGTCCTCATAGAGAGCCTTTGTCAGGTTCTCAAAGGGAAGCGACTCACCCCACTGGCCAATACGAATGGTCTGCTTAAAGTTTGAAGCAGCAAAAGCCAGCTCAATAGTACCGTTACGATAGGAGCCTTCGTTAGGGTCGACGGTAATATTATATCCCTTTTCGGCCTTCTCGAAGTGTATCCAGCTGTCGGAAATCGTCTTTTCAAAGTCTATGTTACTTCTGTCGGGCACGAAAGCCGGTTCATTGTCATCACTGTTGAACAAGTAAGCCGACTTGGCATCCAGCTGAATCAGCAGTCCATGCTGAGTAGCCGTCACGTTAGCTGTTGCGCCGTCTGTAGCCGTCAGCACGATCTTGGCCGAACGACCCTCAATGGAGCTGTTAGGTTGGCACGTAGCCGTCACCGTGTTACCGTTGACATTGAGGTTAATCCAGCTTGCATCGGTAGTTGCCGTCAGGCTGGATGAAGTATTGACCACAATACTGCCGTCGCCGCCGCCTGCCCCGAACAGGACATCAGCTTGCGTGATATTCAACGGTTC
>AUXO012767890.1_pt1 | contig 13030 bp, 10 predicted proteins | sample 768731 | NCBI WGS metagenome assembly AUXO01 (sample SAMN02715735, study PRJNA202380) | gut metagenome | biome: sheep rumen | host: Ovis aries | place: New Zealand: Palmerston North
GGAAAAAACTGATCGGAAAGAACGGATCGAAAAAACAACCGGAGAAGAATCAACTTGGAAAGCAACAGTCTGGAAAGAATGAATATGGAAAGTATTTATGAAGAGAACGGGATAGACAGAGATGTCTATCTGTTCGGAGAGCAAATCTGCGAAACACTGAAGGAAAGATTCCACGAAGTGGACAAAATAGCAGAATACAATCAGATCAAAGTGACAGGCGCCATGCAGAGGTGCCGGGTCAGTGAGGCCTGCCTGCAGGGAACGACCGGCTATGGATACAATGATCTGGGAAGAGATACACTGGAGGAGGTCTACAGCAGAGTCTTTCACACGGAGGCAGCTCTGGTCCGACCGCTGATCGCCTGCGGAACACATGCGCTGTCCATTGCCCTGGCAGGGAACCTGCGGCCCGGTGATGAGCTTCTTTCTGTTTCCGGCAAACCATATGATACACTGGAAGAGGTCATCGGCATCAGACCATCCCGCGGGAGTCTGGCTGAATATGGCGTTACCTATAAGCAGGTCGATCTGCTGCCGGACGGGAATTTTGACCTGGAAGGTATACGATCGGCGATCAGTCAAAAGACCCGGCTGGTAGCGATCCAGCGATCGAAAGGCTATGACACCAGAAGAACACTGTCTGTCGCGCAGATCGGTAAAGCAATCGCCTGCGTCAAAGCTGTCCGGGAAGATATCATCGTCATGGTCGATAACTGTTACGGGGAGTTTGTTGAAAAGAACGAACCTTCGGATGTGGGAGCGGATCTGATCGTCGGGTCCCTCATAAAGAATCCGGGCGGCGGGCTTGCTCCGGTCGGAGGCTATATAGCGGGGAAGAAAGAGTATGTGGAAAATGCGGCATACCGTATGACCTGCCCGGGACTCGGAAGAGAGGTCGGTCCCTCTCTGGGAGTGAACCCGGCTATGTATCAGGGATTTTTCATGGCCCCGGTGATTGTCTCCTCCGCACTGAAGGGTGCTATTTTTGCGGCAAATGTCTATGAGAGGCTGGGGTATGACGTTCTTCCGGACAGTACGGAATCACGGCATGATATTATACAGGCTGTGACTCTCCGGTCTCCGGAGGCAGTCATTGCTTTCTGTAAGGGGATACAGAAGGCGGCCCCTGTTGATTCCCATGTCACCCCGGAACCCTGGGACATGCCCGGATACGATGACCCGGTCATAATGGCAGCGGGCGCATTTGTCGAAGGATCTTCTATTGAACTTTCTGCGGACGGACCGATCCGCCCGCCTTATAATGTCTACTTTCAGGGCGGACTCACCTGGCCGTCCGCAAAATTCGGAATTCTTATGTCTCTTCAGTCCATGAAGGATGCGGGACTTGTTGTGATTCCGAAAAATACACAGAAGTGATGATTTCAGATCAGGCTCTCAAAGGAACCTGTCAGTTATGAACAGTTGTACATCAGAACGGAGGATCCGCATGAAGAACAAGAACAGAGTGTTAATAATCGGTGCCGGTGCCTCCGGACTTTTCGCGGCAATCACAGCTGCCGGGTACGGGGCGGAAGTCACGGTTCTCGAAAAGGAAAAAAATGCGGGCAGAAAACTGCTTCGCACGGGGAACGGCAGATGCAATCTGACAAATGTCGGCGATCCTTCCTTTGCCTATCACGGAACTGATCGGACCTTCGCCGAAAAGATCCTTCATGCGTTCTCCCCTACGGATGCGATTGCTTCCTTCACAAAAATGGGAATTTATACAACGAACAGGGACGGCTGGATCTATCCGCATTCCGATACGGCCGAATCTGTTCTGACAGTCCTTCTGTGGAGAGCGAAAGAACTGCATGTCAAAATAAAATATTGTGAACAGGTCAGACGGATAGAGAAGAATGAAGACTGCTTTAAGGTATTCACCGATACCTGGCACTATGAGACGGACAAAATCATCCTTGCATGCGGGACAGCGGCTTCACTTACCGAAAAACAGCTTCCCGCCAACGGATATGATCTGGCTGTGCAGATGGGGCATTCCGTTATACGGCCTCTTCCCGCACTCGTTCCTCTGAAGGTGAAGGATGCAAGCCGCTTCAAATGGGCGGGCGTAAGGGTCGCAGCCGGCGTAAGCCTCTATGCAGATGACCTGTTCATAGGAACAAGTCACGGACAGGTCCAGCTTACGGATTCGGGGATTTCCGGAATTCCGGTATTTGCCCTGAGCGGTCAGGCACTGCGACTTCTCGAAGGCAGACTGAACGTACATGCCGTCCTGGATTTTTTCCCGGAGATGTCGGAAGAGGCATTCGCAGGTTTTCTGAAAAAAAGGAAAAATGACCACCCGGATCGTAAAATTTCCGATCTGCTGGTCGGAATCCTTCCGGAGAGACTTCTGCACGCGGTATCCATGGAGCTTCAGGGAAGTACAGAACCCGAAATGCTTTCCCATGTGGTCAAGAATTTTAATGTCAGGATCACCGGCAGTCAGGGATTTCCCTGCGCTCAGTGCACGTCAGGCGGAGTATCAACCGCGGAAGTGAGCGCTGACACATGCGAATCGCTCGTGATGAAGGGATTCTATCTCACGGGAGAAGTCCTGGATATCGATGGAGAGTGCGGCGGATGGAATCTGCAGTTTGCATGGTCGACCGGGTATCTTGCAGGTAAGCACGCAGCGGAGGTCTTATGATCAGGATAACCAATCTCAAGCTGCCGGTGGAGGCAGGAAAAAAAGAGCTTATAAAAAAGGCTGCCGGGGAGCTTCGCATAAAGGAATCGGATATTCTTGAGATCCATATCTGTAAAAAGTCCCTGGATGCGAGAAAAAAACCGGATCTATTCTATATCTATACAGTCGATGTGTCTCTGGGGAAAAAGGATTTCCGTATGTCAAAAGGTAGACATAACAATGTTATGTTAACCCCTTGTGAAAACTACAGGATTCCTCCTTCCGGAAGCGATATTCTGAGAGAGCGGCCGGTCATTGTCGGATGCGGACCTGCCGGACTTTTTGCGGCATATCTTCTCGCCCGATGCGGATACAGACCGCTCATACTGGAGAGGGGCGGCGATGTAAAGGAGAGGTCAGAGAAAGTTGAGTCCTTCTGGGGTGGGGGAAAACTGGATCCGGAGACGAACGTACAGTTCGGAGAGGGCGGTGCAGGTACTTTTTCAGACGGGAAGCTGAATACTTCCGTGAAAGATCCGCAGTTCCGCGCAAAATTCATAAAAGAAGTCTTTGCAGCACACGGAGCGGATCCTTCCATACTATATGAACAAAAACCCCATGTCGGAACCGATGTGCTCGTGAATATTCTGTCAAGCATGAGAAAAGAAATCGAGAGTATGGGGGGAGAGTATCGATTCCATGCGAAAGTCACCGGTATAGAATCGCTGCACGGACATATACAGGCTGTAACGGTCAACGACACGGAGCAGATTCCCTGCAGTGTCTGTATTCTGGCACTCGGTCACTCCGCCAGAGATACATTTGCCATGCTGTCGGAGACCGGTCTTATCATGCAGCCGAAAGCATTTGCTTTCGGTGTTCGAATAGAACATCCACAGTCTATGATCGATATTTCCCAGTACGGGAAACTGTCCGGACGGCATCTTGCACCTGCAGCGTATAAACTGACCGCGAAGGCTTCCGACGGCCACGGTGTGTATTCTTTCTGCATGTGTCCGGGTGGGTATGTCGTGAATTCCTCTTCGGAACACGGCATGCTGGCGGTCAACGGCATGAGTTATTCGGACCGTGGGTCGGCAAATGCCAACAGTGCCATCATTGTAACAGTATCCCCGGAAGAATATGTACCTTATGTACAGGGGATTTCACACGACGCGCTGACCGGAATCGAATTTCAGCGCATCCTTGAGAAAGCCGCATACAGCCGGGGGGACGGAAAGATTCCCCAACAGCTTTTCGCTGACTTTCAGGAAAAGAGATGCAGCGTTTCCTATGGAGAATTCGACACCTGTGCGAAAGGAGGAACGGTCTTTGCGGACCTGAATGAGATCCTGCCGGAATTTGCAGCGCGCGATATCGGTGAAGGTGTATCAATTTTCGGAAGAAAGATCCGGGGATTTGACCGGCCGGATGCTATCCTGAGCGGAATTGAAAGCCGGTCGTCATCGCCGGTGCGTATTCCGAGAAATGAAGAGTATGTCTCATCCGTCGAGGGAATATATCCCTGCGGAGAAGGGGCGGGCTACGCAGGCGGTATCATTTCCGCCGCCATGGACGGTCTCAGATGCGCCGAGTCAATTATTAAAAGATTCCGAAAACTTGGATGATTCGTATACATGATACATATTTTATGCTAAAATGCATATGCCTGTTTTCCATCTGTTCGCGGCTCGAAGAAGAAAGCAGGTCATATGAAAGATTTACTGAAAGAAAAAAACGCGGATTTTAACAGACCGTACGAGCGCTGCCTCCTATACGGCCCGGCTTCTCTGTCAGATGCTGAGCTTCTTGCCGTCATCATCAGATCCGGGACCATGGGGCTTACGGCAATCGATCTGGCTGACAGGATCCTTCACCTTTCGAGGTCTGATGCCGGGCTTCTCGCCCTGTGTCATCTGTCCATTCAGGAGCTTACGGAAGTACCGGGTATCGGGCAGGTAAAGGCCATTCAGCTTAAGTGTGTCGGAGAGCTGTCCAAAAGAATCGCCACTTACAATGCAAAACAGGAGCTTTCTTTTTCGGAACCGTCCTCTATCGCTGATTACTACATGGAGCGACTCAGACATGAAGAAAAGGAAAGTCTGTTTTGCATGATGTTAGATACCAGGAACAGTCTGATCGGGGACGAATGTATTTCCAAGGGGACCGTCAATTATGCGGTCCTTTCGACCAGGGAACTGTTTCTTACCGCCCTGAGATATCGCGCGGTCAGCATAATACTTGTTCACAATCATCCAAGCGGTGATCCTACGCCGAGTGAAGAGGATATTATGCTTACAGAACGTGTAAAGCGCGCGGGAAAACTTCTTGATATTGCGCTGCTCGACCACATTGTGATCGGGGACAGATGCTATGTCAGCTTTGTCGAGAGCGGTATTTTATCAATGGGGGAATAAATGATTATTCATAATGCATTTGGCGTTGATCTGGGTACAAGTGCCGTGAAGGTCTACTGTCATCACACAGGACAGACCATTGCGGAAAAGAATATGATTGCGATCAGAAACGGCAGGCAGGTCCTGGCTGTAGGTGATGACGCATTTGAAATGTATGAGAAAGCTCCGGAAAATATACAGGTGTCGAGACCTGTTATGAACGGCAGGATCGCGGATGTTGCCCAGGTAGAATATGTTCTCCATACAATGATCGGAAGAGCGGACAGAAGCGCAGGGTATGCACCGATGATTTTCTTTTCCGCACCGGTCAATATGTCTGAGATCGAAAAACGGGCATATTATTCAATCAGTCATGCCGGCTACTTCAGAAGTCCGAAAGTCTATCTGGTGGACCGGCCGATCTGCGACGCGATTGCTCTGGGCATTGATGTTTCGAAGACCAGAGGATCCATGATCGTCAATGTCGGAGGTCAGAATACGGATATATCTGTCATTGCCAACGAGCAGGTCATTATCAGTACCGATATCTCCATCGGCGGCCAGCTGCTTAATGAGGCGATCTGCAACGAGATCCGCCGGCAGGAGAATCTCATCGTGGGAAGAAGAACTGCGAGACGACTGAAAGCAGTTCTTTCAACTTTGGGAGAGGATATCCGGGAGACGCGTACTGTTACAGGTATGAATACCCTTTCCGGTCTGCCTCGTCAGAGTGTGATCAGCTCCGAACTTGTCAGCTTCGCCGTGGAGGGACAGATTGCGCAGCTGGCAGACGAAATTCGCACATTTCTTGAGAGGACGCCTCCGCAGATCAGGGATTCCGTGGCGTCGGAAGGCATCTATCTGACCGGAGGAACAACGCGTATACCTTCCATTGACAGGTACTTAAGAAGAGTGATAGGCTGCCCGGTCAATCTTTCGGATTATTATGAAATGTGTACGATTCAGGGCCTTGCGGCTCTTATCAAAAATAAAGAGCTGCAGAAATGGGCTTATACGATAGGTAACAGAAAATGAGAAAGAAAAGAATTTCCATAAAACTGAAAAGCAAGCATCTCCTGGTCGTTCTGGGCATACTTTGCTTCATTATGATCCTGGGGACCTTTACTTTATCCGTCGTGCCGGCTCCGATCAGAAATACGGTGGGTGTACTGGTGACGCCTTTCCAGAATGGTGTGAATCGAGTGGGCGGTGTAATGCATGGCTGGGCATCCGGATTCAGCGATGTCCAGAAGCTGCAGAAGGAAAATGAGGAACTGCAGAGTAAGATCGACGATCTGACGGAGAAGAACAATCGACTGATCCAGAGCCAGGAAGAGCTGAAAAGACTGGAGGAATTATACAAGCTGGATCAGGAATATCCGGAATACACGAAAGTGGCGGCATCTGTCATCGCGAAAGACCCCGGTAACTGGTACAGTACATTTGTCATTAATAAAGGTGCTGCAGACGGCCTCAAGGTCAATATGAATGTCATATCCGGGGGCGGACTTGTCGGCATCATCACAGAGACGGGAGAGCACTGGTCAAAGGTACGTTCGATCATTGATGATGAAAATAATATCAGCGGTATGATTGCAACGACTTCCGACACCTGTATCGTTTCGGGAAATCTGGCCTCCATGACTAACGGCCGTATCGATTTTTCAGAACTGCGCGACAGAGGAGATGTTGTGGCTGAAGGCACCAGCATCGTCACATCCAATATAAGTACACAATATCTGACCGGGCTTCTGATCGGTTATATTGCTGAGGTCGGAGAGGATTCCAACCATCTGACAAAGTACGGAACGATTATTCCTGCTGCGGATTTCAAGAACATTCGGGAAGTCCTTGTCATTCAGGAACTGAAACAGACAAAGGAGAATTCTTAATTGAAAAGAAAAGGAGTTATCCTGATCCTGATATGGATCTGCTTTATACTTCAATCTACTGTTTTCAAACTGCAGACAATTACCAACGTATCGCCCAATCTGCTTCTCATGATGACTGTCTCCATTGCGTTCATGCAGGGGAAAAAGGAAGGAATTCTTACGGGATTTGTGAGCGGTCTCTTTTATGACCTCTTTTTCGGAAGAATTCTGGGGGTCTACAGTTTTCTGTATATGATGATCGGTTACGCTGTAGGGCATTTCGCGAAAATTTACTTTGACGAGGATGTCACGATTCCCGTTATTCTGGTCTCTGCGGCGGATCTTATTCTGAATTTTGTTATTTACGTGTTCGGATTTCTGCTTCGGGGGAAGCTGGCATTTCCGACCTATTTTCTTTCGATCATTCTGCCGGAAATGATTTATACAGCAGTCATGACGTTTATTTTTTACCGTCTGATCTACAAGATCAATCATGCTCTGAGTGAGAGCGAAAAGGAAGAAAGGCAGTCACTTTGGATAAGAGATTAAAAACATTTCTGAAAAAAGCGCATATAGAACGGGCGACCGTGCTGGCGCTGATTTTTACGTTCATGTCCTTTGTGCTGGTCCATCGCCTCTATCATCTTCAGATCATAGATGGCGCGACTTACAGGGCCAATTTCAGCCTGATGACGACGAAAACACGTTCCATCAAGGGCACGCGCGGAAACATTTATGACAGGAACGGCAACGTTCTTGCTTATAATGAGTTGTCTTATACACTGACGTTGGAAGATTCCGGGACCTATGAAACGAACAGGCAGAAAGCACTGGCTCTTAACAGCGAAGCATACCTGATCACTAAGATCCTTGAATCACACGGGGACTCACTCGATAATGATTTCCATGTCGTTGTCGGCGAGAACGGCCGTTATACCTATGATTGCACAGGCCGTACGCTTCAGCGATTTAAGGCGGACGTTTACGGTCATGCTCTGATTGATGAGATGACACCTGAAGAAGCCGAATCTTCAGCAGAAGATATGATGAAATATCTTCAGAGTGAAAAAAAGTTCTCGATCATTCGAACAGAAAAACCTTATACGGAGGAAGAACTGACAGAAGCAGGACTTCCGGTGACCATGTCTCTTCAGGATGTTCTGAATATTACTTATGTCCGGTATCAGCTGTTCACGACCAGTTACCGAAAATATCTTCCGGTACCGATCGCGACCGGTCTGTCGGAAGAGTCCGTAGCGGAGCTGAAGGAGCGGAGCAGTGAGCTTACCGGCACCGATATTGTTGATGATACGCTGAGAGTTTACGATGAGCCGGAGGCATTTGCATCTATTATCGGTTATACGGGAAGAGTCTCCTCAGAAGATCTGAGTGAACTTCAGGCACAGAATTCTACATACAACAGTTCTTCAATCGTAGGTAAATCCGGAATCGAGAAGATCATGGAACTTTCTCTTCAGGGCTTTGACGGACAGGAGATCGTGTATGTCGATAACCTTGGGAAGGTTCTGAAGATCGATGAAAAATCAACGATTCGACCGAAGGCTGGCAATGATGTCTACCTAACAATAGATAAAAATCTTCAGGTCGCAACATACAAAATGCTTGAGCAGCGAATTGCCGGTATTCTTGAGAGCGTCATTGTCGACCGAAAGGAATTCGATACGTCGGATGTAACGGATACCGCCGATATTCTGATTCCTATTTATAATGTATATAACGCGATCATATCCAATAACGTGCTGGATATTTCACATTTTGAGGAAATCGATGCGTCTGAGGCGGAACTTGGTCTGGTACAGGAATTCCACAAGAAGCAGAATGAAGTGTTCGCGCTGCTCGACAACGAGTTGACAGGAGCATCACCGCTGCCGTACCAGAATCTGACGACGGAGATGCAGGAATATGAAAGTTATATTGTCAATGATCTGCTCATGTCTCAGACAGAAATTCTGAACAGCACGGCAATAGATAAAACGGATGAGACTTATCTGGCATGGACACGTGACGAGACGATCTCTCTGAGAGAATATCTTACTTACGCAGCCAGCAAGAACTGGATCGACATCTCCGTATTCAACGATGACGACACGTATCTTGATTCTTCAGAGATTTATGAAAAACTGTCCGATTACATAAAGGACTACCTCTCCACGGATATTGATTTCAGTAAAAAACTTTATAAGTATTTACTGAACGATGACCGGATCACCGGAGAGCAGCTTATTCTGGCTCTCTATGATCAGGGCGTCTTCGATAAGGAAGATGGGGAGTATGAGTCATTTGTGAACGGAGGCTACACGGCCTATGATCTTATCCTGTCCAAGATCAATGATCTTACGCTGAGACCGTCCATGCTGGCCCTTGATCCCTGCTCAGGCTCGGCAGTCGTTACGAATGCCAGGACCGGTGAAATTCTTGCCTGTGTTACATATCCCGGTTATGATAACAACCGACTGGCCAATTCGATGGATGTAGCCTATTACAATTCTCTGGCTCAGGATCAGTCAAGACCGTTCTACAATAAGGCGACACAGCAGACAACAGCACCTGGTTCCACTTTTAAGCTGGTCACCACGACAGCCGGACTGGAAGAGGGCGTCATCACGAATGACACACTTTATACCTGTACCGGAACATTCGACCTGATCGAGACGCCGCTGAACTGCTGGCTCAAATCAGGTCACGGGGTCTTAAATATTATCGGGGGTATTGAAAATTCCTGTAATGTTTTCTTCTCCAATGTTGCTTACGAACTGGGCATCAATGAGGAAGGCAACTGGTCTGACTCTCTGTCTCTGTCAAAGCTCCAGTCCTATGCGAAAATGTATGATATGGACAAGAATTCCGGCATTGAGATTCCGGAGGCGAGCCCGGGTATTTCCGACCAGTATGCGGTTCCGTCCTCGATTGGACAGGGAACACATTCTTTTACGACAACACAGCTTGCACGGTATGTAACGACTCTGGCCAACAGCGGAACAAGTTATGATATTTCCCTGATCGACCGCCTTACGGATTCTGACGGAAATACGGTACAGGATTATTCTCCGAAAATTCAGGGACATGTATCAATTAATAATAATACATGGGATGTAATTCACCAGGGAATGCGCGCTGTTATCGAAAATAAAGATGAGTACACGGGCATGCCGATCGCGGTCGCAGGCAAAACAGGGACAGCTCAGGAATCGAAATCGAGACCTTCCCATGCTCTTTTTGTCAGTTATGCTCCGTATGAGGATCCGGAAATAGCAATGGCTATCCGTATCGGTAACGGATATTCGTCTACCAATGCGACATTGGTCGGCAAGGATATCTACCAGTATTACTTCAACCTTGTGGATGAGTCACAGCTTATTACGGGTACAGCCAGAACGGACTATGTATCCTCTGCACAGGTAGACTGATTCTCTTTCTTTCGGTGGGAGGCCGTCCTCCCTCCGAAGTTCATAAAAGCAAGGAGTTTTATACAAAAATTCAATGATTAGACAGTATAAACTGAGAGATTACAACTTCAGACTGATCCTGTGGCTGGTGGTGCTGTCCATACTCGGCGTACTTCTGGTCGGCTCGGCGGAATCAACGCTGCAGTTCCGTCAGCTCGGAGGCGTTGTTCTGGGCATTGTTGTAATGGTCATCGTCTCACTTACAGACTATTCATGGATCATGAACTTTTATTGGATTGCTTATTTTGCAAATATTTTCATGCTCCTTCTGGTTATTGTCGTCGGTTCGGATGCCGGCGGCGCGACGAGATGGATTTCCATTGCTGGTCTGAGATTTCAGCCTGTCGAACTGACGAAGATCGTTTTGATCGTTTTCTTCTCGAAATATTTCATGGATAACGAGAACTCGCTCAATAATCCGAGGACGATAATAAGGGCAGCACTTCTGATCGGTGTTCCTCTGTTCCTGGTGTTCAGCCAGCCGGACCTTAAGAACACTCTGACGATCATGGCAATTTTCTCCATCCTCTATTACGCGGCCGGGCTCAGTTATAAAATAATAGTATCTGTCATTGTGGCTGTCGGCCTTTTTGCCGCAGCTTTTATGGCAATCGTCACACAGCCGAATCAGCATCTGATCCGCGAGTATCAAAGGCAGCGAATCATGGCTTTCCTGAATTCCGACGAGGCGGAATACACGGACGATACGACGCAGCAGAATAATTCCGTTACTGCCATCGGAAGCGGTATGCTGACAGGTAAAGGTCTCAATAATTCGGATGTTTCATCTGCAAATAAAGGCAACTTCATTTCAGAGATCCAGACAGACTTCATTTTCGCTGTTGCGGGGGAGGAGCTGGGTTTCCTGGGAAGCTGCGGTATTATTATACTGCTCCTTCTGATCGTACTGGAGTGCCTCTACATGAGTACGAGGGCAAAGGATCTGTCCGGAAAGCTGGTCTGCTGCGGGGTGGCGGCCAATGTTGCGCTGCAGAGTTTTATCAATATCGGCGTCGCAACACGAATGCTTCCGAATACCGGTACGCCGCTGCCTTTCGTAAGCTATGGTCTTACATCTCTTGTAAGTCTTTATATCGGTATGGGAATGGTACTGAATGTAGGTCTGCAGGAGAAGATTGAACTTGATGAATTCGTACCCAGAAAGAGGACGGAATATCAGGAGGCATGAAGTTGAAGCCTGTTTTCGGTAAAGATTTAAAAAATAAGATAAAGCCTGTTTTCGGTAAAGACTTAAAAAATAAGATGAAGCCCGTTTTCGGTAAAGATCTAAAAGACGGGAAAATTGTGGAAAGACTGAAGCAGAAGATTCCCGTTCTGTTTTCGAATCGAAAAATCCTTCTGACGACCGGGCTTATTGGCATCATGCTGGTCGCGGCCATGATCGGTCTGATCACGGCCCTGATCCTGCATCATGCTGAAAATCTTCCGCTGACACAGCCTTACTCCAACAAAGCGCTCGTTTATCAGGCGAGTGAAGACACGGCGCTGGCTCTTACAGAAGCGTTGTCTTCAAACCTGTGTGTAGGTAAGGATAATACCAGTACCGGAGATATCGTTCTGAAGGAAGGCGAATCAGCAGCACTTTTCGCATTGGATGATAAAAATATTATTTTTGCGAAAAATATGTATGAGAAAATATATCCGGCTTCGATCACCAAGATCATGACGGCCATTCTCACTCTGAAATACGGAAACATGGATGATATCGTGACGATTATGTGGAGGGATCTCGAGCTCGAGAGCGGTTCTCAGGTCGTCGGTTTCCGAATCGGTGACCGTGTCTCGGTTCGAGAGCTCCTGCATGGACTTCTTATCCATTCAGGAAATGACGCTGCTATGGCTCTGGCAAGATATGTCGGTGGCGGCTCGATGAATACCTTCATACAGATGATGAATGATGAGTTGATCCAGATCGGCGCTACGGGTTCCCATTTCACGAATCCGACCGGACTGCAGGATACTGATCATTATACGACTGTATACGATATCTATCTGATGTTGAATGAAGCCATTAAATACAGTGACTTTGTGAGCATTATGCAGATCGCCGTATACAATGTTTCCTATACGGATGCGTCCGGTGCGGAAAGATTTGTGAATCTGGACTCGACCGATCATTATCTCACGGGTGAGATAAAACCGCCAAAGGACGTCGTTGTTCTGGGCGGAAAAACGGGTACAACGTCTGCAGCCGGGCATTGTCTTGCAATCGTATCTCAGAATGCCTTCGGTCAGCCTTATATTTCAATCGTTGTGGGAGCGCAGACCACCGAAGATCTCTATGAGGATATGAATGTACTTCTTTCGCATATCAACTGAATTTTCAGGAACAGAGGGCAGATGTTCAATTAATGCTATCTTTCCTTGTGTTTTCAGGTCAGATAAATTATAATGAAAATAAGAATCAGTTTCAGATATCAGGTTCCACCGATGGCGAAACACGTTCACAACTAATAAATAAAGGAGGAAAACGGATATGGTTCGTTTAATTGTTGGTCATAAAGGGAAAGGAAAAACTACAGAAATCCTTCAGATTGCAAATGATAATATCAAGAAGGTTTCCGGAAGTATCGTTTACCTCGACAAGAGCAACAAGCATATGTATGAATTGAACAATAAGATCCGTCTTATTGACGTATCCAG
>AUXO011046545.1_pt1 | contig 13028 bp, 11 predicted proteins | sample 768731 | NCBI WGS metagenome assembly AUXO01 (sample SAMN02715735, study PRJNA202380) | gut metagenome | biome: sheep rumen | host: Ovis aries | place: New Zealand: Palmerston North
TTTATTAGTTGACATTAAAAATCCTCCCTTCGCCTATATCTTAGTATAGACTTGCTCCGTGCAAATAACCCGATTTTCCAGATACAACATCGCCTGGCGTATCGACAACCTCACACATCTAAGCAGTCACACAGAATTAATTGTAACACAGAACCCCTTATTTTGCAACACTTTTTCGAAAAAAAAGAAAAAGAAGGTATATGTAAATCATTAGCCTTCTTTTTTTTCATCTCTTTTATATCTCTTCGAACCAATTTTCTTAATCGCAGCAGGCATTACACTAGTACCGCCATACTTTTTATTAATATCATCAACAATTTCCTGCATCTTATCAACTTTAACTTCTTGTGGTTCAGAAAATATAGTAACTTGCTCACTCCTATTATCACAAAAATCAGATAATCTAACTCCTATATTCCGAATAGATTCTTCCCTCCAACTAGCATACAAAATATCAATAACAGCTTTATAAATATTAGTAGTTGAATTTTCAGCTACTGGAAGTTTTACTTGATGCTGATAACTTTGAAACAAATTATTCTTATATGTAATAGCAACAGTTTTAGCATACTGTTTTTGCCATCTTAAAGTTCTAGTTACCTCTTCAGTTTGTCTAAATAAAATTTCTTTTATTTTTTCTATATCATCAACATCATATGGAAGAGTCTCAGATACACTAATACTATCGCTTTTATCACTACGTTTTTCAACAATGCTTTCATCTATACCATTTGCAGACCTTATCAAAAAAGCAGCCTGATTTTTAAAATGCTTTTTTAAATAACTTTCCTTACAGATAGCAAGTTCGCCTATAGTGTTTATTCCAATCTTTTTTAATGTAGAAGCACTACTTTTCCCAACCATAAATAATTCACCAACATCAAGTGGCCACATCTTTTCTTTTACCTCCTCTTCATAAAGAGTATGTACCTTATCAGGTTTAGTAAAATCAGAGGCCATTTTAGCACACAATTTATTATTACCAATACCCACATTAACAGTAAAACCAAAATTATTTTTAATATAATCCTTTATTTCATAAGCAAGTTTCAAATAATCCGAATATAGAAAAGTTGTACCAGTAAGATCAAGAAAACACTCATCTATAGAATATCTCTCAATCACTGGAGAAATGGTGCAAAGATATTTATACATTAAATTTGATTGTTTATAATACCAATTAAAATCAGGAGAAAAAGTAACAAGTTTAGGACATTTTTTTCTTGCACTAGCAAGTGTCTCAGCAGTAACAATCCCATACTTTTTAGCAATAGGACTTTTAGCAAGTACTATACCATGTCTATCCTTTTCACTCCCCCCTATTACTGAAGGTATAGTTCTAATATCTATTTTTTCCCCTTCTTTTAATTTTTTCACTGCAGTCCAAGATAAAAAAGCATTATTAACATCCACATGAAATATTATCCTTTTCATCCCTACCACCTCTAGCTAATTATAGAACATATTTTCTATATCTTCAATCGAACAAAAGAAAAAATATCAAAAAAATTGATATTTTATCTTTCAATCAAACTAATTCCAGTCATTTCTTCAGGTTTTTGAAGTCCCATCAAATCAAGAATAGTAGGAGCAACATCACCAAGTTTCCCACTATGCAGTTTTATCCCTTCACGAGTTACAATACACGGAACTAAATTTGTAGTATGAGAAGTAACTACATTATTATTCTCATCTAACATCACTTCACAATTACCATGGTCAGCAGTAAGTAACATTGTACCACCTAATTCTTCTAGCTTATTATATATTTTTTCTAAGCATTCATTCATAACTTCCACCGCTTTTATCGCAGCATCCAAAACCCCTGTATGTCCCACCATATCACCATTAGCAAAATTCAAAACAATTAAATCAAAGTTTTTCATCTCTTCAAGTAATTTATCAGTAACTAAATAAGCACTCATTTCGGGTTTTAAATCATAAGTAGCAACCTTAGGAGATGGTATTAATATTTTTTTCTCATTTTTATAATCAACTTCGCGTCCACCATCAAAGAAAAACGTAACATGCGCATATTTTTCTGTCTCTGCAATTCTAAGCTGTGAAAGTCCACATTTTTCTATATACTCACCTAAAATATTATCAAGTTTTGGATCATCATAAGCGTGTTCAGCTATAACAGACTTAACAACAGGCATCATTGTAACAACATCAACATTATTAAACTTTTGTGTAGGCATATCATTAAAATCTTTATTAGTAATAGAAGTTAACATTTCTCTTAATCTATCTTTTCTAAAATTAAAAGCAACAACTCCGTCATTTTCCTCCAAAATACCATTTTTATCAAAAGAAGTAGGAATTAAAAACTCATCAGTAATTCCTTCATTATAGCTATTATCAATATATTCATCTATTGATAAATCACTGTATGGCGTAGCATATACAATTGCATCATAACCTTTTTTTAGTCTATCATAATTATTATCACGATCCATGCCATAATATCTACCACCTACCGTGGCAATAGTTCCAAATCCCAACTCATCCATTTTTTCTTTTACTTCATTAATATATTTTTTAGCACTAGTAGGAGAAACATCTCTGCCATCTGTAAATAAATGAACATAAACATGAGTAAAATTTTCATTTTTGCACATATCTAAAAGAGCAAGTAAATGATCAATATGTGAATGAACACCACCATCACTTATTAATCCCATAAGATGAAGTTTAGACTTATTACTTTTACAATGATTTATTACATGTAACAACTTCTCATTTTCAAAAAAATCACCATCTCTAATACTTTTATTAATTAGCTCCAACGGTTGATAAACAACTCTACCAGCTCCCATATTCATATGTCCAACCTCACTATTACCCATTTGTCCTTCAGGAAGCCCTACACTTCTGCCAGAAGCATTTAAAGTAGTATGAGGATATTTTTCCCATAACATATTAATGACAGAATTATTAGATAGTTTAACCGCATTACCCTTAGTATCATCATTAATTCCAAATCCATCTAAAATTGCAAGTAACATTGGTCCTTTCATTATTTCCTCCTATATTCTTAAATCATTTAAACAAAATATCGCATATATTGGTAAATATCGTATTTCCTTCTTCGTAAGAAAATTATTTTCTGTAACTCTATAAGCCTCAAGTACAGTATACTTTTTCATAAAAACAGATAATGATTTTGCCTTTGAATTTGATATTGTAGTAAGTTCAATAGGAATAATCTTTCCCATTCTATTTTGAATTACAAAATCTACTTCTGCTTTACCATCAGATTGATAATAATATAAAGGATAACTAGACTCTGCTAAACATTTAGCTATATAGTTTTCATATAGTATTTTCCTAACCCTCTCATCAGATAGTATATCTTTCTTACTAAGATGAAGCATAGAATATAAAATACCGCAATCATTCAAATACAGTTTAAAACTTTCATCATCTTTGCAACTATTCAGTGGAGACTTTACATCAGTTATTTTATAACTTCTATATAAAATTTGATTAGATACCAAATATTCAATAGAATTATCAAATTCTTTCTTTCTTCTTCCAAACCCTAATAATCCATATTGAAATTTCTTATTTTCTTTTTTCAATTGATATGGTATTGAATCAAACACTTGTAAGCTCCTAGACACATCAATAAGATTATCAGTATCAATAAATTGTTTTTTATAAACATCTATTATTTTTTGTTTTATACAATCAATTTTTAATGCACTTAAACCATCAATATTACCTTGTACTACCTCTGGCATACCACCAGTAAATAAATATTCAATAAATAAATCTAATGCCAATCTATGAAAAGGACAAGTTTTTTTCTTTTCAAAACACTCTCTAATTAAAGTAGCAAGTTCTCTTTCACCTCTCGCCCATAAGTATTCCTCAAAATCAACACCATACATTCCTTTAAATTGTAATTCTTCACCTTTATATTTAGTAATATTCTCTCTTTTAGAAGTTATCATAATAATATGATACTTACTAAGCTCACTCCCAAATAATTTAATGGTTTTTACTATATCAACATTATCAACGTTATCAAAAACAATTAAAGTATCATCTTTTAAAATAGTTTCACCACATATTAAAGACAATGAAAGAATAATTCTTTCAGTTGATTTTTCCTTAATTAACAAATCTTCTAGTTCTTTATTATTTGCAGTATTAAAATAAACTACATTTTTATATTCCTTTTCTCCAAATTCTAATACACTAAATGTTTTACCTATTTGTTTTGGTCCATAAATCAAAAGAGGCTTTCTTACTAAATCTTTCTTCCATTTCTGTAGATATATACTTATTTTTCGTTCCATAATTTGTATCCTCCACACATATTTTCTAAAATAAGTATATTCTTTTTTGCAAATATAGTCAAGGGCAATAAAAAAAAGACCTTACTACTAGTCTTCATACTGCATTAACTGATTCATGAAATTCTAACCTAAGTTTATCAGCAACAGTCACAATAAACTCAGAATTAGTTGGTTTAGCTTTATCAATATCAACACTATAACCAAATATTTCTTCCATCAAATCCCAGTTGCCTCTATTCCAACTAACCTCAATTGCGTGTCTAATAGCTCTTTCAACTCTAGATACTGTTGTATCGTACTTTTTAGCAATATCAGGATACAACTCTTTAGTAATACCACCTATCATACCAGGAGAATCATAAATCATTACAATTCCATCCCTAATATATTGATATCCTTTTATATGTGAAGGAACACCAAGTTCATGTAATACTTTTGTAATAGACTTTTCCAAATTATTATGAAACAAATCAATAGATTTATTACCAAATTTATCTGGCTCCATTACTTCTTCTATTCTTTTCTCAAGTTCTTTTAGTTCAAAAGGTTTAAGTATAAAATAACTGATACCCAATTCTGATACTTTTCTAATCATATCAGGTGCATTATAAGAAGTAAGAACAATTACTTTCTTATCAATACTTTTCTTTCTCATTTCCTCAAGAACAGATTTTCCATCCATTTTAGGCATAATCAAATCAAGTAGTATTAAATCATAATCATCCTTCTGCTTATCAATAAGATTAAACCCATCAGCCCCATTATAAGCTTCTAAAACAACATTAATTTCTTTTTCTTTATTAAAATATTCCTTTACCATTTTCACTAATTCTACATTATCATCTATCATTAGTACGCGAGTTTTTGACATTATTTCTCCTTTCATATACTACCACGCTATTTCATTATATAACAAAAAAAGCTCTTTTTGTAGAGCAAAAAAATGACAACATTTGTCGAACAAGTAAATATATGTAAAATACTAATTTATGTTTACCAATTTATCAACATCATTACCAATTCTTCCAAGCAAAAAACCATCAATAACATTAAAATCAAATTTTGAATAATTACTGGCACTAACACCACCACCATACAACAAACGATTGTCAGGATAACTACTTTTAATACTTTTTAAAATGTCATTAAGCTTTTCAATATCTAAATCTATATCACCACTAATAGCCCACTTAGGCTCATACGAAATAATCACTTTTTTTCTGTTTTCTAAACTTAATTCAGCTAAAACAAAATCAAGACGTTGAATACATAATTTTAATATTTCTTCACTGCTACTATCCCTATTATTTTCTCCAACACATAAAATAGGTACAATATCATATTCAAATAATCTATGGATTTTTTCTTTTACCTCCTCAGAGCTTTCACTTCTATCAGCATGTCCAACAATACAATATTTAACATTCAAAGATTTTAATTGTCTAGCAGTTACATCACCCGTCATAGCAAGAGAACTAGTACTAGAAACATCTTGAGCACCAATATCAATTTTTGAATTGCGAGTCATGCCTAGATAACAAAAACTAGGGCACAATATCAAATTATTATTATTATTATTATTAAATAGTTCTAATTTATTCAAATATTCTTCAAAAGAACTACTATCATAATTACTTTTATTATTCAAAACTAAAATCATATTAACATCCAATATAATTAGTTACAATATCAAACTAATTATAATTCCTTTATAAAATTTTCTAAACACATATAATACTATTTTGTGATAAAGAATAGTCTTCTTTCTCTTTTAAAAAAGTGGCATATTCTTCTTTTTCTTCAGACAAAGAAATGTAATCATCTTTAATAAAACTATTAATTATCTTATCATCACTTTTATTAACAAAAAACATTGCTTCTTCCATAGCTAAATTATTAAAAGCATAATTCACTAATTTATCTCTGATTTGATAATTGTTTTTATCTATATACACTTTAAACATTTTTAAATCATTTTCGTATTCTACTAAACAAACATGTTTCAAAGAATCACCGGCTTTAACACAATAAAGCGTTTTCACAATAGGACTAGTCATTTTATATAATTCAAAATCATGATTATCTATAGCAGTAACAAAACTTTCTAAGCACTTCAAATAATTTGTTTTTTTATTAAAATCATATTCTTTAAGCAATTCCAACTGATTATTATCAAAAGGATTAATCTCTTGAATACTATCATAATCTCTTTTTATATTATCTGTTACTACTATATAGCCCATACGAACCTCCTATTTATCTAACACAGCTATTCCTGGAAGTGTTTTACCTTCTAAATATTCAAGTGTTGCTCCTCCTCCAGTTGAAACATGATATATTTTTTCCTTTAAATACTCATTCTCATTCACTAAAGCAGCAGTATCGCCACCACCTATAATCGTTTTTATATTATTATTAACTAAAAAGTTTAAAATTTCCAAGGTAGCTTTCTTAAAAATATCATTTTCATAAACACCTAATGGTCCATTCCACACAACCGTTTTCGCATTAACTAAATATTTTTCAAACAAGCTTACTGAATCAGGGCCTATATCTAATCCCATATCATCTACATCAATATTATCAATATTTTTAATTTTTGAAGAAGTAGCCATAATATCAGAAGCTACAGCTACAGAAGAAGGTAATATAATTTTATCAGAATATTTATCCAATAAATCTTTGCAATATGAAATTTTATCTTCTTCTAATAATGACTTCCCAATTTCAAAGCCTTGAGCTTTAAAAAAGGTAAATGCCATACCACCACCAACTAAAATATAATCAGCTTTAGTTATTAAATTATCAATAACACCTATTTTATCGCTAACTTTAGCTCCACCTAAGATAACAACATATGGCCTTTCTGGATTATCCAAAGTCTTCAAAGCTGTTAATTCTTTAGAAACCAAAAAACCAATACCACTTTCTAAATTAGTAGCAATTCCAACGTTAGATGCATGATTTCTATGAATTGTACCAAAAGCATCGTTTATAAATACATCGCCAAGACTTGCCCAATACTTCCCTAATTCAGGATCATTTGAACTTTCTTTTTCACCATTTAAATCTTCATAACGTGTATTTTGAACTAATATAATATCACCAAAACTCATATTATCAATCGTTGTCTCTAATTCCTTCCCTCGAGTAGAATTAACAAAAATAACTTTTCTATTTAAAAGTTCACTAAGTCTAATTGCTACTACACTTAAATCATTCTTTTTTAAATCAGATTCTTCTTTTATTCTACCTAAATGAGAAAAAAGAATCACCTTAGTATTTTGACTAAGTACATATTTTATTGTCTCTAAACTAGCAACAATCCTATTATCATCTACTATTTTCCCATCTTTAATAGGTACATTAAAATCACATCGAATTAATACCCGCTTATTTTTTAAATCTAAATCTTTAATAGTCTTTATCATATCAATCACCCATTATTAACATTATAACACGCAAAAATAAAAAAACTCAACATAACGTTGAGTATAAGTAATTATTTTTACTTTACTAATTTAAAGTTTTTATCAAGGAAATATGGACTAATTCCATAAGATACTGATGAGCAATCATCAGAAATTTCTAATACTTGTATATTTTTTTTGTCAATACAATCAGGAGTAGCGCAAGTACCTTCAAAAGGCATTTCTAAAATAAGCGCATTCTTTACAATTATATATTTACCAACGCTACTTACCATAACACTACCATTTTGATAATATTTTTTCAAATCATAACTACCATCTTCTGACAATTTAATTGTCATAGTACCTTTATATTCAGTTTCTCCAGTACTACCAACGGCTACAACTGCTTCACCACTATATGTTCCTACACACTTACGTGTTTCTACAGTATTTGCAGTATTTGTATCTTTTTTTGAAGTATCTGTTTCTCCATCAGTAATAGTAGTTTCATTTTTCTTATCTTCTGTTACATTTTTAGCACTTTCATTCTTTTTTTCAACAGTTGCATCCTCTTTTTCACTAAAAAACTTATCATAACAAATATATCCAGATAATCCTAATACCACTACTAAAAGAAGAACTACTAAAACAATTAAACCTTTATTATTCTTTTTACCCTGTACTTTCTTTTCGTCTAAATCTTCTAATTTTTCTTCCATAAATTTACCTCCTTTTGCATAAAGTATACCCTCCTCCCACAAAAAAAACAAGATGAATATTCACCATCTTGATTTTTTATATAAAAATTTACAAAGATATGTAAATACAAAACTTAACTACTTAGTCATTAGTTTTTTTGCTGTTCTAACCATTTGAGCAGAATAGCCCATCTCATTATCATACCAAGCAACTATTTTAACTAATTGTTTTCCATCAACTTCATTAACACTTGTCAATAATGAGTCAACAACTCCACCAAAATGATTTCCTATAACATCACTAGAAACAATTGGATCTTCAGTATAACCTAATGTTTCGTTAACACTATTTTTTAAAACACTATTAATTTCATCAACACTAGTATTACGTTTTAACTCTAAAACTAAATCTACAACTGAACCAGTAGTAACAGGGACTCTCATTGCAGTACCCTGCATTTTTCCTTCCAAACTAGGTATAACTTTACCAATAGCACTAGCAGCACCTGTTGAAGCAGGAACTATATTTGCAGCTGCAGCTCTACCTCTACGTGCATATATACCTTTTTTATGAGCAACATCTAAAGTAGCTTGATCATTAGTATATGCATGCACTGTAGTCATGTATCCTTTTACTATTCCAAACTCGTTTTCTATTACATTTAAAACTGGTGCCAAACAATTAGTAGTACAACTTGCTGCTGAAATAATTTGCTCGCTACCATCTAAAATATTATCATTAACATTATAAACAATAGTTTTTAAATCACCTTTTGCAGGTGCTGATATAATAACTTTTTTTGCTCCAGCATTAATATGAGCCATAGCTTTATCTTTTTCAGTAAAAAATCCTGTACATTCAAATACAACATCTATATCTAAATCGCCCCAAGGCAAAGTGCTAGGATCACTTTGAGCAAAAACTCTAATCTTTCTATTTCCTACAATTAAATTTTCAGAATCACTTGAAATCTCATCGCATCTATAATTTCTATGATTAGTATCATATTTTAAAAGATAAGCAAGTTGAGAAGCATCAGTCAAATCATTGATAGCTACTACCTCAAAATTTTCATCTTCTTCCATTATTCTAAAAACTAATCTTCCAATTCTACCGAAACCATTGATAGCAACTCTTACCATAAAAATCATCTCCCATAACCTAATAATATAACATTTTCCCCATAAAATCTATAAAAGTTAACACACATTTTTTTACTTTACATGGTTTTAATTCAAAATTTTGCACAAAAAAAGCAACTATATGTTGCTTATTTTAATTCTAAAACTTTATCTCTCACTTCTGGATTTGAAGTCTTTGCTTCTAATTTATGAACATTTTCTCCACCATCTTTGTCTGTAACTAAATCATAATCTTTCAATAAAGCTATTTTATAATCATTAAGGGCTTTCCTTGCTTCTTTCTTAAATTTTTCAAAAGAAATATTTTCAGCATTTAATAAATATTTTTCAAAATATTCAGAATATTCAGCTATATTATTTAAATACTTATCATCAAGAATAACATTGTAATAACATCCTATTAAATCTTCATAATAACAAGCTTCATAATCTTTCTTACTCTTTACATTTTTTATGACTATATCTTCATATTTATCAATTGCTAAATGAGATTCATCTATAACTTTACTTTGAATAATTAGTTCTGGATATTTTTGTAAAAACTTACTACCATATTTAATTAACTGAGTATTAACTTGTTTTTCAGCATAATCTAAATATCGTGCAGTATTACAATACTCTATAGCTTCAACGGTAAAATCTTGATAATTAATATCAGCTTTTTCTTCAAAAGAATCCATCATAGCTAATAAATCAGCCTTTGTCATATCATCAATGACTTTCTTTTCTTCCTCTGATAACGGAAGCATTCCATCTTTATTATTCATAATATCACTTAATTCATAACTAGCTAATCTGTCAGAAATATCCAAATAATCATTTATCTTATCCATAGCAGCAACTATATCTTTTTCCCCAGACAATGCATAACAAACTTTATCGCCATCTAAATCACTGGCATTAGATAAAATTAACCCATTATCATATAACTCTGTAATTTCATCAAAATTAGTATCATCAGAAATGAATTTAATTACTTTTCCATTGGTAACATCAACTTCTGGAGTTCTGTTTCTATATAAATGAACTCCTACTCCACCTGCAGCAATAATTACAGCAGAAAAAAATGCCAATTTCTTTTTATTAATAGGTTTCTTCTTTTCTTCTGGTTTTTCTGAACTCAATTTTTTATCTTTCATATATATTTCATCAATCTCATTATTCTTCAATAATTCATCTTTAGCTTCAGAATGTGAATTCTTTTTTTTCTTTGGTTTTGATTTAATTTTATTACCATTTTCGTCTTCATAGTAAACAAATAAATCTTCTAATGTTTTTAATACTTTCATAATATACCCCCTACAAAGTTACTAAATTATATCACAAATTAAAAAATATGTCAATAATAAAAGAGCAAATCATTGCTCTTTCAACATACCAACTAGCGCTTTAAATTCCGCACCTCGTTCTTCACATTCTTTATACTGATCCCAAGAAGCTGTAGCTGGACTTAATAAAATTACATCTCCTGGTTCAGATAACTGATATAACTCATTAAAGCCATCTTTCATATATTCAAAAGTAAGACATTTAATATTCAAAGACTCAACATATTCTCTTACTCTTTCTCGACATTGTCCGATAGCAAGCACAGCTTTTACATTTTTCATATAAGGAGTTAAATCTTCTAAAACTTGATGACGCTCTAATCCACCTAAAATTATTAATATATTTTGATTAAATGAAGAAAGAGCAATTTGTGTAGATTTGATATTTGTTGCTTCTGTATCATTATAAAATTCACGACCATCAATAGTGTCTACATATTCAAGTCTGTGTTCAACACCTCTAAATGAACTTATTACGGAACGAATAATATCATTTGATACACCAAACTCTTTGCAAGCTCCAATAGCTCCCATGCAATTTTCTATATTATGCATACCTTTTATTTTAATATCATTTATATTAATTACTTTATCACCAAAATAACAAATAAAATTATCACTTAAATATATACCATTTATTTCTTTTGCACTTGAAAAATATTTCACACTACTCTTAATATTTTTAAGAGATTCTAAAACATCTTTATTTTCCATATTAATTATAGTTACATCTTCATCGGTCTGATTAAAGAAAATTTTAGTTTTAACACTTTTATAATAATCATATGTCTTAAAAAACTCTAAATGAGCTGGAAAGAAATTAGTAGCAACCGCAACATTAGGTCTAAAAGTCACCAGATTTTCACTTTGTTGTGCAGATATTTCCATTATCAAAATATCATTTTCCTTTATTTTATTTAAAACACTGCTAAGAGGATAACCAATATTTCCAGCAAGAATAACCCTATCACCATAGGCATGTTTCATTATTTCATATATCAAGCTAGTAGTTGTTGTCTTACCATTAGTACCTGTAACCGCAATTATCTTTACATTTTTAGGAAGTAATCTATATGCCATTTCTACCTCATTAATTACTTCAATACCTAATTCACGAGCCTTTAACACATATTTATGATCAATCGGCACACCAGGATTTTTTATTAAATAATCAAAAGACTCATCAATTAAATCATCAGGGTGTGAACCAAATATTAATTCAACACCTAAATTTCTTAATTCCTGAACTTGATTAGAATCTACTTTATCTTCAGTTTTATATTCATTAAGTATTACTGTATTACCACGTTCTATCAATACCTTTGCAGCCTCATAACCACTTCTAGCCATTCCTAAAATTAAAACTTTATTATTTTTAAACATAATATCACCAATATAATTATACTATAAAATATCAGTTTTAAAACTAAATAATTTATGTTATACTATTTATAGATTGTAAAGGAGGATGTATATGAAAATTATCACATTAAGTGAACAAGATTTTGATAGATTTGCTAGTAGTCATAGATATAAGAGTATATATCAAACATCCTCTTATGGAAAACTTATGTCAAGGCATGGATTTAAAGTTCACTATATTGGTATAACAGACGATTTAAATCATTTAATAGGCGCAAGTTTAATAATGTATAAAGATGTATTTATGAACAAAAAAATAGCTTATGCACCTAGGGGAATTTTGTTTGATTATAGTAACTCTGCATCAATTGATGAACTAGTAAAAAAATTAAAACAAGTATTAGGAAGACAAGATTTTATATTACTAAGAATGGACCCTTACATTCCAGCTACAATTAGAAACCAAAATGGGACAATAAGTAATTTAAATAAAAGTGTTAATGCAACCATGGCTAATTTAAAACATGCAGGATTTAAATATAAAGGTCAAAACAATTATTTTGAAAACGAAAAAGGAAGATTTGAAAGTATAATTCTTCTAAATGATAGAGATATAAAAAATATATATTTAAGTTTTTCAAAAAGTGCAAGACATAAAATAAATAAAGCGTCAAATTCAGGTGTAATGATAGTAAAAGATGAAAAGAAAAATACAGAATTTTTAGCTAACCTTTTAAAAGGAAAAGATGGAAAATCTAAAGAGTATTACTCTGATTT
>AUXO014167843.1_pt1 | contig 13026 bp, 14 predicted proteins | sample 768731 | NCBI WGS metagenome assembly AUXO01 (sample SAMN02715735, study PRJNA202380) | gut metagenome | biome: sheep rumen | host: Ovis aries | place: New Zealand: Palmerston North
TTTCACCTCAAAAAAAAGATAGATTTTCTTTATCTATCTTTATTATACCAAATCTATAATATTTTTAAAATGAATTAACAATTTTTTTAAAGAATAAAATAAATAATAGAATTTCTATAATTATTAATATAGAATCAATTATTATTATTTTAATATTTCTTTTATCATTATATTTAATTAATCCTATAATTGAAAAACCAAGTGATAAAAGAAGCCAAGGAAAAAATAAATTAATTATTGAAATAAAAGCAAGTATTATTGATAATGATTTTGTAATTAAACAGCTTACTGCAAAGTTATAATAATCATTCATAAAATTATTATTCTTTTTAATTTTCTTTTTATTTAGTTTAACTACTTTACTTTTACATTTGGGACAATATTCATCACTATCCTCTAGTTCATAATTACATCTATAACATTTCATGTTTTTCTCCCAATGCTATTTTTCTATAAAATACATCATATCAGTAAGCATTCTTCCATCATAAGGTCCATATCTTTGTGGATTTCCTAATGAATCATTTTTAAAATATATAACAGTTGAACCTCCACCATCCAGATTAAATCCTATTTTACAACCATAATCAACAAATATTTCTGCTAGTCTTTTGTAGTTTAATCCTAAATATGTTCTATTATATTCACTTGTTGATCCAACAGTACTTGTAATAACAACAAAATTTTGTTTATCAATTTGACAAATAGCTTGTCTTATATTATTTGTTTCACTTAAATTATTTTTAGCTACATAGTTTTCGACTAATACAGGCTTAAAATCAAAAGTATATCTTATACCACTATCTATTATTTTTTGTGCTAATTCTTTATTTTTTTTCTTTTGAGCATCTGTTTTTCCAGAATTCATTTTATAATAAACTAAATCACCATCTTTATTTAATCCTCTAATTTCTTTAGTTATATTATAAGTACCATCTGTTGAATCCCTTAATACTTTTCCTTCATTTATAAATAGTGGAATCGGAGGAGTAGCATGCCAACTACAAGGAGAACCTGTTGCCCAGTATGTACTTATGACTCCACTTGCATTAAATGCAACTAAGCCTTTCTTTGAGTTATATGCATCATTTTTATTAAGAATGTCCGTATAATGTTCATGAGCTCTTAGATTTTGATACATTACATAATCTCTATTTGGATCATTATAACAAGCATTAATTTCATTTATTCTTTGAAATTCACCCCAAGAAAAATCAGGCCCTACATTATTTGTCATAACAATTCCAGCATTTATTTTCATCTGATTATATGCATCTTTAACCCATATTCTAGTTACACCATAATTACTTTCAGGTTTTTCAAACCAATATTTTAATGTTTCAGAATTATAACTTTCAGCTATATTTTTATTAAGAACAATAACATTACAGGAAGCTGTTTTGTCATTTTCACTTTTAGCAGTTATTTTAGTAACTCCATATTTAATTGCTTTAATTTCACCATTTGAGTTTACTGTAGCTACACTATTATTACTACTAGTCCAAGTTATATTTTTATTTGTAGCATCACTTGGAGATATTGTTAAATTTAGTTTATATGTTTCATTCATATTAAGTGCAATATTTGTTTCATTTAATTTTAGTTTACTAACTAAAATTTCTTTTTTTCTAATTATTATATCTTTATAATCGACTACAGATGGATTACTAACTGATGAAACACTTATTTTAGTGCTTCCTTCTTTAATTCCTTTAACCTTTCCATTTTTATCAATTGTAGCTATACTACTATCACTACTTTTCCAAGTTACATTTTTATTTGTTGCATTACTTGGTGATAATGTATAAGAAATTATTACATCTTCTCCAATATTAATAACTGATATATTACTATCTATTTTTATACTATCTACATCAATAGTAGATTTTTTTACAGTTACATTACATTTTGCTTCTTTTCCATTATTACTTACAGATGTAATAACTACTTTTCCACTTTTTATAGCAGTTATTTCACCTTTACTACTAACTGTAGCTATACTACTATCACTACTTTTAAAAGTTACACTTTTATTTGTGGCATCACTTGGAATAATAATTGCTGATAATAGTACTTTATTTCCTTCAAAAGTTTCTATTTCTGTTTTATCTAAACTAATTGATTCAACATTTATTACTTTTTTTGAAACTTCTACTAAAACCTCTGCTTTAATATTTTTATCAGTTTCACTATAAACAGATATAACTGCAGTTCCTTCTTTTATAGCTTTTACTTTTCCATCATTTATACTAGCTACTTTACTATTACTTGTATTCCAAATTAATTTTTTATTTGTTGCATTTGCAGGTTTAATAGTAACAGTTAAATTACTACTATCTCCTTCTATTAATTTTAATGAAGTTGATGAAAGAGTAATTGATTCAGGAAATATGTCTTTTACTATCACATTAAGTGTAGCTGTTATTCCATTATTACTGTTTATAGTTATAGTAGTTTTTCCTTGTTTTAAACCTGTTACTTTTCCATTTGAGTCAACTTTTGCAATCTTTTCATCACTACTAGTATAAGTTAATATTTTATTTGTGGCATTATTTGGCAAAACTTCTGAAATAATATTAAATGTTTTTCCAATAGTAATAGTTTCTTCTTTTTTATTTAATTTTATTTCTTTTACAGAAATAGGTTTTATTACTAGTTTAAATGATGATTCTTTTTGATTACTTGCTTTTGCATATATTGTAACTGTTCCTTCCTTTTTAGCAATAATTTTTCCACTTTCATCTATACTAGCTATTTTTGTATTACTACTACTATAACTTACACTTTTATTTGTGGCATTATTTGGATTAATGGTTACTTTTAAATTATGACTATCACCAATATACATGTTTTCTTTTGGATTATTTATAGTAATTGATTTAACAAGAATTTTTTCTTCTTTTACATAAATAATACAAGATGTTTCTAGTCCATTACTTGTAGTAACAGTGATTAGCGCATTTCCATAATCAAGTGTACTAACATTTCCATTTGAATCAACTTTTGCAACCTTTTCATCACTACTTTTCCAAGTTAAATTTTTACTATTAGTTCCAATTACATTTAGTTTTATTTTTTTGTTTTTTTCTAAAGTTACACTTTCTCTATCTAAATTAATACTACTCATTTCACTCGTAACTTTAACAAGGCAAGTTGCTACTTTTCCATTTTCACTTTTTACACTAATAGTTGCTGAACCTTTCTTTTTAGCAGTTACTCTTCCATTTGAATCAACTATTGCAATTTTATTATTATCACTTGTCCATACAACATTTTTATTATTTGCATTTGATGGAAGTATTTCTATAGATAATTTTTCAACATCATCAATATTTAACTCTAAATATGTTTTATCTAGTAAAATACTCTCAATTTCTATATTCTTTTTTTCTACTGTAATATTGCATTCTTTAGTGTTACCAAATAAATCTTTTGCTATTATTTTAACTTTTCCTTCTTTTTTGGCTGTTACATTACCATCTTTATCAACTACTGCTATTTTTTCATCACTACTTTTCCAAGTAACATCTATGTTAGCAGATATTTTTGTTTTTTCTCCCTCTATTAAAGTATCATTATATTTATTTAAAACTATATCAACTAATTCATTTACATTAACAGCACATTTTGCTTCTAAATTGTTTTTAGTTTTAACAGTTATGATAGCATAACCTTCCTTTTTAGCTGTTATTACTCCCTTATCATTAACTGTAACAATAGATTTATCACTACTTGACCATTTTAATCCTTTTGTATCAGCTTTACTTGGAAAAACTTCTATTTCTAATTGTTTATTTTCTCCAACATATAAATCAAGTGAATTATTTTTTATTTTTATTTCTTCTATTTTATCATCACTTGTAATAACAGTAACTACTGTTTCTTCTTTTGTACCATTATCACTCTCTATTGTAAGTGTACTTTTTCCTTCTTTTAATCCTGTTATGTTTCCAACTTTATCTACTTTTAATACTGACTCATCACTACTTTTATATTTAACATTAGTATTAACATTTTCTTGACTATTTATCTTATAATTAATCTTTTTTGTTTCATTTACATAGGCTATAATGTTTTTATCTATATCTATATCTTTAACATCAATATTATCAACAACTACTTTTAGTTTTTTTGTTTTATAATCATTTTTAAATCTTAAACCAATTTCAGTAGTTCCATTTTTTAAAGCTGTTATTTGACCTAATTCATCAATTTTAGCAATTTCCTCATCATCACTTGTAAAAATATAATTATTATAATTAAAATTCTTACTATATTTAGGTATTAATTCTAATTGATAAGTATTTCCAACATCAATAATTGCTTCATCATTCAAAAAATAAACTACATATTTATCAAGATAAAAAGAATAAACTCCATATATTATAATTAATAGAATAAATATATAAAAAATACTTGATAATCTTGTCTCTTTCTTTTTTTCTCTTTCATATAGCTGAATTCTTTCATTTTTTGGAATAAAACTATTACTCATAACACTCTTTTACCACCTTTTTATTCATCATATTCGTCATAAATATTTCCAACTATTTCTTCAACGGCATCCTCAATAGTTACAATTCCTATGAATTTATCTTTTCTAAAAATTGAACAAATACTTTCATTTTTTTCTTGCATAAATCTAAATACATCATCTATTTTTTCATTATAATTAAATCTTTGCATAGGTCTAATCAAACTAATTAAATCAACTATTTCATTATCTCTTTTACTAATTATTAAATCTTTAACATTTAAAACACCTATAATATTATTTTCATCTTCTGAGTAAACAGGATATCTTGAATATTTAGTTTGTTTAATTATTAAAATATTATTTTTAATATCATTATCTATATTTAATAAAACAACATCCTTTTTAGGAGTCATTACTTTTTCAACAGGAATATCATTAAAGTCAAATATATTTAAAATATATTCTTTTTCCTTTTCTTCTATAATTCCTTCTTCTTTTCCAAGTAATATCATTTTTTTAATATCTTCTTCTGTTAATTTTTCTTTATTATCTTTTATTCTTAATAATTTACAAATAAATTCAGTAGAAATTGTTAATAATTTAATAAGTGGATAAAAAATTATTCTTACAATATTAATAAGCCATACAAACATTCTTGCTACCCTATATGGATTATTAATAGCTACTCTCTTTGGTACTAATTCACCAAATACAAGCGTAAAATATGATAAAACTAAAGTTATTAATATAACAAGTAAACTTCTAATTACAGTTTCAGATACAAATGATATCTTTAAAAAGTTAATAAAGTAATCAGCAAAATAATCAGCAGCAAATGCTGAAGCTAAAAAACCTGCAAGTGTTATACCAATTTGTATAGTAGATAAAAATGCTGATGGATTTTTTATTATTCTATTTATCTCAATTGCTTTTTTATCTTTTTTTAGTACATCTTCTTGTAATTTAACTTTATTAAGTGAAAGAAAAGCAAGTTCACTCCCAGAAAAAATCCCATTTAATATAATTAATAATATTAAAATTATTATTCTAAATAACATTCTATCCTCCTACTTATTATTATCTTGTTCTTCTTTTAATAATTTAATAATTAATCTTTCATTTTTTAAACTTTCTTGTATCTCTTCATGTAAACGTTCTAAAATAAGTTCACTTTTAAGATCAATTTGGTAATCATTTTGGTTTCTTAAACTATCTTTTTTAGCTTGTCTATTTTGACTCATCATAATAATAGGTGCTTGAAGTGATGCAAGACAAGATAATACTAAATTTAATAGTACAAAAGGATATGGATCACTTGCTCTTTTCAAAACTATTGTATTAATTATAATCCAAATGATTATAAAAAGTGAAAAAGCAATAATAAAACTCCAAGAACCAGCTACCTCTGAAAGCTTATCAGCAAGCTTCTCTCCTTTAGTAAGTGCTTTATCTTCTTGCTTATCAACATCTATTGTTATTGGTTTATCAATAAGCATTTCAATTAAATCATTTTCATTTTCTTCATCTATTTCTTGTTTTAAAAGTTTTTTTACTAAATCTTTTTTTGTTATATTACGTTTATTTTCCATAATTATCCTCCATTTTATCTAACTAAATCAATTATAACACAAAACAAAAAAAAAAGTAGGATAACCTACTTATTTTCATTTCTTCTAGTTTTTGTATTTGATGGTCTTCTTACTGGTCTTCTTGTCCCATTTTGTCTATCATTAGGTCTTCTTATTGGTCTTCTTTGATTTCTTTCATATTTTTCTTCATGTTCTTTTTCTTCTAATTCTTCAGTTTTTTCTTCTTCTTCTACATCATCTTCATCATCAAATTCATCAATTTCAGAATTAGTATTCTTTTTGAAAACAAAAGTATAAACAATTGCACCAACTAAAGCAATTCCACCTAAAATTAATATTGCAACTCCACCATGTGTTTCTTTTGCCTTTTCTTTAGCTGCTTCTTCTTCAGCTGCTTTCTTTAATGCTTCTTCATTTATTCTAACACAATCATCTTTTCCTTTAGAAATACAAGATACAGCATCTTTATCTCCTTCTTCATAAGCTTGATTAATTACTTCTTCCAAATCTGTTGAATAACCAGTTGCAGCAAAAATATCACTTATTACAACAAAAGGTGTTCCTGTTGATGATGCATCGGCAAATCCTGCTTTATTAAATTCAGAAGCAACAGATACTCCTAAATCATAATCTTTTCCTTTTTCCCAATTTACATGGTCTACATATAATTCTTTACTAACAATAACAAATTTTTTGTTATAAGAACTTAAGCCCTTTAAATATTCTGTTTCCGCCTCACAATAAGGACAACCTCCAGCCTCAAATACATAAACTTTTACCTTTTTGTCTTCTTTCTTATCTTTTGCATAAACACAAAAAGGTACTAAACATATTACTATTAATAAAATAGCAAAAAATCTTTTCATAACTTACCTCCATCATAATTATTTTAATACAATTAATTTCTTTAGTCAATTTTAAATGTGTGAATTAATTGTGAATCAGTTATTTACTTTGTGATGTACCTGTTTTGTTTCCATCGTTATTTTTTCAAAAGTATATCCTTGAGATAATGAATATTTAATCATATCTTCAAGCTTATTAGCTGTGTATTGTTTTATATCATGCATTAATATCACATTACTTCTATTTTTTGATAATCCCTTTTTATATTTACTAAATATACATTCTTCTTTAAGACTCATAGTTTTTTTACTTGCACAAGACCCAGCATCTTCAACACTAGTAGTCCAATCAAAATAATGATATCCTCTTTTAAGTACTTCACTAGTTATTCTAGTCATTATTCCTTTACTATAATATTTACTAATTGTGTTTGATGAGCCTCCTGGAAATCTTATTATAGTAGATTTTTGCTTTGTTATTTTATATACACGATTTTGAACTGATTCTAAATCTTTAAAATATGCTTCATCACTAGCATATACCTTTTTATAACTATGAGTTGCAGTATGAAGAGCTACTGTATGCCCTTCATTAAACTCTCTTTTAATATAAGAATCACTTCCATTATTTGTTACAAAAAAAGTAGCTTTAATATTATATTTTTTTAATATATCTAATATTTTAGGAGTATAACTAGATGGACCATCATCAAATGTTAAATAAATAACACCTTTTTTCCCACCACTAAAACTTGCAGATGTTTGTGGATCATATACATAGACTTCTCTCTTAATAGTACTTTTATTATCACTTGAATCAATCGCAGTATATGTTACTTCATAACTTCCAACTTTACTAGTATCAACTTTATTATCTACTTTTATATTAGTAACACTCTCATCACAATTATCAGTTACTGTGTATCCTTTTTCACTATATGTTGAACCAAGTTTTATATAAACATTTTTACTACCTTTTAATTTTATTATAGGTGCTTCATCATCACTAACAATTAGTTTTCTTTTAACGCTTACTTTATTTCCACTTGAATCTGTAACAGAATAAACTACTTCATCATTATTTATATTACTAATAACTTTATCAATAATATTTCCATCATAATTATCACTTGCTTCAAAGCCTTCCTCTTTGTAAGTTTGTATGCTACACGTATGACTAGGATTGTTTCCTTTTAGTGTTATTTGTGGTTTTTCATTATCAACAACATTTACATATATTATTTTTTTAATGTTATAAATAAATATTTTAAGACTATATTCAATTTTATACTCACCTATTTTTTTACTATCAACACTTCCATTAATTTTTATTTTATCCTTAATATTTTTTTTCAAATAATTTGCTTTTATAGTTGGATACTCAAAATTATCAAAAACTTCAACATCTATTACTCTATCAACAATTTGATTATTATAATAAACAAGTATTTTTGGCTTTGTGACAATCAAAAAAGTAATAATAAATATCAAAAATACTATTATACTTAAATAAATTACTCTTTTTTCTCTTATCTTACTTCTCATATACTACATACCTCAAGTATATTATACCCCTTTTAAAAAAAACAAATAAACTATTTATTATTTTTTACACATTTCATACACCAATTACATCCATTGCAACTATCATTTCTACCACATTTAGCACATTTTGGTTGAAGTTTTAAGTTTACATTATTATCTGGTATTTGAAGATGACTTCGTCTTGCCATTACCCCTTGATATGCTTTAATCACATGATATGTTTTTCCATCTTTTACAAAATAATTTCCAGTTCCAATAAAATTTAAATTAACATTGTATTTAAGACACTCATCATATATTATTTTTACCCAATCATAATATAAAGGTCTATTTCCATCATAGTTTTCTCCATCAATTAAAACTTCATTTATTTTCCCAGTTTTTAAATATTCTTTTAATGTAATCTTGTCAATCATTGGAGCACACATAATTACTTTTTTATATGATGGGATGCTAAGTAATATTGGAATTCTTTCATCTGCTCTTTTTTGATTTTCTGTAGTAAAACATAGTATAACATTTTTATATCCATTACCCCAATCGGAAGGAAGGTTATCTATAACACGACTTGCTCTTTTTGTTTGAATCCAAAAAGTCACATCGGTTCTCTTTTTTATTATTTCCCAGACTTCTTCTCTCCATGCATCAGCTTCTTCTAAGAAAAAATCACTAGTCATACATACGTGAACTAAAGAACCACTTTTTATTTTATAATTACCATTTTTATCTTTTTTTAGCGGTAAATCAAAATTTGTTTTTACTTTATATATTTTACTTCCATCTTTATCTCTTTTTTTATCTAAATAATACATATAACAGTTGGCACATCCTTCAGAATACTTCTTACATCCATGCCAAGGATTCCATATAATATCAAGCATTATTTTTTATTTTTTTCCTTTTTTGCTTTTCTAAAATATATAATTGCTAGTACTATCCAAACAAAAGAAATAACAAAATCTAATATATAAAGATATCTGTTACTATCAAAGTTATAATTTAAAATTGCACTTGCAATCCAACAAAGTGCACATACTATATATAAAATACCTAATAATTTATAATTAACTTTTTTCTTATTTACTTCTTTAATACTTTTTTTGATATTTTTTTTGCTCATTTTTTTCTCCTTTATATTTTAATATTTCATTAAACAATAATGCATGTCCTTTATTCATAAGATTATCATCAATTATTTTATTAATCTTTTCTACACTCATAAATTCAACATATTCAACTTCATTTTTATCAATTTTTAATTTGTTTATATCTATATCTTTTTCTAAATAATATAAAAACCTAACTGGAAAATCAAGAAGTCTAAATCCAAGAGATACAATGTTTTCTTTTGAAATATCTAAACCTATTTCTTCCTCTGTTTCCCTTATAATAACATCGAATGGATCTTCTCCTTTGTCAATATGACCACCTGTTGAAGAATAAAGTCCACCTTTTTCCTTAGATGTTTTTTGAATTAAAAATTCTCCTTTGCTGTTTTCAATAAAAATGATTGAAACAGCTATATGTTCACCTGGAGCAAACTTTGTTTGTTTATCTTCTCTTACTACAACTCTCCCTGTTTTTTTTCCATTATCGTCATATACATCTAATAATTCCATGCTTTCCTCCTAATGATTATATTTTTTATTTAATAATCTTAATGAAATTGCAATTATATAGGCTAATAAAAATAAAATCACAAACCATAGTATCGAAGAAATAATAGTTTGATTTTTAACCATTAAAAATGGATAAGGACCAATCACTACATTAAAAATATTTAAATTTATCAAAACAACAGAATATAAAAATGTAAAACTTAAATTATAAACACTATCTTTCTTTGTTATTTTTTTTATATCATCAAAAAATACAAATGAAATAAATGCTAAAATAGGACATAAAGTATGATGACATAAAAGTGAATCACTAATTAAAAGTTTATAAAAATCAAATTTTCCCATTGGAATTAAAATAAATAATACTACTAAAAATGTAATGCTAAGTCCAATTGTTGTTAAATACTTAAAATTACTTAACCATTTTGGTATTTTCTTTTTTTGTATTAAAAATATAACATATAAAAGCGAACTAAATAATGCTAAAATATTTGAATCAATTGTATAATACTCAACACTTATTCTTCCAACTACATTATATGAAATTGTAATGCCAACTATCTCAAGAATTACTATTATAACATTGATTATTAGTGAAATATTCTTTTTATTCATACTTCTACTCCTTACACATAATTACTTTTTTCTATTAAATGTTTCAATAATTGCGCATATTTTATCTGATACACATAATATTATACTTTCCTTATACCTTGGCAATCTTATATTTAATGGAAACATATGTGTATATATCATATTTTTTTCAATCTTATTTAATCCAAAATCTCTTTGTGCATTTAACATTGCTGTTTTAGCATGTTTAAATCCATGAAGTCGATGAGATTTATCATTTTCATGCCAATCATATAGAAAATAATCATGTAGTAAACATCCTCTTACTAAAGACTTTATATCAACTTTCATATTAAACTTATATGCTATTTTCAGTGACATGTCTGTAACATTTAAAATATGTGCATAAACACTTGTTTTTCCATGTTGCATATATTTTTTTTGACTTTTAAAACTCTCAGAATTAATTATATCATCAGCATACAATAAAATTATATCATAATATTTTCTCATAATCTATTTTTCCATTCTTTTAATTGTATAAAACATATATTTTGGTATTATTAAAAAAAATTTACAAAAAGTAAATTCTCTATTTTTTCATCATATTATCATACTCATAATCGTATGGATATGCATTTATTTTCATTAAATCTTGATAATCTGGTAGATATAATTCTTGTCCTGCTTTTATATCATTTGGATTTTCAATATTATTGTATCTTGCTAATTTCATAGCAGTACTATAAGATCCATCATTATAGAATTTTTCACAAATAGCTGTTAAACTATCACCTAATCCTATAACATATAATTGATTATTTTCTTTCTTTAATTCATTTGTTTGTTCTTCAACATTTGGAATTTTTATAGTGTCCCCAGCTTTAATTTCATCAGGATTTTCTATACCATTATATTCTGCTATTTCATTATAATGATCACCTGATCCATAATATCTATTTGAAATATCATATAATGTATCTCCACTTTCAATAGTATAAGTATGATCAGGACCCTTTTCACGCTTATTAACTTGATTTTTTACAATCATTCCACCAGTTACTATAGAACTAACTGCTAGTCCAGTTGCAACAACTTTTTTAAACTTCTTATTCATTTTTAATTCTCCATTGCTTACATAAAAATTATCTCATCAAATTCACTTAATGTCAAATTATCTATATATTCTATTCTTCCATATCCATAAGGATGTTTTTTATCTGGCGATTTACCAGCAAGCTTAGTTCCTACTATAGTCATTATACTTGAAAGTGCATCACTCAAGTTATTAACGGCATCTGAAATAATAGCTATTGAATTTAACATCCCCACAAAAACCTTAAAACCAGATAATAAAATATTCAAACAAATACTGATTATACTTGTTTGAATAACAATCTTTTCTCTATTTTTAATCATTTTTTTACCTCTATTTCATTATAACATGTTTTTATTTATTAATCTCTCTTATTTTTTTTAAATCTTCAAGTATCGATGGCCATTTAAATTGACAATAATACCTATGTGATTCAAGTTTGGGATTATAAATAATATTTCTATTCCAATTTTGATATGTTATACTTGAAAAATGAGGTGCTTTTATTTCACCAGCTTTATTATTACAAAAATAATTAATTAATTCTTCTTTTGATGCATAAATTCCATTTAATGGATTTCCATAATAAATATAATCTGCTTGATTTTGTTTGCTAATCCCTTCAAATAAACATCTAATTACAAATTTTTTTATAATATTCTTATGATTAAAGTACTTGTTCATTATTTTTATTTCTTTTTCATATCTTTCTTTTAATTCAGATGCAGGTAATCTTATTTTACCAGAACCATCTAAAGTAAAATCTCCATAATGATATAATAGAAGAAATTCAATAATACTTTTTCTGAAATTCATTTTTTGTAAGAAATCAACAAAAGAATTAATCGGTTCTGCATGAACTGAAACTCTAATACCACTTTTTATGCTTATGTTTTTAATTATATTATTAAGTCTAATATAAACATCAGCTTTATCATAAGTTTTATATCTTTTACATACCAAGATGTCATTATCCTTTATATCGTTAAAAATAAATTTTATAAATGTTTTAATATTGTCATTTAGTTCACTATACTTTTTATTATTAATTGATTTAGCAAAATCACATTCATTTTTATATCCTTTTGTCATGTTTACTTTTCCTCCTAATAATATAATTAGACATAATTTATTAAAAACACTATTTTTTTTTGAAATATATATATCTTTTTGTTCCATAAAAAAAAGTTGCAAATGCAACTAATTTTTTATCTGGGGCGAGATGTGGGAATCGAACCCACGCATAACGGGACCACAATCCGCCGTGTTAACCACTTCACCA
>AUXO018480357.1_pt1 | contig 13025 bp, 11 predicted proteins | sample 768731 | NCBI WGS metagenome assembly AUXO01 (sample SAMN02715735, study PRJNA202380) | gut metagenome | biome: sheep rumen | host: Ovis aries | place: New Zealand: Palmerston North
CCACGCTCTGCCATATCCTCTAAAATGATATCCATGACAGCATAAGCACGTAACGCATCCGCATCTGCATCAGACTCTGCATATCCATATACCTTTGTTGCCATAAATATCATCTCCCGGCTTAAATTCACCGAATTATTTTACTACTGTCTTAATTATTAACTCTGCAATTTCGCGAATTACACCATGTCCCCCTTGACGTTGTGAAACGTAAACAGCCACGTCTTTTACGTCTTCAACTGCATCAGCCGGACAACACCCGAATCCTACAGCTTTAATAGCCTCTATGTCATTTAGATCATCACCAATATAGCATACATTTTTCATAGATATATTTCGTTGCTGACACAAATTTTCAATCACAGCAAGTTTGTTAGCGCAACCGCCTTCTAAAACATCCAAATGTAACTTATTTGCTCGGCGCTGATTCAGTTCTCTACTCTCACCAGTCACAATTCCTGTGATGATGCCTTGTTTCTGTAACATCTGAAATCCCATTCCATCTCGTGTATTGAATTTTTTTAGTTCATCACCATTTTCAGAATAGTACATTCCACTGTCAGTAAGGCATCCATCACAGTCCGTTAAGAACATTTTAATTTCAGGAAGATTTTGCTTGCCTGCAATACAGTTCTTCTTCATCAAAGATTCTATAATTTGCCAATCACTTGGTTCATCAATTTCAAAAAAAGTATCTTCATTCATTTCCACTGCTTTAATATTGCCAGACAGGCGATTTTTAGTTCTTAACAACGCTTCACGTGTTGTGATGTAAAATGCACCATTTTCTACGAAATATCCATTAAATTCCTGTCGCCGTGGTCGATTATATACATCATAATTAGACGGTTTTGCAAAACCTGTATCATCTATTGACCAATTGAATCGTTTTTGACGAACCACAGAAAGAACACTATCCGTTCCCTTTTCATTGAAAACAGTAAATCCACGATTCAAATCATTACTTTGTAACAGCGGTGAAGTAGCCTGTATAAGGATAATGTTGTTAAAATCATGATTTTCTGCAAATTCAAGCATGGCAGACTCTGTAGATGCCGTATCCGTTGCCGTCAAAGGCGAACGACCAATAACCTCGATTTTATCAAATCCAATAATTCTTCTTTCCGATTTGATTTCATCGACCACAGCATGAATTTTCTCACTATCAGTAGCCACAAACACCTTATCAATCTGACTACAACCACAAGCAGCACGTATCGTCCAAAAAACTAACGGCTTTCCACAAATCCTTTTAATATTTTTGAGCGGAATAGATTTACTACCTCCACGAACAGGAATAAACGCAATATTCATTATACTACACCCTCTAATTTTATTTTCTTAATAATATAATCCAACATATAATCATAATATTTTTTGATTATATTAAGCGAAAGGATATTCGTAATAACCAGTGAAAAACATATTGTAATAGCAAACGAATATACCATTGGGAGTTTTAATAGCGATGTGATATGAGTAAACAAGCCGATACAAAATGGATGAATTAAATAAATCACAACAGAATTTTGTCCCCAACGTTTAAGAAAATCTAAATTCGGCAAAATTACAAACAATAACAAGAATACACCTACTGTAAACAACATATAGATATACTTTATGAGTAGTTCTGTATTTGTCCCATAAAAATCATGAGTCGCCCAATTATATTGCACAATCCCCATGCCTAAAAATAAAATAATGCAAAGAAAACTCATTATTCCTATCAAGAAACAAATCTTTACTTTATCTTTTAGCAGCTTTAGTTTATCAAAAGATATGCATACTCCTACACAAAACAAAGGAAATAAAAGGAACACTCTGCCCAAAGAACAAAAACGCCAAATTGTTTCAGAAAACAAACATGGAAAAATAAATGATATAATCACTGATATGACACATATCATTAGCGCTGGTATTTTATGATACAGAATTTTCATTATAGCAAGGCAAAGAATATACCAATATACATAGGATGGTATAAGTATATTGTAGTTCACTATATAGCCTCTTATATAACCGTATAATACATATATACCATCAAAAATCACATAAGGAATAATATACCTACAAAAAATTTTTTTAAAGCTTGACGCTCTCTTGCTCAATATTCCAGAAATTAATATAAACATTGGCATATGAATAGAATAAATCAAATAATGTGTTATGCCATAAATATTAGCGCCTAGGTTTTGTCCCCCCCCCGCCAACATATGTCCTAACACCACCAGCCATATTAAGAAGCCTTTAATTATATCCAATTCACATATCCTATAATGATTCATTTTTCCTCCTTATAGAACTTATAAATTTAAGATTACCTTGCGTAATATCCCACAACATATTCTGTGCATCAATAAGGCGTTTCTTCGTTTCTTCTTTACTGTGAATATCTAAAAATATTTGTATAATATTCTCACAAATATCCCCATCATTCTGATTCAAATTTACATACCAATCCGTAGCATTAATATCCTCCAAAAACCATTTCATCTTATCATGTGTTCCTAAAGAAATTATTTCGCAATTAACCCCAAATGGTATCATTTGAGCATGTCCACGCATACCAATAACTGTATCCATTTCATTATAAAATTTTATAACATCTAACGGATAACAATACACCATATCATTCAGTTCGTATTTGATATTCCATTTCTTTAGCCACGGAATAAATTTTCTATCATTAACACAATGACATACATAATGTATTTCATATCCCATTATTTCTAGTTTTTTTACAGTTTTAGCAACACTATTTAATATTTCTTCCTTACGATTACCAAATCGCAATTCTTCTCTATCAAACGCCATATTTATTGCTATCTTTCCAGTTTCCATTTTAGGTGGGATTAAATCATTATAGATTTTTCTAATGATAGTTGTTGTACAAGGTTGATATTTAATTTTCGCTTGTAAATTTAGTGGTAAAATACTTTTTACTGCATCAATACTTCCTTGGTTACGCAAGCCAACAAATGAACTTTTTTTAACTAAGCATTTCAGTGAAGACTTGAATATTTCATTTGGCACTTGACCAGGAAAAAAATTATATCCAACAGAAAAAATTATAATTGGTACGTTAATCATATCTATTTGTTCGCTAGAAACAGGCCATTGCCAACCACTAATATCATTTATGTTCGAATCAGGAAGGAACAAACCTCCCCCCCCCACCCACAACTTAGAGCAAGAATTAATCGTTTCAATTGTTTTTTTAGATACAGCATCTCTAACTGGAACAATTTCCCATTGCTCTACTGGAAAATATGAACGCACAGTTTTTCTAACACATTCTGATAAAACATCATCACCGGTATTACCTGCTAAAAGCAGTGTAACGTGTGCATATTTTTCATTGCCCTCCCCGCAAAAAGTCTGTGATTTTATGTAGTCATTACGTTTTCTTAAAAATCTTTCTCTATTCAATAGCTCTTTTATACCATAGCCAAGTTTAAACAGAGATATTACTTTTGAAATATAATTCCTCATCGTTTCCTCCTTTTTGAATTACATTAGTCTTATTTTAAAAATTTATTTTCTTATTTAACATTTAAGTTTCTTCTTTATAACTTCTTTCATTTCCAAAGGGATACATCGCTCCCCCCCCATTCCAATACTTGCTATTCCTAACATCACAGCTAGATATCGCAAGAAATATATATCGTATAGTAATTCAAACATACCTGCTAAAACCACAGTCACAAGAATCGATATAAACATATAGCTATCATTGTATATCTGTACCTTCAATCTAAATCTTGTATACCACCAGTGCATTAACAATAAAACAATATAGCTGAAAAAAGTCGTATACGCTGCAGCTACGAAGCCAAATAAAGGAATAAAAACTGCATTTAATGCCAAATTGCTGATAGCAGCAATTATTGTCCCTATAGGAACAAATTTTGTCTTTTTTAAATGTAACTCAATATTGACATAATGTGTGTACACATACTGGCAAACAACACCACAAGAAATCGGGGCCACGCAATATAAGCCAGCCATATAGGACTCTCCCCCCAGCAATTTTATAGCTTCCGGAGCCAAAGCCACACATATTAGTCCTATGCTACATCCAAGGCAAACAATAAGTTTCACATTCTTACGAATTTCAAGGAATTCTCCTGCATGATATTTATCATGAAACCACGGCAACCAGCCACTTGCCACTGCACTCGTTACCACCGTCATTAATAAACCATAACTATACGCAATACTATAAACGCCTACATCAGCTTGATTGCACAACTTGGCGATGAAAATCCGGTCTGACTGCGCCAAAAGATTCAAAGACATTGCATGAACGACCAGCGGCAAAGATAATAACAGTCCATATCGCCAAAAATCAGTATTAAAGGAAATCCATCCTGCTCTCCATGACTTATACCATAACAGCATTGCCAATGCAGCCAAAGGAATTACTCCACCTAAAATTCTGAATATCGCCCGGTCACCATCAAAACCTAACATAAAGAATAATGATAATAATACATTACTAAGAACCAAAAAACATGAAATGCGTATATTTTCCTTATAACGATAACGATAACGACATCCATTTTGGTAGAATTCAACTGCAGGAGTCGAAAGTAGCTTTATAATAAGCAAAATCACCGCAAAGGCTGGAAGTTCGAACCAAACAGAAATCGAATCGATAAAAACAAACAGAATAACAGCCAAAACACTAGTAACCATCAATGAAAGCATTTGCATGGATCCTATGTAATGGTCAAGCCGATCTGGATAATCCAACTTTGCGCGACCTATACTGTAAGACAAGTTAAGTGTACATATCAATGCTAACAAAGAACTCCACGAGGTGAATGTTGCCGTTATACCATATTCTTCCGGTGTCATCAAGCGGGTAAAAATAGGGGTAGTAATCACCCCTATTGATTTCAATATAACGGAAGATACCACATACCAGCTTCCCGCTTTCAAAGCTAATTTGTTTATATCCTGTTTTTCATTCGACAAACTATATATCACCTACAGCTTAGTGCTTTACATACTTTAATTTGTCACGCTGAACCTGCTCTATTGGAAGAATCTCCTCTTGTTTATAATTCAACGCTTCATAAGTACTAATCAAATTGCGTTTCAGTTTTCTTATCCCATCCGGCTCCAACGATGCGGCATGGTCTGTACCTTTCCAGGTACGATCCAGTGTATAATGGCGTTCAATAATATGCGCACCCAAAGTGTAGGCAGCGACATCTACTGCAATGCCCAAATGATGCCCCGAAAAACCGATAGCCTTGACCCGAGCTTCATACATCTCTTTCAAACGAATAATTTCCAACAAGCAAATGTCTTTAAACGGTACCGGGTAACCTGAAGTGCAGTTGAATACTACTAAATCCTTTGCACGGTCATATTTCTCAAAAAGCTGCACTATTTTCTCTTCTTCCGCGTGAGTTGTCATCCCAAAGGAAAGCTGAATCTCACCTTTGTAGTTCTCACAAAGCCACTGCAACATCTCATAATGCGTATTGCAGGCAGAAGGAATCTTGATGAATTCCGGTTCAAGGCTGGCAATTTCTTTAGCACTGGTCATGTCCCATACGGATGTAGAATATATTATCCCAGCTTCTTCACACCACTTTTTCAACTGCGCATGCTGCTCTACTGTGAACTCTAAAAATTCCCTATGCTCACCATAAGTAGCTCCATAAGAATTCGCTGGATTTGGATGAGGTGCATTATATTGTTCCTCTGTAAGCAATTCTTTTGGACATCTCTTCTGGAATTTAATCGCATCAGCTTTACAAAAATGAGCTGCTGTCTCGATCAAATCATGGGCAATATCCATCTGCCCCATATGATTGCACCCAGCCTCTGCAATAACAAACGGTTTTTTATACATACTCATTTCCTCCTAATGTAATGAATTTACCCTTTAATATTTAATCTTAATATTAACAACTATAATCAACAATATTATTTTCTAATGAGCAAGCGCTTTACTAGAAAAAATGGCGTTTCCCAATTACGCTTCTTTTTTTTTGCATAGTGGATACATAATAAAATAAAAAAACCACACTGCACAAAAAACGTTTGGAAACATATAATCAGTAAAGGCTCGCATTAAAAAAGTGATAAAAAATAATAACATTAAATAATTACATTCTCTATAATACCTAAACAAACAAGATAGCAATAATCCAACAGTAATTATAAAAATAACAATACCATATAAAGCATGAATCATAAGAAATGAAGAATGCAAATGTTCAAATGGAACATACCATAAATAATTCGCACCGAAAATGAGGTTCATACCATTGTATAATACATCATTTAGATAAGGAATCCATATAAGATATGTCCTTGAACTCTCCATACCTTTTGCCTCAAAATTATATTGCATTACATCAAAAAATCCATAATTATATGCATAATATGATAATATTATAAGAAAACATATCATCATTGATAATATAAGATATTTATATTTAAAACTATTTTGGAACAAAACTAGCATTGTACAACCTAATAAAAAAAATACCGTTGTGATAATCCCCCCTCTACCTATTGCAGCTGTGCTAATTATAACATTTAGTAAAGAACTCACCCAAACCACGCTTAAAGAAGTTTTAGCTATACACAATAAACCTGTATAAAAAAGAAGGATAATTGAAACATAGTTCTCAGAGCTTTCACTAAAAAACGTAAAAAAATTCCAATTTCTTAAAAAGTGACTTATCAAAATCATTGCTAAAAATAAATAAACTATAATTGCAGTATATGATTTTATTGGAAAATACAACAACGCAATAGCAACCGGTAGATATACAGAAAAAACAAAAAAATAATGCAACGGTATATCGACATGATTATAGCATGAAGATAAACATCCCAATATTAACATAAACAAGGCAACGAACGCTTGCATCTTAACTTGTTCTATTTGTTGCTTTTTATACGAATGCAATAGCAACAAAATCCAAATAATATATGCAGGAAAAAACTCCAGATTAACATTAAAAAAACTCATTCTATCCAGCAATACCAACATAAAGAATAGTGCAACATTAATGTTAGTTACAAGATCTAAAATAGTTTTTTTATTAAGAAATATTTTCATTTTTCATATTCCTTTAACGCATTTTGTAATTCTCCCATTGTTGCAGGAAGATAAATTTCTCCCCCACTCGCCTTATAAACCAAAGAAAATCGTTTTAAAAAATTATCCAAGCGAGATAATTCATCATTGTCTATTCCACACATTTTATATAGAAAAATGAGCTTAGGGGTATAACCATAAAGTATATATGGTGTTATTGCAGCAGTTGAATTAACAGAAATCAATGTTGATGTATTAATATCATTTGACAAAGATAATTCAAACATAACATCATGAGGGATGTAGGCGCATTCATATAAACAATCTATTTTATTTTTAGGATGAACCTTCAAAGCCACATTGAAATATTTTTTTGTAACATAAGAAAATATTGTTTCTTGACACTCTCCCATTTCTTTAGAACCTTCAAAAGAATATATTTGAAATGGAGTTTGAAGTAATATAATATTATACCCCTTTATAATTCTCCTTGAAAAAACATCATCCACAACATTCCTCCAGTCACTACTCTCCATAATATCGACTGGTATTTTTCTTGTTTTTTTTACTGTTTTATTTATCAAATCAGGGCGAACTGAATATACAACTGAAAAATTATTAAAATATTTATAATAACCAAGTATTCTCATCAGCAATTTCGTCACCGCGCGAAGCTTGAATGAATCTCCAGCCATATATGTATCCATTCCATCTTCTCCCACACATATTTCGCATGAAACATTATGTCTTAGCAAAAAATCAATATATGGCATCACTAATGAATACCTAATAGTAAAGTTAATTATCCTTTTAATATCATACTTCATCGTTAAGTTTTTTAAGCTTTTATATGTAAAAATGATATGATATCTTGCGCACCATCTTTTTTTTACTGGAAGGACTATGACTTCCTCTAAGTTATCTATTCTATTTACCATATCTTTAATAACATCCAATTGAGTCTCACTGAAGACTGTATCATGTAACACAAAACAGTATGACTCTTTTTTATTACTTAACAATAAACTTAATGCAAGTATAAACTGATACGGTGTCGAAAACCATAATATAGTCATGTCATTCTCCTTCTATAAATATATTCATACTAAGAATCATCGTGATAATTCATTTCCCATCATATCTTTTAATATCTCTACCGTATGCTTAAGTCCAACTTTATTGTCAAAGCATCCAATCCATTTCAATTGCAAAAGTTCATTACATGAAATCGAAGAATTAGTCATTGGATTGAATCCTCTTTTTTCTTTCTCATTCGGCAGTTCAATTCTTAACCTCGAATTAGATATCTCCGAAAATATTTCTGCCATTTTGCGTATACTAATAATTGAATTTGGATTCGATATATTATATGCATTGGCACTTTCACCTTTCAATAATACTTTCATAATTGCAGAGGCACAATCCAAGCAATAACAATAGCTTCTTATTTGACTGCCATCACTTTTCATGATAATATCTTTTCCTCTTGCCGCAGCATATGCCCACATTGATGACACACGATTGTCCGTCTCCTTCGCTGTAGGCCCATATATATGACCTGGCCTTGCAATAACAGAATCTACATTGTACTCGTCATAATAAGACACGCAAAGTGTCTCAGCTGCCCGCTTACTAACCGAATAAGAGTTTCTAGGATTTAATATATCAATCCATCCATAATCTTCAATTTTACTAGGTTCATCGCTTTCATTTTTCCCATAAACCTCCGACGAAGAAATATATAGCAGCCTTTTAACTTTTGCATTTTTTGCATATTCCAATAAACATCTCACACCAATAAAATTACTCAACATGGTTTCCACTGGATTCTCACTAATACGATTCGGTGAAGCATTACTAGCTCCATGTATTATATAATCGCATAAAAAATCAAATTCAGCATTCAATACAGTAGCATCATAAGATATAAATGTAAAATAATCGCGTTGACTATAAGGAGCAAATCTTGCATTTATACTCTGCTTATTTCTTCCTGCAGCCAGTATATTAATCTTATCTTCATGGGTTTCATTCCAACGAATCAAAAGATCAACTATTGCCGAACATATTAACCCTGTGCAACCTGTAATCAATACAGTTTTTCCTGCCATTTCTACAAGTTCCGGCACATGCTTTATTGTTTTATCTAAATCTTCTAACCAGATTTTGCTATCATATATTCCCATATTAATCTTTCAACCAATCCGATCTTTTTGCTGCCAATAAAGCTTTAAAAATATCTATATCTTCAACAGTTGTCAATTTGATATTCTTTTCCGAACCAGCAGAAAAATACACTTGTTCTCCCATCTCAATTTTTAATGTGCAAGATGCAACTGAGTTGGTAATACCTACTTTCAATGCTCTACGGTGCAAATCACAAATATCTCCAATCCGAAAAGCCTGTGGCGTCTGTGTTCGTTTTAATCTATCTCTAGGGTAGGAACCAACGGATACGGTTCCATCTTCAGTTTGCATCATTGCTTCTGCACAAGGAATAACCGTAATAGCATTACCATATTCACGCGCCACCCGTATATTATCAGAAATAATCTCGGCACTAACCATAGGACGAATTGCATCATGAATTAAAACAATATCATCTATTGAAAAATATCTCTCCAATTCCATTACTCCATTACGAATGGAATCTTGACCATTTTCCCCCCCTGGCACAATATACTTAAGCTTTCTTATATTGAACTGCTTTGCATAAGCTTGAAGTACATTTTCCCAACCATCAATACATACTACAGCTATTGCATCAATCTCAGGATGCCGTTCAAAAGCTTCCAACGTATATATAATAACCGGTCTTTCATTCACTGTTAAAAATTGTTTTGGAATATCTTGATGCATACGATTTCCAGAACCGCCTGCTATTATTAATGCTATATTTGACATATTTTAATCCTCCATTATTAATTCAAGTTTATCTTCTTTTTCTGCCTCTTCAGCAGTTACCGGTTTCATATAATCTCCGTATCTTTTTTCTAGATATTCATTAGGATTTGTTGGTCCATAAAAAGTTCTTCCTTCAAACTCTAATTTCGACGGATAATCAAACCATTCTTTATTATATGTTATCGCAGACATCAAGCTAATATCTCTTCCAAAATAATCTGTTATTTCACAACTATTACCAGTGTAATTTAATTTCATTTCTAAAAGTTTTATTATTTTATTCTCATCGAAATTAGATAAAATATATTTAGCAAATTTAGATATCTGTTTTGCAATAAACCCATGATTTTCAGGAACACCACTAATGAGTAATTTATATAAATGTGAACACCAAATATTAAGCAATAATCCCATTCTTGATGGAGGGCATTTATAAAATGGATAGATATCAATAAATGCATTATCAATCCGAGAAATTTTTCCATTCTTGATTACTTTACACAAAACTTTTTTATCATATAGCTTCATAGCTATACTGTGATTATTATCGTCATTTAAATAGCTTGACACAAAATAATTTGGTATCAGCTCGTCTTGATAATCTATCAATTTCCTGGCATCATCAATGTACATAAGAACGTCAATATCATGATCCCATGGTATAAAACCTTTTTCCCTAACAGCACCTATACATGTACCATAAGCAATATAATATCTCAAGCCGTGTCGTCTACATACTTCATCCAATTTTATTAATATATTTAATTGAACTTTTTGAATCTCATTCACAATAATATTTAACCCCCCTATACTTCTCATATGGAGAATCTAAATCCATAAATATAATTCTATGTTCTGGTTTACGATTTTTCTCAGGCGGCAATTCCATATAATTTCCATAACGTTTAGTCAAATAATCCTTTGCACCTATTGGAACAGGAAATATTTGATCTTCAAATTCCACCCATTCTGCACTGTCAAACCATTCTCTAGGATACAACCAAGTAATGAACGGAAACATAGTAAATTCCCTAACTAGCTTTGCACTATCATATTTTTTATCACATATTGTAGCTATTTTTTCTAAATTATGCCAAATGAAGTACCTGACTCTCGATGTTCTAAAAATTCCTAATATTATTTTCGCAATCAATTTTACAATTTTACTTTGGCGAGCGGGAACACGACTTGCTTTAAAAAGAGAGCACCCTGCAGCCACTATAAGCTGAATATTTTGTCCTAATTTTGTATTTGGGCATGCATGAAAAGCCGCTATGTCGATTGCCAGCCCTTGATTAACATCAAGATCAACTGTCGAATCAGTAATAAACGTTGTATTATTATCACGGATAGACCCCGTAAGTGTATGGTCATTGTAATCTTTAGTTTGAATACAAAGTGAATATTTTCTTTTATCTGCTTCTTTTTCCCATGCTTTTATAAATTTTTCAAAATCAGGAGCTGGAAAATTCAAATCAATATCATCATCCCAAGGAATAAATCCATGATGCCTTACGGCACCAAGCAAAGATCCTGCAAAAAGATACACACGTATATTACGCTCTTTACAAAAATTAATGACATAAGTTGCCATTTCCAAACTTTTTTTTTGAAGTTTTTTTAAATCGTTTTCTGATAACTCAATCAAGCTTTCCCTCATATTACCATAAAGCCTTTCAATTAATAAATTTAAGCAATTTACTTATCTCTGTTACTGATCGTATCTTTATATAATCAATATTATAAAAATCCGCTTTATAAACCCCTTCAATATTATTAACCAAAATAGATTTCATTCCCAACTGACGTGTTGCCTGGAAATCTTTATTGACATTATCTCCAACATAAACTATATCCGCCGGATTTAATCTCCATCTACGAATCATAATTCTAAATGCAATATCACAAGGCTTCCTAAACTGCACTCCTCCCAATTCATCCGTAATGATAATGTCATCTACCATTTTTTCAAGCCCCAATACTTCGAGTTTATTGCGCTGTCCTTCTGGTCTGCCATCAGTAATAATTCCTGTGCGAATTCCTCTTTGTCGTAAATTATCCAACATTTCTTTCACGCCATCATACAAATGAATACTAGGTCTATGCCTGCGATACACTTTTAATGCCGTTACTTCCTTGTTTTCGCAACCAAATTCTTTTAGTAATTCATCTATAGCTGGTTTTCCATCTTCAAAATACTGCCAAAGCTTATCCTCATAACCGCCACCGAAATAATTGCTTACCGCCTTGAAGCCAGATTTAACATACTCTTTTTCACTGTACAAAGTATCATCTAAATCAAAAATAACCCCTTTAATTTGGCTTTTGCCGTCTTGTATACAGACAGACTGATCAAATCGGCTATAAATTGCACCATCGGCAATTTCTTGCTGATAACCTACGTTTTCGCCATCCATAAGTTTCATTATTACTTCAGCACTTCTTGCCCCAGCTTTCATAGATAAAGGAGCCCCACCACCAAAGCGCGGATTGATTTCAATAAACCAATCACCCCCTGCCTTATCTCGAATCAACTGCACTGTCATAGGACCACATGGCCTAAATGCTTTACAAAGGATTTTTACTTCCTCTATCATGGCTTCATCCATACATATCTGTGTTTTCAAAACCTCGCCAGCTCTGACTTGTAGACGTTCACGAGGAACTATGGATAATGGTTCACCATTCCAGCCACAAAAAACATCTATCGTGAATTCTCGACCATCTACAAATGGCTGCACAATATAACCTTTTACCTGTCCTGCATATACTTCTAATTCTTCAGCGTTGTCAACTTTGTAGGCATTAATGGAGCTGGAACCATCTTTTGGTTTTATAAATGCTGGATAACCGCCTTTATATTCCTGCCAATCATTTACTGGCATAGGCGCATGGAGCCCACAATCGACAAAAAATTGTGATGTATTATTCTTATCACGGCAGATGCGGATTTTGTCTGGAGCACTAATCATGACTTTTGTGCCAATCGCATCGAAACGGTCTTTATTCTCGCTGAGTACCAGCAAATCCGTATCAATGGTTGGTATCAGTA
>AUXO010929621.1_pt1 | contig 13024 bp, 10 predicted proteins | sample 768731 | NCBI WGS metagenome assembly AUXO01 (sample SAMN02715735, study PRJNA202380) | gut metagenome | biome: sheep rumen | host: Ovis aries | place: New Zealand: Palmerston North
AGGCCTGTCATGCCGGGCATCATGATATCTAACACGATGACTTCGTATGTGTCGGAGGAAATATAGGACCATGCATCATTGCCGTTGTGGACGATGTCAACGGAATATTTCGCTTTTTCAAGCAGGAGCTTTAATGCTTTTGCGGTAGCGACTTCGTCTTCGGCTATCAGGATACGCATGGATCACACCTCCTTTTCGAACAGTCTATACGGGCAACCTGAAATCCACCTGAAATCCTGACAATAGTATAATACTTGATAGACATACCGTGTCCAAATAAGCGAAAAAAACGGCAATTCCCGCTTTGTGTCGTGTTAATTTCCCCGCGGACATCGTATCCTGACACCGGTCGAAAGGAGGGCCCAGACCTTGGATCAGAAAAAGACAGGACAATTTCTCAAGACCTTACGTAATGAGAAGGGACTTACGCAGGAACAGCTCGCTAAGCAGTTCAACGTGAGCAACAGGTCTGTCTCCAGATGGGAGACCGGCACCAATCTTCCCGATATCTCATTGCTGGTCGAGATAGCCGATTTCTATGATGTCGATGTCAGGGAGATCATAGACGGGGAAAGGAAAAGCGAGATGATGGATAAAGAAACAAGAGAGGTCGCTGAGAAGATGGCGACCTATGCGGGCAATGAGAAGGACCGCATGCTTAAAGGCGTTCAGATAGCGGGAATAGCGGGAGTAGTGATCACATTATTAGCTATTATTATGCAGATAAGGGGATATGACGTTTACAAGCCTGATGTGAACAGATCATTGGGAATATTCCTGACATTTCTGGCCTTTGCCGCAATGTCGGTTCTCACATTGTATGTGACCGGAATCCTTAAAAAGATAAGTAAACACAGAAAGATCGTAATACTGATAAGGGTATTGACGATCATCCTTTTGGTTGCGGTAACGCATTGTGTGCTCGGAGGTTTTCTGGTGGTAGGCCTGTTCGCAGTGAGCATTTACAGCGCGAAGGTCAAGGTCACGAACGACACTGCTGATTACAACACTTATATCCACAGTCGGGAGATCGATACTGAATACATGATGGGAAAACAGCCGATTTTTGATATCTTCCCTGAGACACTCAATGCACCTGTTGATGAATTCCAGATCACGTACTATAACCCGTGGGATCCACAGTACATCGTATACATGACTTTGGATTACGGCGACAAGTATGATGAGGAGATCGCAAGACTTCAGGCGATCGGCATTGACGATTACAAGGGCATCTATACCGTAACAGGTGAACCCGAAGGATATGACCTGGTTGCTATGGATTCTGATGAGTACAACGGATTTGTTTATGCCATGATCCCGGAGAACCCGGGCGGCAACACGAAGATTACTTACTGTGCTATCATATTCTGCAACTATTTCCTTGATCTGGACGTGCACGAATACATGAAGGAAGAGTACCTGCTTCCGGGCTTCGATGCAGGCGACAACAATCCGTATAGAGAAAAGATGCTGGGCTCATGAGGAGAAGATGGCAAAAGCGGATAAGACAAAACGGATACTGATCTTCTGTCTGATCATTACGGTTATGACCTTCATAAAGGTCATGTTCTGGAGCTTCGGCGATCTTGACGAGCTCTGGAACTACAACATGAGCAGGGGAGTTGTGATGGGGCTGGTCCCATACCGTGATTTCAACATGGTTATGACTCCGCTATACGCTTTTATAAGTTCAATAGCACTTCTTGTATGCAGGACTCTTATTGCATACAGGATATCCTGCTCAATAATCCTGTCCGTCTTAATGCTGCTGGTATTCAAAGCGGTCTCGGAGAAAACTAATCCGTATTATGCGCTGCCTTCTGCTTTGCTTTGTTTGCTCTTTTCGGGAGTTGTAACTTATAACACCCTGTTTATGATATTTGCGCTAATAATATATCTGCTGCTGTTGCAGGATAATTCCGGCACAAGGAACTTCCTGACCGGCCTGGCTGCAGCAGGCGCTGCCCTCTCAAGGCAGACATCAGGCGGAATTCTTATCCTGATACTGTTTGTGATCCTGGCTGTTCATTTAGATGGAGAGGCAAAAGGTGAGCGCAAGATAAAAGATATTCTCTTATATCTGGCCGGCGGATTAGTCCCTTGTACTGCATTTCTTATTTACCTTCTTGCCACAGGGGCTTTTGCGTCATTTTGGGATTATTGTTTCTTCGGCCTTTTTACATTTGGAAACGGTAATGGAGATTTCCAGATAGCGGCATTGCCTTATCTCTTCATTGCTCTTTTGGGAATAATCTGTGATATTTCCTTTGTAAAGACAGACCGTAAAACAGCCATAACTCATTTGCTGACAGGCATTCCGGTGCTCCTTATCAGCTTCCCGATCATTGACAGTGTTCACACTTCTTATGCAGCAATATGGTTTTTAATCCCTGTTGTGCGCTATATCGAAAACCGTTTCGGAAGGCAGTTAAGCAAGAAGATATCCGTTTTCCTGTCTGCTGTTTTAGCGATCGTCATATCAGCCATGACTGTTTTTGGTGTTGTTGGCTGCGGGATTATCAGATCATCTTCTGAATTAAAAGGGGTGCTTGCCGACGGGGCTTTAACTGATGATTATTACAATCTGGCAGAAAAGTGCAAAGCCTATGAGGAACAGGGTTATAAAGTAACGGTGCTTTCCAACTCAGCAGTCTTAGTGTCGATCGTAAAAGGTGATATCGATCCTGTTTTCGACATGTTCAACAAAGGAAATTTTGGAGTAAATGAACCGCTCAAATATATTCAGGATATCTGCTGTGAAGATAATTCGCTGATTCTCATGCCTGACGATTATCCCACTGAGGGCTGGCAGAATCCGGAGGGTGTATATGAATACGTCACCTCGCACTGTGAAGAAGTTGATTCCTACGGAAGGTTTAAGTTGTATAAACCTGTCTGATTTGGAAGGAGCAAGCCATAAGACATCAAAACATTAACAAAAATCAATGATAAATTGAATATTTATCTTAAACCCTGTTGATACAATGAAAGCACCTGACTAATCAAAAAGCGAGGTGCTTTTATGTTGGATCTTAAAGGTAAATGGGTTTTGGTAACAGGTGCTGCAAGGGGCATCGGAAGGCTTGCCGCGCTGAAGATGGCAGACTGCGGATGCAACCTCATTCTTCACAGCAGGGACATCTCCCACACAGCTTCTCTTGAAGAGGAACTGAAGGTCAGGGGCGTTTTGTGCCACTCAGTTTCAGCTGATCTTAATGATATTTCTTCAGTTATGTTAATGCTCGAAAAGATCGACTCTCTTGGCGTCGACGTCGACATCGTATTAAATAATGCCGGCCTTCAGATCGCATACAGGACTGACTACTATAAGACGCCTGCAGAAGATTACACAGTAAGCTTCAACGTTAATACGATAGCTCCCGCCATGATCTGCTACCACTTCCTTCCGAAGATGGTGGAGAGGGGCTTCGGACGCATCGTTAATACGACGAGCGGCATCGACAAAGAACCAGAGCAGGCAGGCTATTCTGCAGCAAAGGCAGCGCTCGACAAGATCACAAAGGACATGGCATCAAGGCTTTCGGGAACAGGCGTTGCGATGAACCTAACCGATCCAGGCTGGTGCAGGACAGACCTTGGCGGTCCCAACGCGCCCAACGCACCTGAGAGTGCAATTCCCGGTGTCATCGTCGGAGCATTTGTTGACGATAACATCAACGGGCAGATCTTCCACGCGCAGGATTTCGCGGGAATGACTCTCGAAGAAGCAGTAAACAGCATCAAATAAAAAGGGAGATAATGTATGGAAAACTTCACGTTCTACTCACCCACAAAGTTCGTTTTCAGCAAGGGCACGGAAGCTGAGGCAGGGAAGCTCGATCTCCGGATTTGTAACTCTTAATGAGGAAGACTGCGCAAATATCTACAAAGCAATGATCTGATAATTATTTATATTTTTTGGAGAATATCTGGGCTGTCTTTTATGACAGCCTTTTTTATCGTGCTTTTGAGACGTTTTTCACAATACGGATGTTATGGCGCTCCAAATTGTCTGATTTTTTGAACATTTTTTCAAACGGCTGTCTGCAAACGCCTCCCTGTAACTCAACCGTAACTGTGCGTTCATTTGACTAACATACCGATTTCCTATAATCCGCAATAAGTATACTTGCCATTATTGTGCAGAAATGGAGCAGGGAGACCGGTGAAAAAGGACGATCTGAGCGACCTTAGCCGCAGGGAGCTGGTCGATACTTTGTATAACCTGATGAACGAGAATGAACGGGGAGTTAAGAAGATCCCTGTTCCAAAGCAGGTTGCAGAGGAAAGACGGAGACTTCGGAAAAGAGCTAGGGTGACAAGGACAATTGTTACTGCTTTAGGAGCATTGACTGTAGTTGCTGCAGTTGCTGTTTTGTTGTCCACATTTCTTTTCACGGCAATTCAGGTATCCGGCGACAGCATGGAACCTACCTTATCTGACGGTGATGTTCTCGTTCTGCTCAATGCCCGCGACTATTCGAGCGGACAGCTCTGCTGTGTCGCCTGGCAGAACAAATTGCTTATAAAGCGTGTAATTGCTGTCGGAGGTGACAGCATTGACATAGACAGGGAAGGCAATGTCTCGGTAAACGGAAAGAAGATCGACGAACCTTATGTTACCGAGAAGAGCCTTGGTGAATGCGATATAGAATTCCCGTATCTTGTGCCCGAAGGCCGGGTATTTGTAATGGGAGATCAAAGATCGACATCGATCGACAGCAGAAGTTCTGCTGTAGGCGCTGTGGAAGAGGATCAGATAGTTGGCCGGGTCTGGTTTAAAGCGTGGCCGTTTGGGAGCTGAATACAGTGAATAAGCGCATTGAAAACTACATAATGCTGCTTAACAGGGCAAGAGCAGGCAGGAGACGGTTAGTGTCCCTCGTACTTGCTCTGTCTTTAGCTGTTTCAGGAAATGTTTTCTGGCTCATGCGCGGAATCGGAACCGCTTTGACCGATGACCTTGTATGCGGACTTGAAGAACATGTTCACAGCGAAGAATGTTATGAGAAAAAGCTTATCTGCGAAGAGGAACATGAACATACCGATGAATGTTATGAAATGATCCTTATTTGCGGTAAGGAAGAACATAAACACACTGAAGACTGTTATGCACCTGTTTCCGTTCAGCGCGAGACACGATCTGATTGGGAAAAGACGATCCCCAAGACCCGTGGTGTCTATGCGAGCGATCTTATGAACGTTGCCGCATCTCAGACAGGTTATGTCGAGAGCGAGGACGGATATACAAGATATGGTGACTGGTACGGCAACCCGACAGCTGACTGGAATGTGATGTTTATATCATTCTGCATGCATTATGCGGGTATCAGCAAGGATAAGATACCCGGCGGTGCAGGCTGTTGGACATGGCAGGTCAAGCTCGAAGAAAAAGGACTTCTCATTACGGATCTGAATGTTTTACCTCAGATCGGTGACATCGTTCTTGCAGATAAGGACGGCGACGGCAAGTGCGACCGTGCCGGCATCGTAGCAGATGTTACTGACGGAAAGATCAGTCTGATCGAAGGTGATGTTGACGGCAAAGTCGGCACTGCATCTTATACTGCCGGCAGTGGCGTGGTATTCGGTTATGTTTCCGTTAATTCTTTAGATAAGCAGGAAGTAAAGCCTGATGATGAGGCTGTATCCGAGACTGCAGAAGAAACAACAGCCGCGTTACCGGAAGGAACAACAGAAGAACCCGCCGAAACAACGGAAACCACCACGGAAGAAAAGGTTTCTATTTTAGAATTTAACGCTGAAACAGAATCCGGTATCTGCGTTAAAGCAACTGCACCTGCAGGTGCGTTCCCTGAAGGCGTCACTATGACCGCCGCAGATGTTAACGACGAGAATATCATCGCCAAGGCTGAAGGCGCTGTGGAAGAAAATAAGGAAGTAAAGGGAAGTATCGCTATAGATATTACCTTTAAAGACAGTGACGGAAATGAGATTGAACCTGCGGAAGACACAACGGTTAACGTTAGTATCAGCATTCCTGAAGATAAGCAGATCGATGCTGATTCCTACAGCCTTTTCCATGTTAACAATGATGGCGCGACAGAGGTTGAAGGTGTTCAGGCAACGCAATCGGAAGTCGTTTTCGAATCTGACAGTTTCTCTATCTTTATCCTTACGGCAACAGGAGAAAGAAGCAAGGACAAAGTACATGCATGGATCCAGAATGCCGGCATGGGCACTCTTGAAGATCATAGAGAATATGATCCTGAAACCGGTACATATGGCGACTATATCGTTAATGACAGAGAATATCCTTACGTATTGAGAGTAGGTGACACTATAACCCTTATCGGATATAACGATCAGCAGACTCCCGGATTTGTGATAGAAACTAATGACGGCAATAACAACAGTAATAATCACAGAAATATCGAGATAGTCGGCGAACAGACGGTTGAAGGAGATAAGGTAACTGCCGTAATAAGCGGTGTCGGCTCCACTGGATGGAGATATGAAAATAATCACTGGATAAGAGATTCCGTCAGGATCAGACTTGAGGGTACCGATGAATACTTCTATATCCAGGTCGATGAATACGGTTCTTCGGGTGCTGTGGTTGATTTTGATAATGTTCCTGTTTACAACAACAATAATGACAATATATGGAATTATTATGTCCGTGTCGGCCAGACGATTTCTGTAGCCGGTACGCCTAACGAAAACGGCAATCATTGGCCGTATATTGCAAATGAAGATAATCCGAACGGCTGGATAATAACAAACAATGCTTCATACCAGCAGCTTGATAACGGAAAGAGACAGCTTACAATCCCTGCCGAGATTTATTATGGAAACCGCGATAATGTTCAGATCATTACCATGTATACACCGCAGGGCTCAAAGAAGGTAAGGATCATCGAGAATGTTGACGGCAACATCGATCATGCCGATATCGAGATTGCGGATGGCGGTGTCTATACCAATGTTCAGATCGAAGGCGGTAATAATGGCGAACTGTACAAGACAGTTACCGAATACCAGTCATTTGTATATGACGTCAATTATTCTGAAATGCTCAATTCGCAGGGCGGAGTCGTCCAATTCTATGATAACAATGCAGGATATGCACCAATCACTCCTTCAAGATTTATAGGCGGTAAGGATCCTGAAACCGGTGAATGTCATGACTACTGGTCTGATCCTAATTATGCTCCAGGCAATTCACAGTATGAGTTAACTTCCAAGTACACTTGTCCGCCCGGAGAGACTTACGATATGGGGCATGCCCGTTGGAGCAACAAGAGATTCTTCTATCAGGATGTAGCAGGTGCTATATTTGATGTCGAACTTCAGATTATTCCCCGCCATGTCCAAAAGTTTATCTGGAATGCTGATGCAAATGGCGGAGCCGGTGGATGGGATCCCATTTCCGGTCAGAATATCGAATATGATATCCATTACAACCAGGGTACGGGCGGCCAGTACAGGACGCGTACGGACAATGGCCCCTGGTCCGACTTTATTGATCTTAAGCCGGCTTCTTCCGGCGGTATCGTCGAATATAAAAACGAAGTCTTCAATCTTGGTAAGCAGGCCGTGATCGATGCTTATAACAAGTGCCCGAACCATTCCGGGCTTGATTTTACAGTTCATCACGATCTTGCAACGATTGAGTTTACCGCGAGCAAAGTTCTGACAGGAAGAACTCTTCAGAACAACGAATTCCTTTTTAAGCTCTTCCCGAGTGTTGAAGAGGCAATAGCTGATCCTGTTCCGACAGGAATTGCTTCGGCGAGAAACGATGCCTCGGGAAAAGTGGTTTTCGAGAATGTCGAATTCGAAAACGTTTCAGGTGAGCACACATACACTTACTACATGAGAGAGATCCCCGGAGACGATGAAGAAGTCATATACGATCCTGTTATCTACAAGATAATCATTGACGTAAACAAGGTAAAACATAACGCCGGGCCTGAAGGTCAGGACATTGTCGTTCCTGTCGATATAAGGTCGTTTACAAGACTTCGAAAAGGCGGAGATCCGACTAATGACAATGACTATCTGCCGGCTGACCAGTTTGTATTTAATAACACAACGAATAAATACGTTCTGCCTGATACAGGAGGTGGCGGCATCGCACCATACTTTGCCATCGGCACAGTGCTGATCGTGGGAGCCCTGATACTGCTGTTGCTCAGGCGGCGCAAGGAGGTGGATTTGTGATAACAACCGAAGTGATTAAAAAGAATGAAATAAATAAACTCAAAAGGAAAGGAACAAAGAAAATGACTAAGATAATGAAGAAGATCACATCCGTTTTCATAGCTTTCGTTATGATAATGGCGATGGGTGCATCGGCCTTCGCAGCAGGCCCTTACACCATTACGATTAAGAAGAAAGATACGAGTGATAAGTCTGTTCACAAGTATGAAGTTTTTCAGATCCTCAAGGGAGAATCGACTGACGCAGGCCAGCTTCACAGTATTGACTGGGGCGATCATGTTGACGTATCCGATGAGTCTGCCGTACTCGCAGCTTTATCGGGTGCTACTGTTTTGAACACTACATGCTCAAATGTTGAGGATGTCGTTGAGGCATTAAAGGATTTGGAGAGCAATTCTGCTCCGCTTGACAATTTTGCTTCAGCAATTTCAGATTTTCTGAAAACAACATCATTGACGGCTACTCTTGCGGCAAACGCAAGTTCAACAACTGTTTCCGTAACAGAGCCCGGCTATTACATGGTCAAGGATACTATTACGGATAACGACAACCCCAGTGCTGTTTCCAAGTTCATGCTTAAGATCGTAAGCAATACAAATATTGATATCGATACAAAAGAAGAGATCCCTACACTCGATAAGGTGATCGAATCAGCAACTGACAGCACATCGATCACTACTGATGGAAAGAAGAATACAGCAAGTGTCGGCGATGATATTAACTACAAGATTACAACAAAGGTACCTAATCTTATTGGCAAGGGTTACAAAGATAAGTATTGCTTTGTTGTTAACGATGAACTGAGCGCAGGTCTTACATATAAGGGTACAGCAGCTCCCACGATAACTATCGCAACGTCTCCCGTAACAACTCTTGTTGCCGGTACTGATTTTACTTTCGATAAGGATGACAGCGGATCCACAACAAAACTTCAGATCGTTTTCGATCCCGCAAAGATGCTCGAAAAGGGTACGAGTGCAGCTTTCGCAGGCAAGGAAATGACGATCAAGTACACTGCTACTCTTAATGAAGATGCAGTAATGACAGATGCAGGAAATCCTAATACTGCAGAACTTGTTTATTCAAATAATCCTTATCAGACTTATGCAGGTGATGTTCCTTCACCTTCAGAGCCCCACGGACAGACACCCGAATCAAAGACAATTACTTATACAACTGAAGTTGAACTTGATAAGGTTGATGCAAACAATACTTCAAAGAGACTTGCCGGTGCTGAATTCCAGATCACGGGTCTTTCAAGCAATCAGGTCGTAACAACTGCCCAGCGCCTTGAAAGAGATGACGATGCAGGCACACTCTATAAGCTCAAGGACGGAAGCTATACGACAGAAGCTCCTGACGGAACAAATAACGGCAAGTATGAAGACGGAAAGTACAAACTCGTTGAAAAGACAGAAATAGAGGAACTCGAAGGCTCACAGACGATAGTTGATTTTGTCGTAGGTGACGACGGTATCATCAATCTTTCCCGCCTTGGTGCAGGAACATATACGATCAAGGAGACAAAAGCTCCTACAGGATATGTAACGAGCAACACGGAGCATACGCTTGTAATCGACTGTGATCTTTCCGGAACAGCTCCTGTATGGACATACACATTTGACAATGATGACATTACCGCAACACCTATCTCCATCATGATTGTCGACAACATGAAGGTTTCTGATCTTCCTATCACGGGAGGTATCGGTACTACAATCTTCTATATTGCAGGTTCAGTATTGATACTTGCAGGTGTTACACTTCTTATCGCAAAGAAGAGAAAGATCAACGAAGCTTAATGAAAGGCAGATGGCTGAGTATCTTAATAGTAGTTCTGATCGTGGCAGGCGCGGCTCTGCTGCTCTATCCCACAGTCAGCAATTATCTTCATTCGAAGTATTCAGCCTCGGTAATTAAGGATTATCACACGGTGTATCAGAACACCGAAGAGGAGAAAAGGCAGGACATAATCCGCAAAGCGGAAGACTATAATACGAGATTGTTTTCTGCCAACGCTCCGCTCTATGAACCCACCCAGGTCACTGGTTATAACGATACTCTTGATCTTACGGGAACGGGTGTAATGGGGTACATTGATATTGATAAGATCGGCGTGGAACTCCCGATCTACCATGGTGTGGATGCGGAAGTGCTTCAGATCGGAGTCGGACATCTTGAGGGATCAAGTCTACCTGTCGGAGGAGTGAACACTCACTGTATTCTGTCAGGACACAGAGGACTTCCTTCTGCAAAGCTCTTCACCGATCTGAATGAAATGGCGATAGGTGACAGGTTTACCATCACCGTTTTAGATCGGGTACTTACGTATGAGGTCGATCAGATAAAGGTAGTGCTTCCGGAGGATGCTTCGGAACTCGCTATCGAAGAAGGTAAGGATTATTGTACTCTTGTAACATGTACTCCTTATGGAATTAATACACACCGCCTTCTGGTCAGAGGCATCAGAGTGGATGGTGAGATAACAAGAACGCCAGATATATTTGTATCCAATGAGGCGTTTAAGATCGATAAGACTATTGTCGCAACTGTCATTGCGCTGCCTTTATTTATCACGGTAACGTTAGTAGCAGTAGTAATCGAGAGGAGAAGGTCGGGACATGACAAAAAACATAAAAATGTTTAGCGTCGCAGTGCTTATTGCACTTGTAATATGTTTCATGCCATGCATATCTGTGTTTGGCTTTGTTGTGCCGGATCCCGATAAGCCGACAAGTCTTTCCATGACGCTGAAATATTCAGGAGATGACGTTCTCTATGCTTCAGGCGCAGAAATAACTCTTTACAAAGTCGCTGACTGCAAGACCACATCCAGCGCAGTAAGCTATGACCTGACAAGTGGTTATGCCGCTTCTGGATTAGATCTTGACGGCAAGATAACCCAGTCCATGATCGATGATCTGGTCAAGTATACAGATGCGAACAGCATCACCGGTATTACGAAATCGACTGACAACAACGGAGAGGTAGTTTTTGACGGACTTGAAAGCGGAGTATATCTTGTATCCGCAACAAGTCTGCCGGACGGTTTTTCGTCCTTTGTTCCTTTCCTTTATTACCTCCCGTTCTTCGATCAGGATACCGGCGCCTGGGTTTATGACGGCGTTGCAGAGCCTAAGATCTCTTACTATCCGCCGGTTGACATTACAGTTAAGAAAGTATGGAACGATGACGGCAAAGACCGTCCTGCTTCAATTACCGTACAGCTCGAAAACGAGGATGGTATCGTAGATACAGTCGTGCTCAATTCTGCGAACGGATGGAAGCATGAATGGACAAACATGAGAGCCGATAAGAAATGGACTGTTAAGGAAACTAATGTGCCCAAGGGTTATCAGGTAACATATTCCTCCGCAGGTCTTGACTTTACCATAACCAACACGGCCAAACTGATACAGACAGGTCAGGTACAATGGCCTGTGCCGGTCATGGTATTTGCCGGTTCATTCCTTATCTGTGCGGGTATCCTGATAAAGCTTCCGGGAAAGAAAAAAGATGAAGAGTAAGCGCAGACTGATCGGAAACATATCGATTACAGTGGGCCTGATCCTGCTCCTCGGCGCAGGCGGGCTCTTTTTCTTTAATATGCTCGAAAATAACAGTTTTGATGAAGATTCTTTTGACCTTGCAGAGCAGGTAAGATCTGAGATGGAACATACCGATGAGTCCATTGAAGGATCTGTTCCTGAAGAGACCGACAAGGTTGAACTGACTGAACTCAAGACCAGAAAGATAGGTGACGGAGTCTTTGACGGAATACTTGCAATTCCCGCTATTGAACTCGAGATGTCTGTATACGATACATGGAATGACGAGTACCTCCGTAAATCGATTTGCAGATACTATGGCTCGCCCTACACGGATGATTTTGTGATCGCAGGACATAATTACCGGAGCGGTTTCGGTAAACTTAAAAAGCTTAAAACGGGTGACGAAGTGTTCTTTACGGACATGGATGGCGTAACCACCCGTTACATCGTAAAACAGCTCGAAGTTTTGAATGGAACAGATATATCAGGCATGCTTTCTGGAGACTGGCCGCTGTCGCTTTATACGTGCACATATGGCGGAAGTGCGAGACTTACCGTGCGTTGTGAAAAGGCATAACGCGTCCGTTCATTAGTGAGAATGTATGTATAATTATGAAAAACGGAGGGCGCACCATGAGCAGCATCGATATACGAAAGATAAGCATTACCAACCTTGATGTTGACGCGATAGTAAATGCGGCGAATTCTTCGCTTCTTATGGGCGACGGCCGTGACGGCACGATCTCCGGCTTCGTTACGCTTAATGAGGATGACTGCACGAAGATCTATCAGGCGATGATCTGATACGATCCCTTTAATTACAAGATCAATTCTATTAGTTCAAAAGAAAGCTCGGGCAATAAACTGCCCGGGCTTTATGTTGGTAAAGTTTTTGGGCATTTAACGCGATGAATGACCAAAAGATTTTACTTTATCCCTGGATTTTTTACTTTATCCCTCAGTTTGCTCAAAACTAAAGACTTTCTATTGCAATGACTATATAATGACCGACAACTATGTGGATAGTAGGAGTTAAACGTGAAAAACGGTTTTTAACTCCCCTTTGTTGAAAAGTATTTCAGCTATAGGAACGCGATTTTTTGCGTCCCCAAGTTGAGGAAATTCAAAAGAAAGGGGGCAACTTATGCAGACAATAGAAAAGACAGCACTGAAGGTGTTAAAGATTGCTAAGTCGTTGATGTTTGAGCCGTCGGGATAACGGAATAACGCATCACTAAAGACATTCTTAACATTAAAAATCTATGATTGGAGAATCTTATGAA
>AUXO010775991.1_pt1 | contig 13023 bp, 10 predicted proteins | sample 768731 | NCBI WGS metagenome assembly AUXO01 (sample SAMN02715735, study PRJNA202380) | gut metagenome | biome: sheep rumen | host: Ovis aries | place: New Zealand: Palmerston North
GTTATCAGATAATGTTTCCAGAGAATATACATTAATGGTGGTTGTCTGGAATAAGATTTTTTCTAAAAAGATATTTACAAATCTTCGTTTTCCAACAGAAAAAATACATGAAGATGATTATATGATCAACCAGTTGCTAATAAGAGCAGAACAGATTATTTTCTTACCGGATAAATTATATATGTACAGATATAACGCATCTGGAATTACCGGTTCAGAAAACATATCAGACATACGTCATATGGACTTTGTGGATGCTTACTGTGAAAGAATCCGTATCGCCATAGAGGATAACAGGCTGGATTTTGCATCCAGGACACTCCGTAATGGATTAATCAAGCTAATGCATTATTACAAAATGGGCGATGATATTGCATTTGCTTCTCGTAAAGAATATAAAAAAATGTTTATTAACTATCATATAGTATTAAACATTAAGCAGCGGCTAAAATATGGCTTTTTTGTCTTCTGTCCTCAACTTGCCATTTTTGTCGACAAACACTTTTTCCATATGACATAATTTTTTAATTTCCCAATAGTTTTTTGAACTCATCCTTTGTCTGCATTATTTTAGCAAAAACCTTTTTCCCATTCTCTACTCCAAATGTTAAGTTAAGAGTATGCATTAGTTTTTGGTATAGTTTGGCATTCTTGCCATGCCAGCTACCATCGAAGTGATGTATGCTATATGTATTTTCAGTTATAACAAGTTTTCCCGTATCGTAGTTTAGTGGGCAAAAATAGTCCACCGGTAAAATTTCCATATCATCTACTCTCTGTCTCGCGCCATCAGGTATAAGTCCGTGTCGTAGCAACACCTTTGTACACAGTTCAGGACTAGCTACATAATGTTCCTCATCATTTTCATAAAAATATGGCTCGTTACCGTCATAGCATTGCATCATCTCCTTAACTATTGGAAGTTGCGCCACGCAACCAATTCCCTGACCATCATTAACATAGTGTTGATTCTCAAATCCAATATAAGCTTTGTACTCACAAAAAGGCGATAAATCTCTTAAAACCTCAACATCTGTATCAAGATAGATTCCACCATACTGATACAGAACATCCAGCCTTCCATAATCGGAAACAAATGCCCATTGTTTTTCCCTATATGCTTTTTCCATGTAGGGATGCTTATGGATATCATAATTTGATTCGTTCCATTCTTTTATTTCAAAATCAGGACAAAATGTTTTCCAGCTTTCTATGCACTCTTTCACAGATTTAGGTTTAGGGTTTCCGCCAATCCAGAAGTAATGAATTATTTTGGGAATCTGATATTCTTTTTCGCTATTAATAACCAATTTCTTAATCCCCCCAAAATCAACGTTGATATCAAACAAATGCTTATTTATAATTATCGTATGAATAATACCCTATCTGTAATTATCCCTGTATATAATTGTGAACGCACCATCATAAGGCTTCTTGATAGCATCTTGGCCGGTTCAATCATACCCAATGAGATTATATTGGTAAATGACGGCTCAACCGATAAATCAAATGAGCTTATAATGAACTATTCTCAAAAGTATTCATTTTTTATTTCCTTATCCCAAGACCATAAAGGAGTATCCGCTGCAAGAAATCTTGGATTGTCCAAAGCAAGTGGAAACTGGATAAGTTTTCTCGATGCAGATGATTATATTGAACCCGACATGTTTCGACTTATGCTTAATTCTGTAAATGAAGCTTCTTACGAAGTTGATGGATGCATATGCGGCTACTACACTGATAAGGGGAACCGTATTACTCCATATACGATGAGTCACAAAACCATGTTATCATCAAAAGATCTTATGGAAGCCATGTTTACTGACGATTCTGTAAGAGGTTTTCTTTTCACACGACTCTTCAGAAAAAATCTGTTAAATAACATCTCATTCGCTCAGGACATTTCCCACTGCGAAGATCTTCTTTTTCAAACTTTGCTCTTTGCTTCTTATGAAGTAAAGTTTTCTGTGGTGCATGAGCCTCTTTACCATTATGTGCAAAAGGAGGACTCATCTGTGGCCAATAAGCTATTTGAGAATGATACTTTTATTTATAGACCTGCATATGAAAGAATACTAAAGATTAACCAGAAAGAATACGTCATGAACAGCTACAATTCAATTCTAAACTATAGCATGTATATACTTTTAAAAGATTATAAAGTACAAAAAAGTAGTTATCTTCTTAAGCAAATCCGATTTATACAACACGAAATGAAATGCCAAAGCAATACTTCACACTCCAAGAGCAAGCGCCGTTTTGCTTATGAACATGCTCCGATTCTTTACAGTCACTTTTTAAAATAAAACGAACTAAAACTCATCCATAAGCTTTTGAATATCTTCTTCACCGATAATAGTAATCTTTTTGTTTGCAATTTTGTATACTCTATTACACATAGTCAGTACTGTTGGCCTATGGGTAGTTAGAATTATTGTCTTATTCGGATTCATCTTTTTTATATTTTCCAAAAGTCGTCTTTCAGTATTGACATCCAATGCTGAAGTAGCCTCATCCATCAAAAGAAGTGGCGTGTTTTTGAGTAATGCCCTCGCTATTGATAGTCTCTGGTTTTGGCCTTCTGACAATCCCTGACCGCACTGCCCTATTTTATAGTTTAATCCTTCCGGAAGTTTCTCGACAAAATCGTAAATACAGGCACATTCAAGAACTTTTTTTATTTCACTATCAGTAGCATTTTTATTAACCATCCTCATATTGTCAAGAATAGTCCCCGCCATCATAGTATTCCCCTGCGGAACGTATGAAAGAATAGGTCTGGTATTTAACCCAAGATCAATTTCCCTTTGCCCGTTCGAGACATAAACTCTTCCGTTTATAGCTGTTACTATCCCCAGAAGTATCCTGAGCATTGTGGTCTTGCCTTCCCCAGATGCGCCAACAAGCGCCACAATTTCTCCTTGATTTGCATTAAAGAATGCTCCATCAAAAACATTATATCCATTCTTGTAACTAAAAATCATGTCTTCTACATGAACAGATATTCCTCTTGAGCTACTTTCTTTAACAAAACCATCTATTTCAGCCGGAGTTAGACTGGCCTTATTTTCATCAGAAATACCAAGAAGCATTCTTACCCTATCGGCAGATGCCATGTAGGCCATGATAGTAGGCATCAGATCAAGAAGCGTTTCTGTTGCCATCCCGATTTGAAAGGCAAGAAAAGCAATAACAGAAAGGGAACCATATGATATAACGCCCTGATGGACCCTATAATACATCCAGGTAACAAGAACACAGGCTCCAATTATCCCAGCAAAATATGATGTGGCATAGGAGCTAATAATAAATTTATTTGTTTTTAGATCAACTTTTTTTCGCTCTTTCTCAATATCATTCATTTGATCGTAAAATTGGTTTCCAAGGTCAAATGCTTTTATAGCCTGAATATTATTAAACGCCTCTATATTACATGAATTTATCCTTGATTCTATCTCGCGAATCCTAGCTTCAGATTGATAAATCTTTCCCATAAATATTCTGGATGCAATTATAACTACAGGGCAAATAATCAGAGCAAGAAATATCATGCTATAGTCCAAGTAAACTATGAAAACTCCTGCCCCCAAAATCAGTGTAAGGTTTGCTATCATTGTTGGTACTAGGCCACTTGTGTTACCTGCAACAGTCTTAATGTCTGATGACAGTCTTGTTAAAAGATCTCCTGAATGGTAATCAGACAAGCCTTCCCATGATGCATCCATAATCTTTCTGTATGCCTTCATTTCCAAGTCATTGTACATTCTATTGTAATTTAGGGAAGCGAAACGATTACAGATTATAGTAATTAACACATTGATAACATACAATGCTACAAAAGCACCACCTGTTTTCAACAGTTTTTCTACATTATCCTCTAGAGCAAGATCCACAATGCTTCCAACTTTGCTAGTCATGTAGATCTTATAGACAGAATGCATAACAAGGCAAAAGATATAAGAATAGAGCCTTACTTTATAATCCTTAAGGACGTTCAACGCCCATACAAGTGTTCTAAAGATTTCTCCAAATAAACGTATTTTTTCCTTGTTTTTTATAAATGTCACTTTATGAAAATTCCCCCGTATATAATCCGTTGTACACGCCAAGAAAAGAGTTAATCTAATATTTATGATATCATATATATTTTTTTCTTTGACTGACATTTATCGTATTCTTGATGTTTGCTGTTGTCAAAGCCAATGATTTCTCAGAATTCGTCTATTAGCTGTTTTATGTCTTCTTCCCCTACAACTCTCACTGTCTTATCTGAAATTCTATATACTCTGTCACACATTGAAAGTACCGTTGGTCTGTGTGTAGTAAGAATTATTGTCTTATTAGGATCTTTTTTTATAATATTACTCAAAATAATTCTCTCAGTAGCTACATCAAGAGCTGAAGTTGCTTCATCCATCAAAAGTACAGGCGAATTCTTTAAAAGAGCTCTTGCAATTGAGAGCCTTTGATTCTGGCCTTCAGAAAAGCCTAGACCACTTTCACCCAGCTTATGATTAAGTCCATCAGGAAGTAAACTAACAAAATCAAAAATGTTCGCTGTTTTTAAAGCTGAAATAATCTCCGCCTCTGTAGCATCCCGCTTTATAAGTCTCATGTTGTCAAGTATGCTACCGGCCATCATAGTATTTCCTTGAGGAACGTATGATATAATACTACGTGTCTGTTTGCCAAGGTTTATTCTCTGTTCCGAAACCATCGCATACGCATTTCCTTTTACACAGGACACAATTCCCAGTATAATTCTAAGCATTGTTGTCTTGCCCTCACCTGATGGTCCAACTAGCGCAATTATTTCCCCTGGTTTTGCTTCAAGATTAGCTCCTTCAAATACACTATAGCCGTTTCTGTATTTGAAATGCATATCCTCTATATGTATAGAAACTCCATTTTGAAACAATGAATCAGAAATGTTCTCTGTTATCTCATTACTATCACTTTCATCAGAAAGTAGTACTATTTTTTTTATCCGCTCTGTTGAAGCCATATATTCCATCATGTCAGGAACCATATTTAATGTTCCTTTAATTGCACTTCCAATCTGATACGCCAAAAAAGCCATTACAGTTAAAGATCCAAAAGATATCACTCCGCTATGTACTCTAAAGTACATCCATCCAACACAAATAAATCCACCGATTATCTCAGTCATAAATGATATAAGTATTGAGAGCAATGAGTATTTGTTTGAATCAAGATCAGCGTCTTTTCTGTCTGCTTCCATTTCAACCATTCTGCTATAGAAAACCTTGCCAAGATTAAATGCTTTTACAGCATGAATGTTGTTAAATGTCTCTTTATTATAAGAGTTGATATTTGACTCTATCCTCTTAATTGTAACGTGTGAGGCATAAACTTTCCCCGCAAACATCCTTGAAGCAATAAGCACAATGGGAGCAACAATTAAAGCAACTATAATCAGTGTGTAGTCTAAATGCAGAATATATAATCCTGCCAAAAGAATCAGAATCAATTTCGACATAACAGAAGGAATCAATCTACAGGTATTAAGCGCAATGCTTTTAACATCAGCAGTAAGCCTGGTAATAAGGTCTCCTGTATGATACTCCGTCAGCTCTTCCCAGGATGAATCCATAATCTTACTGTAGGCCATAAGATTAAGGTCGTTATACATGGAATTAAAATTGACTGCGGAAATCCTGTCACTTGCAATACCAATCAACACATTAATTGAATACATAAAAACAAGAACTACACTATTCTTTACAAGAGCTGCTACATTATCAGAAAGAGCAATATCAATTACATTTCCCATTTTAGAAGTAAGAAAAATTTGATAAATTGCTATCAATACTAAAAGCAGCATGTAAATAAACAGTCTACCTCTGTAGTTTTTAAGTATAGAAAGCACCCATATAAGATTAGAAAAAATATCTTTTATTATGCTTAGCTTTTCTTTTTTTATCGAAAAGACCATTAGAATTACCTTTCGTTGCAAAATAGATAATCGCGTATCTCTCGACATATCATTTCAACTTCTTCCATCTTAAGATCTGGGTAAATTGGAAGTGTAAGTACTTGTTCTGAAAGCTTATACGCAATTTCGGTTGTCCCTTTATATCCTTTATTTCTATAACAGTCAAATTCACTGGTTATTGGATAAAAATACTTTCTAGCAAAAATGTTTTTAGATGATAGATAATCATAAACTGCATCCCTACTTTTATGAAGTACATTAGCATCAAAGAATACAGGATAATAGGCATAATTGAGCTTTACATCTTCTCGATAGGGCTTTATCATCTTTAGTCCTTTGATATCTGATAATTCCTCTTTATATTTCTCAAATATCGCTTTTCTTTTAGCAACATTTTCTTCAAAATGATTCAGATTGCAAAGTCCCATTGCAGCTTGTAGTTCATTCATTTTTGCATTTGCCCCTACGCTGCTTACCAATTCTTCTCCCATTATTCCAAAGTTAGCCAAATGATACAGTTCAAGCGCCACTGAAGAATCCTTTAAAGCTACGCAGCCACCTTCTATTGTATTAAAAACTTTTGTTGCATGAAAAGAAAAAATTGATGCATCACCATATTTTGCAATACTGTTTCCTCCTACAGATACACCAAAAGCATGGGCAGCATCATATATTACTTTTAGCCCATGCTTTTCAGCAATTCTCTCAATTTCTTCAACATTACAGGGTACCCCATAAACATGAATAGGTATAATTGCTACTGTTTTATCAGTAATCAGATTCTCAAGCATCCTTGTATCCATTGTACAGTCATCTTCTTTAATGTCACAGAATACCGGCGTGCACCCATTCCTTACGATAGCATGAGTTGTCGAAGCAAATGTATATGGTGTTGTGATTATCTCTCCTTTCAAACCAAATGCTTGAATGACTAACTCTAGTGCCATGTGCCCATTAACACAAGGAAAACAAAAAGGGACTTCCATAAGTTTTGTTAGTCTTTCTCTAAACTCTTCATGGAGAGGCCCAATATTTGTGAGAATATGATTATCCCATACCTTCTGTAGATAATCCACATACTCGTCAAGCGGTGGCAACGAAGGTCTGGTTACAAATATTCCTTTTCTTGTGTCATGATATTTTTTAAATTCCATATGACTTATCTGTTCCTTTTACTATCCAAATATTCTGAAACCATCTTCTTTCTTTATATGTTTCGCAGGATTTCCAATCGCAATAGCAGTCCCGGGAACATCTTTAAATACAACTGCTCCAAGAGCAACAACTGCATTTTCCTCAACATCAATTCTGTCTCGCAGCACTGCCCTCGGACCAATGTAAACATTTTTTCCTATATTACAATGCCCGGCAACAAAAGCCCCTGCAGATATGTTTGTGTTTGCACCTATTTTTGTGTCATGTCCAATAAGTGCATCCTGTGATATAACTACATTGTTTTCAATGATGGTATCACTTCCTATGCTACACAATGCTAATATACATCCTTCTCCAATTATTGTTCCTTCGGGTACCCATGCGTCAGGATTGATCAATGTCTCCAACCTGCATTCTAATTCCTTAAGCCTGTTATATAGCATTTCCCGATCAGACGGCTCACCATTACTTATAACATAGCTTATCTCGTCTCTGGAAAACATTCTTACAGATTCCTCAAAAGTATAGACATCTACTCCATATATGGTCTTTTCATTTATTACGTCATCAATAAAAACTATTCTATCCCATCTTTTGCTTCTATTATTGATAACATTAGCCAGATCCACTGCCGTTTTGCCATTTCCACCGGCTCCGTAAATACCAAGAATCATTGCATCACCTTAAATATTATTTCCTGTGTCTTTTAATCAACAGCTTATGAAAGCTCTTCTTATCCTTATACCATAACCAAATAAAAAATCTAATTGTGTTTATTCCATAGAACGATATCTTTCCTTTATAATCGGCAGCCTTTTCAAACTCATACCATCTTCTCTTATCAAAATCAAGATCAACACCTAGGAGCCTTCCTACACGCTCCATTTCTTTCATGCCGTAAAGATAAAAGATAACATTTCTAACATTGTAATAATCATTTTTGGAAGACCATGAACCACTATCTTTATCCAGGATATATCTATAAGCTGCCACGCAATCCTGTAATGTATAAATCTTACCGAGCGAAAGAATTCCTAATACAAAAAAGCAATCCACAACCGGTATCCTGGGAATAATTCTTTTGTTATTCTTGACTATGCCTAAAAGCCTTTCAACAACAGATTTCCTATACATAGATGTTGCTGTTTGTCCAGGAAGAATATATCTTTCATAATCTTGTGCAGTGTACACTCCACCATCAAAATACGGAATCCACTTTTCATAATTTTCCTGTCTGTTGTTATTCTCATCAACAATAATGCGTTTTCCAAATACAGCAGCATAATCTTGATTAGCATCTAAAAAATCCACCTGTTTTTGGAGTTTACATTCATCTACCCAATAATCATCGCCCTCTAAGAGAGCTATGTACTCTCCTTTTGAACGAGAAATAAGATCTTTGAAGTTTCCAAAAGCCCCCAAATTCTTTGTGCGTATTATGGGCTCAATTATATCCGGGTATTTATCTCCGTATTCCTTTACAATTAGTCCTGTTGTGTCCTTCGAACAATCATCACCAATGATAACCTCAAATTCGAAATTCGTCCTTTGACTTAGGATACTATCAATAGCTTTACCAATGTACTTTTCCTGATTATATGTTGCTAGAATTACACTAACTTTTTTCATCATCACTAATTAACTTAATCACTGATTTTCATGTATATGTTTTATCAGTGCCTCTACTAGATCTGGATTTCTTTCGTATGATACTTTTCGTACGAAAAGATCATTTGATTTCTTTAATTCCCCTATATCTTTAAGGCAAAACTCATAGGGGTTCCCTCTTTCCCAGTCAATTCTTCTAAGTGACTGATTTTTTATTCTATTTTTATAAGGAGAATTCATTGCTAAAGTCGAAATGAATATTTCATCCGGACAATTGGTCCAAAAAAACATTCGTATAATTTGGCATTTATACCTTAAAACAAATTTTGCAAAATCATGTGTAATGCTAAACCACTGATCGCCTTTATAGAATACAATATCATTATATTTTCTGGTTCTGTCAACATTGTGTGTTTTTTGAAATTCTGTTAATCTGAGCTGCCAATGTGCCAATTTTCTGCCAATTTTATCTTTAATTCCGCTACCAGTAAACTGACATTTTCCGACCAGTCTCAGTAACGGATAGTAAAACTGTATTTTGTATTTAAAATCATACCCCGGTTCACCATTTCTATGGCATGATATGTATTCAACATTTTTGTTTTTTAAATATTGATGGATATAATCTTGTGATTTAAGCGGAAAATCTTGTCCTGAAATTAGATGATAATAGTGATACTTTCCCTTAACTGCCAATTCCAATAACCTTAACTCGCATTTTACAATACTTATAGTCCCCCAATGAACATTTGATCTGGGGATAGTATAAATTTTTGACTTATGTATGGAATTAACTAATCTGCTTAAGTTTATCTCCCCTGCTTTTTTATCTATATGAAGATAGATATCATTGCGCGGATCATCAAGCTCTTTAAGCAACTTGGTAAGCATACTAATTTCATTATGAGCCATGATAAGATATGCATGTCTTTTCATGAGTATTCTCCGGTTAATATGGCATTATCCACTCTTCCATCGGTTCCCTGCCTTTAATTTTTCTATATGCATTATATACCAATAATTTAGCGCGTTCGTTTATTGTAAAACCATTCAAGAAGTTCATTATGTACATATTATATCTAAATCTGATTCTAGATATTTCAGATTTATCAAACTTAAGATAATCTCCTTTTATCTTTGCAATATCCTTGTATCTATCTACAATAAACTCATTTTTTAAATTCTGGAGTGTTTTAGAAACCTCGGTTGCATTATGACCAATATATAAATCATGCATTAGCAATATAAGAATTATTGGAAAGTAATATTTAAAGAATTTATTGTTTCTAAGGACAATATGATTCCAAATATCATTCAACATCAATACTCTATCAGATAATATCTCCTCATAATTCCTTTCAACATGCATCGCAGAACCATTTCGTATTCTGTGAATATAAAGAGCATCAGAAATAGCAGTGACTTTTTCAGCGTGTATCAAATACTTAATTGTAAAAGAATAATCTTCACCAATCTTGCACTGTTCATCGAATCTTATCTCATTATCATCAATTATCTTCTTTTTAAAAATTTTAAATACTTCAACCCCAACATTGTATGGTATTACTTCATTTATCAAGAATAAAAATCTATCATCATCTGATGCGAAATAAAAGTCGCCTGAAATGAAAGAACTACCGGTTATATCATTTCCCCTTTCATCAATGTTGGCATACTGAAATGAAACCCAGTCAGCTCCTTTTTTTTCTATGTTTTTTACCATTATTTCTATCGCTTCAGGCGTCAAATAATCATCCGCATCCAAAAAAACAATGTATTCTCCATCAGCTTTCTGTAGTGCTATATTTCTTGCAGAAGATACTCCTCCATTTTTTTTATGGATGACTATAATCCGTTTATCATCATCAGAAAATCTCCTGATTTTTCCTAGAGTCATATCTGTCGAACCATCATCAACCACAATTATCTGAAGATTACTATATGTTTGAGAGCACACAGAATAAAGACATTCCTCAATATACTTTTCAACATTGTAAGCCGGAATTATTATAGTTACTTTTTTTTTAACAATAGATTGCATAATCATCCCTTAGAAAGCTGATATAATCTTCTAAAAAAGCAGAAAATATCAAAATTGCCAGTCCTTAGGGTTATATATCTGATCAGACTAATTTTCTTTGCTTTATATACTTCTTTCAACAAGCTCTGATATTCTGTGCTTCTGATTTCAGAATCTAGTTTTCTTTTGTATTCGTTCCCATGATCTGAATCTCTGTATGAGTCATTCATTGTTGATAAACGGCTTGTCCAGTCTGTAAGAAATATAGATTTAATAACAAGAATATTATCATCTGATACGCCGTTCTGCTTAGTCTCCCAATCAAGAAATCTTCTGTAAATTGATTTTGTATCTTCAATATCATGTTCATGATAAGTAGACGAAAGGCTATCATCACTTCTCTTTATATAGTGATAAAGAGGACTGTTGACCATCCCGATATATCCGCTGCATACATCCAAATAGTCTAGATTAAACTTAAGATCTTCACCAATTTCAACTTTCTCATCAAATCTAACATTATACCTTTTGATAGTATCAGCATTATAGAACTTATTTGTAACGAAATTAAAAATCTTAAGCCAGGCTAATGTAGCCACATAATTTCTCTCTAAAAGATAGTTTTCTCCTTCTATATACCCATAATTGCGTTCAAGTATGTATTCCTTTGCCTCTACATTTTTATTGACATTATTATCGTAATACATACCGCAAGTTATAAAGGATACATTCTTGTCTTTCCATTCTTTAATAGCTCGCACATAGCATTCAATAAGTTCTTTTTCAGGAAAATCATCCGCATCAAAAAAAACAATATACTGCCCGTTCGCATTGTCAATGCCTATATTCCTTGTGGCAGAAACACCTTTAAATGTACTTGGTATAACCCTAATACGCTCATCGGTCTTACCATATTCACGACAAATATCAATAGTGGAATCCTCAGATCCATCATCAACAAGAAGAATCTCAATATTGGAATATGTCTGACCTACAGTTGCATCAAGGCATTCGTTTATGAATTTTTCTGAATTGTAAGAAGGTATAACAACCGTAACCAAAATATCTTTTTTCATATTTAATCAATATCTAAAATACTTCCATATAAGGAGCGCAAGCTTTTTTTTCATTCCCATAATTTCTGGTACATTCTCACCATTTAGCTTTTCGTTATATTTCTCAATTAGTATCTTTTTTGTCTCATTATCTTCAGTATTTCTAAATGCGTACTTTAACCATTCCAAATAAGATATTATACAGTGTTGAACAAGTTCTTCTTCCTGCAGTTTTCTAAAATACTCGATTCTATCGTTAATTGCATCAATAAAATCAGCGTACCAACCCTCAAGGTTTTCATGTATTATGCTTTCTTGTCTCTGAGTGTAATTATATAGAGTATCAGGGGTATAGGTGACAATCCCTGCCTTATATAAGAGTTTATAAGTAGTAGCTTCATCCTCATTCTTAACGTTAAGAGGAAATCTTATACCCTCAAATAGTTCTTTCCTGTAAAGCTTATTCCATACCACAGTGCAAACATTGTTATTTCGCATCATCTGTATGACGCTCTGATATCCATTCCATCTGCCAGGCTTTGGATTGGTGAACAGCTCTTTTTTTTCTTTTGATTCGCCACTGTTTTGATACACCTTAGAGATGCCACAGGCAACTATATCTGCATGATCTCTTTTTAGCTTAAATAACATTTTTTCTAACGCATCAGGCTCTATGTAATCATCGCTGTCACAAAAGAAAATGTATTTCCCTGATGCATTATCCAATCCTGTATTTCTGGCTCCAGAAAGCCCCATATTTAACTGGTGTATCACTTTTACTCTCTCATCAGTTACTGACAATTCATCACATATATTTCCTGATCCATCTGTTGAACCGTCATCAATAATAATAATTTCTATATTTCTATAAGACTGATCTATTATAGACTTCAAACACTTTCGAAGAAATTGTGACACATTAAAGACAGGTACAATCACAGTAATCAGATCTTGATCCGTGATTTTCTCTTCTCTTATGATATCCGTAAAATTTAGATAATAATTCTTTATATCAAAATCACTAATGTTAATTATTCGATTAAATGCTTTTTCCCTAAGTTCGTCTCTTATTCTGTTTGACAACGCAATGGATTTCATCGCTTCTGATAATTCTTCTGTTACATTCCCATCCTTTTTGACAATCACAGCCCCGTCACCTACAACCTCAGGTAGCGCACCTGAATCTGTTGTTATCAACGCTGCTCCACCTGCCATTGCTTCTAGTGCTA
>AUXO011694109.1_pt1 | contig 13023 bp, 15 predicted proteins | sample 768731 | NCBI WGS metagenome assembly AUXO01 (sample SAMN02715735, study PRJNA202380) | gut metagenome | biome: sheep rumen | host: Ovis aries | place: New Zealand: Palmerston North
GCAAAACAAGTTCCCGGATTTACCGAATATCAGATCCGCAGGCTGTGCAAATCGGGTGAGCTGCCTTGCGTCTTTGCCGGCAGGAAAATGCTTATCAATCGTGACAATCTGTACAAATATCTCTACGGCGAATCAGTTGAGTAGTCACAAAAAATATGTTGTGGAATTTAATTCTGCACAGCCGGGATAGCTATTCCCGTAAGTCTGTGATATTGTGTAGAATACCAATACGAAAGGAGGGAAAAACTATGGCAACGATAACGAAAAGAGGAAAGAGCTACCGCATAGTTGTTTCCTGCGGATATGATATCTATGGAAAACAGATAACCCACTCAATGACATGGAGACCAAGCGTGGATATGTCTGCAAGCCAGGTCAAGAAAGAGCTTAACCGACAGGTCACTTTGTTTGAGGAAGAGTGCTCGCACGGAACTGTCACAGAGAACATCAAGTTCCAGCGGCTTGCGGAAATGTGGTTCGATGAGTACGCACAGTTCAATCACCGCAGCACCTCACTTCAGCGTGACAGGCAGCTTGCATCACGAGTCTACCCCGCACTCGGACACCAATGGATAGACAAGATAACCGCACACGACATTCAGGTGTTCATCAACTCGCTTGCACGAAACGGTGCGAACAAGCGAAACGGCAAACCGCTGTCGCAGAAAACCATCAAGCACCACCTATCGTTTATCTCGTCTATCTTTGAGTACGCAAAGAATCTGGATATGATAAGCTCAAATCCGTGCAGAAAAGTCGTCATACCAAAGCTCGACGCAAATGGAAAGCTGATGACGAAAAAGGAAAAGCAGATCTACACCAAGGAGCAGATCAAGGAGTTTATGCAGATGATAGAAACCGCACCGCTGAAATACAAAGTGTTCTTCAAGTTGGCTGTGTACACAGGCTGCCGCCGTGGCGAGCTGCTCGGGCTGGAATGGAAGGACATCAACTTTGACGAGCAAGTTTTCTATGTACATCAGACCTCAAACTACACCGCAGAAAAAGGCGTGTACACCGACGGAACAAAGACCGTAAAGTCAACGAGAACGGTCAATATGCCGCAGGCGATCTGCGAGCTGCTCAAAGAGTACAAATCCGAGCAGGAGAAATACAAGACGAGTATCGGCGACCAATGGGTTGAAAACGACAGGCTGTTCATCAAGTGGAACGGCGAGCCGATGCACCCTAACACTCCGTACACCTGGCTGATGAGGGAATGTGAGCGAAACAACTTCCCATTCTACGGCATACACACATTCAGGCATCTGTTCGCATCAATAGAGATCGAGGCTGGCATAGACCCGACCACAGTTGCGGCAACGCTTGGACACTCAACGCCGATAACCACCATGTCAACATACAGTCACTACTTTGCACAAAGCAAGCAGCGTGCAAGCAATGCGGTGTCAGAGTTCCTTGGACAGGGCTGTTAAAGACATAAAATACAATTGCCCGAGAGCAAAACTCCCGGGCAATTGTTATGTTTCAAAACGATGGATCAAATTCTATTGAATACTCTCGACTAACATGATGCTCTCCATTTTCAAGTTCTATTTGTTCCTCATTTTTTTCTATCCAAAACAACTTGTATTTAATCATTAATCCTACCAGTGTAATATACTCATCAACTCTTGTCTTATCAACTCCTTCTGTTTCCATGATTTTTATAGCAAACAAAAAGTGGTCATCAATACCATAATCAGCATACTCAGCACTATGTTTCCCTGATAAATACTCTTTAAGCTTGCGAACTGTTTTGTTACTCTTTAATGCTTCTCTATACGAAAAACTATCAATAGGATTAAACAAAATCTCCATTATTTTATATTGAGAAACAAGGTTATATTTTTGAGGATTAGAAAAATCGATAATGGTATGAGAATTAAAAATCTTTGAAACAATACTGTTATAGAATGCAATCATAAAATTGTGCAACTTACAAAAATTGCTTTCATTTAAAAAGTCACTTTCACTAATATAGAAATGAGTTTCGTTATTTCTTAGTTTATTCAAAACATCCATTGCCGATTTCAAATCATTGTTTATGTTTTTCTCAACATCTAGCAACTTAGAAGCCTTACCAATTAACTCATTAAACTCTATAGATTTAAACATATTAAGGTCATTGATAGGAAGATTCAAAAAGAAGGAGTTTAAATCTGTAGCATCAAGGTAATTAAGTTGAAGTTGAGCATTATTTCTCGTTTTTACACTAGCAACCCATGCAACACCATGATCTCCTCCGTTTAACATTATTTGTTTTAAGAACAGCTCAACAGCATTGTGAAGTGATGACACAAATCCTTTTTGATTTTCAAGCGAGGAGAAACCATTTTCAATTTTGTTATGGTATGTTATTGCATTTTTCCACGATTCATATGCATTGTCAAGTAATATCTGTTTCACTACCATCCCTCCAAGCTAATACAATTATACATTCCTTTAATTCCCCTGTCAATGCAAAACAAAATAAACACCAATAAGATACAAGAGTGTCATGCGCGCAAACGGCGCAGATACTGTGTAAAGTGGCGATTCGTTTAGTAAAGCCAAGGTGAAAATAAAGACCAAACAAAGACCAAAACACACTTTTGAGCAAAAAAAGAACTCGCAAACAGCGTGTTTGCGAGCTTTTTATTTATGCGGCAAACGGGACTTGAAGCACTGCCGCTTGCCGAAATCTGCGCATCTGCGGTGTTTCTTTGCCCGCTCCTGCGTCGATTCTGTCACAAGGGGCTATGTCATAATATCGTACATTATTGCGTAGTTTCGTGCAAAAATAAAGACCAAACAAAGACCAAGGATGTGATTCATTTAGTTTTATTGCAACTCTTATAATTACTATACTGCAATAACTCCTCCGAAATTGATTTCTATCCGAAAAAGCTAGGAACAATTATATTATTCTGAAAAGCTATGATGGTATTATCCTATATCCACAAATAGTATTTTCAATAAAGCTATATTTCTCCAGCTCATTTACAGCATTTACAATGGCTTTTTCTGAGAAACGATCGGCTTTATCATCAGACCATCCTTTAAACTGAGTAATTATGTCTTGCAATTCTATAACTTGATTGTTTTGAATGATAAATAATGCCGTACCAGCTCCTTCAACATCTTCCGTCTTACTGAAATGATTCGTAAACCTTGACGCTTCCTTAATATACGGAGTATAAAAATCAAGTTGATCTTGCACGCTTTGACTAATTAGTTTTTGCATTAATATTTCATATGCTTTTTCAGTATCCACACCGCCATAATAATTCTGAAACTCAATTATTTTTTTTGATACTATTTCAATTGAGTGATCATACGGACCATATTTTTCTTTTGAAAAATGAAAATAATCTGTATGAGAAAGAATATCCATAAAATACGCTGTTTTTTGCAAACCTATTTTATTAAAATGACTTTTATCAAGTTGAAACTTTATCTGCATTAAGATCAATGCAGATAGCGAAAGTTGCGGCTCTGCTTTTGTGATTGCTTTATAACTATGAGAAGGTTCGTATATTAATATTTCAACATTCTCACTTACTACAGACAGCTTATCCAGAATAATCTGCTTTACCTCACTCCAAATAAGCCCTCCATTACCACTACCCAAGGGAGGAATTGCTATCGACTTTATATCATATTGTTCTATTACTTTTATCAACTCATCTAGCCCAGTAATAATATACTCTTTTTTTGACTTTTCTCTCCACTTATTCTTTGTAGGAAAATTTATAATAATTCTATCCTTAGCTCTGTAGCAGAATAGTTTCCCCGGCACTAGTTTATTCGATTTACACTGTTTTACATATTCATCATTCATCTCGGGGAAATGTTGCTTAAACTGATATGCTATTCCTTTGCCCATATAGCCCTCACAATTAACGGTATTAACAAGAGCTTGTGCATTGGATTCTAGAAGATTTCCAGTTGCATATCTAATCATTATTTCCCCTCCTTTATATCAAAAGAACTTATCTGAAATATTAATATACGGCGGATTAATCCTTATATTATGCTCAAGTAAAATCCTCCGAACATATTGAGCATCCTGATCATTCTTTACATATACACTATGAAAATTTTCGACTGGTAAAGGTGACGGGGCTAAACACTCTGCCATTCGGATAAGAGTGCGTTGCTGTTCTGTTACATCAAATGGTAATGGATCAGTTTTTTTCATCTCCATAACATCCCAATCAATTGCTTCAATTCCATCAAGGTAATTGTACATATCGGGTTGATCCTGTGATGTTGGGTGGATTGGCAGTACTGGAAAATTATTGTCTTCAGCATATTTTCTGCTTAAGCACAAATAAATAAACTCCTTATCTCTATTATGATCTTTTACATATGTATCATAACTTGTGTGTATATGAAAATGAAAAGGAATGAAATCAGATAGTCCTAATCGTTCTCTACCTTCAAGTATTTCATGATTAGCCGTATCTACGAAATCCAGTTGACGTTCAACTAAATCGTTTCGTGAGAGAAGCCCATTTATGACAATAGACTCAAATACATCAAGAGTTGTAAGATGATAGAGAAGCTTACCTTCCTTTATGCTCATTATTAATTCCTCCTTGTTCATTATATCATATTCTGAAAAATAAATCAACCTTTTTTCAAGCACTATATATCGAAACAAAACTCCGCTCCGTTTACCCTATTTGTCACACATTTTATCACTCCTCAAGCTAATGCTTTCCTTCAGAGGCTCTTCCTTTGCCTCCTGAACTTTCAGTAACCAACTCACATATAGAAAAGCCCATAATTTCTAAACATTTTTCAACGATACTTCTTCCCACAAAACTATACAGTCTACTCCGTTAACTAGGAAATCTCTCACAATATAAACCATAACGTAGTGTTATCTTACATAATTAATAAAAATCAAAGGTTTAAATCCCTGAAGGCGAACCTTCTTTTTCCATTGATCCAACCTATTTTTTAGCATAAGCATATCCAGCTTATTAATATCCGGCTTACCCTCAGAGTTTTCAATATGTGTTTTCCTCTCGAGAATAATCCAAACAGCAACTGTTTTTATTGTTGGAATTCCTGGCAACTTACCTGCTTTATACATTTTTAATGATGTCAGAGATTGATCCACAGCATAACACAGCTTTGATGAAGCGCCCCCTATCTTAACAGCAAACATGGTTTTATCTTTGTATAAATCCATCGGTTCAACTGTGTTGCTTCCAACTCGTGTTGTTTTGCGATCCAAGTTCTCAAAACCATCGCCTTTTGCCCTGGCTTCATTAAAAGAACGTTCAGTATATGTTCCTTTTATGAAGTCATATTCCGGATGATACTCAACATCAATCTCTGCTAAAGAGTCTCTTAAATAAGCAAGATAATCATCATTATATCTATACCATACACCTTTTGCTAACAAGCACTTCTCCGAATCAATAGTATAGTCAATAATATCGTGTACAGTGCTTGTACTTACTTGTTCGCCATTACAGTAATTAATGACTTTGATTTCAAGCACCTTACTGTAATAATCGATGCCTTTTTCTTTGCAAAATTCACATAATGTATCTTCGTTTAAATCAGATACATCTTTTTTGTGATGACCATACCGTAATTGAAAAGTACTATCATTATTATTGAAGATCTCGGTTACTCCAATTATATCGAGTTCAGAAATATTAACAGATGTAATGCCCTGCTTTATATCTTCTTTGAGCTTTTGCTCCAGCTTTTGTATATAATCATTATCTGCCACTTTGAAAAACACAGGTATTTTGCAAACATCAGGTTTGGTCGCTGTTTTTTCCACGTGGACAATCAAATCTATGACAGTTTCTAACGAATCATTCTCCGTAACAAAACGAACAGAAGTGCCAATCTCTATGGTCGGCTTATACAGACTAAATCCATCCGGAAGAACCTCTTTCGCTTTCAGTTTTGCAAACGATTCACCACTGTCAAACTCCAACTCGCTATAATCTATATATGTATTTACGACCTTATTTCTTTTTTGACCGGGAGCGGTTAACGCTGTGGTTTTAACCTCTTCATATCCAAGTTTTCTGCCAAAAGAGAAGCCAAAGTCACGGTCACAATACTTGTCTACCAAAAAGAAGGCATGTCCGTATGTGACTGCATAAGTATTCTTGCTACAGCTAATAACCAATACCGCCCGAGGCTGAGATTGAGTTCTGATTGGACTATGTTTGAAAGCTCTGAGCAGCCAATCCCAAGATACTGTTTTTTCTCCACTTGAAGCAGATAAGTACAACAAGCATGTAAACTCACGCTGTTGTTCTTCATATGTTTTAGTTATAGTTTCAGTTGCAACCAGCTTCATTCTCTCAGATAAAGATACATTAAATCCGCCAATCTTGTTTTTGTCGATTTTATAAAGATTAATAGCTCCCATTTTTCGCTCCTTATACTGAATAACCACACATTAATAAACCAATCAATAATTGCGATTTCTAACCCACGCTTCCATCTCATAGTAATCAGAAAAATAATGTCTATAATCTAAATATCTCCCATCAGGGTGTATTATAGTATAATATGCGCCGCCATCTCCAGCATCATATTCTTTCATAAAAATATAATTACTAATTACATAAACTTTATTCATCTAACGCACCTACTTCCTATACGATATTTGCGTTCTTATGCTATATCTAGTTATCTAACTGTTCTTCATTTAAGACAAATGGCTCAATATTTCTGCGTCAGTTTTATCTTTTGATTCATCATCAGAATAACAGAAACTGATCGTTTTATCCTTGCTGAGTTTATTATAAAGATCAGGTCTTAATAATTTGGTTTTGTTGTCGTTGAAAGTACTCCTTGTCATACTAGTACCATCAGCTTTTTTAGGATTTCTCTTTACCATATAACAATAAATTTTATTAGGGTTTTCTGAATCGCTTTCGCTCAAATACTTAATCATAGCTCTTTTCTCTGCTACTGATACTTTTACTGGCACAGAGGAAGGGATTTGTTTTCCAAGATGATTATAAAAAGATTTCAGCAAATCCCCCAGTCTATCGCCATAATCAATATTAAAAAAGCATCGTATTGTCTTTGCGTCGCCAATAAGGCCATTAGAATTAGCCGGAACCAGTAAATGCTCGCCACCGTCTTCTTTTATAAAATCTATCTGAAGAAGAGCATATTTATCATGTCCTTCTCCTGGCAAATACAAAATCACCAGCGCAATATACGATTCATTGTTATAGTTGAAACAGAAACTACTTATAATCCAATTATTTTTCTCCATATCATATTTAAGAGACTTCAAGTTTTCAAGCGGCATCATGGTTTAATCCCTCTCTTCATTATACTAAGGCTCCGTGCCCCATATCTTTTTATAGCAATCATAACATAGTATTCGTCCTGTCGGATCTTTAAATCCTTGACAAAACGTGTTGCAACATGCACATCTGGTTTCACCGTTTCTCGATAGATTTTTAAGAATATGGAATAAGCGTTTCATATATGTATCCTCCCATCGCTTAATTCAATGATTCTATCACATTGTTCGGAAATGCCACGATCATGAGTAACTATTATTATCGTCATACCATTTCGGTGCAGAGCCTTGAACAACTCCATTATCTCTGATGCAGTCTTTGAGTCAAGTGCACCAGTTGGCTCGTCCGCAAGTAGTATTGATGGTTCATTTACTATTGCTCTTGCAATTGCCACACGCTGTTTTTGTCCGCCGGATAGTTTATTACATGGCTTTTTCGCAAGCTCCTCAATGCCCACAGCCTTTAAAGCTGCAAGGGCTTTTTCTTTTTTATCTTTCTTTTTCTTCTTTGCAAAGTCAAGGGGTATCATCACATTTTCCAAAGCCATAAAATCCTCGATAAGCGCAAAGTCCTGCAAAACAATACCTATCTTTTCATTGCGTATTTCTGCGTACTGCTTTTCAGAAAGGCCTTTGACGAGCGTATCGCCGATATGGTATTCGCCGTTCTGGTAATCGTCGATGCAGGCGATGATATGCAGCAGCGTGGACTTGCCTGCGCCTGACTTACCGATCACGGCTACCATTTCTCCGTCCTCTACTTTAGCGTTTATGTTGTGTAAAGCTTCAAATTCGTTCGTTTTATTGGGATTGTATATTTTAACAATGCCTTTGAGATCTATCATATTTATTCTCCTATTTTTCTGATGAGTTAACAAGTAGCGAACGAGGCTCGTTTTTTGATATCAAAAGTATCGGAGCCAGGAATGAAATAAACAAGCAGCCCAAAACTATAAGCAGGGTTATTCTTATATTGTTTGCTTTCAGCACAAATCCGATTTTATTTGACAGTACAGTTGATTTGATAATGATCAGCGTAAATGTCGATAGTATCATTGAACAAAGCATTATCAACACCATCTGGGATAAAGAAATCAAAATACAGTCTTTTTTTGTTGCTCCACAGCAGTAAAATATCACAAGTCTATCCATCATTTCCTTTGTGATCATCAAGGAACAGCTTATTATTCCGATCACGATTATGACCGAAAAGGCAGCTATCGGCGGCAAGGATCTTTTAAGGTCGTCATTGAGTATTTTCTGACTTCGTTTTTCAATGCTCGCATTGTCTATGGTGCTTATATTCAAATCGTTGAGCTTTTGTTTCAGATCGTTATATTGATCTTGGGGTATCCGCTCTTCAAAATAAACCAGTGCGATGCTACCACCTGACAGTTCCGACGACGCAATGCCGCCGTTTTTCATCATACTTTCACAGGTAAACAAATATGGGAGCTGTTCATAATACTGACTGTCGTAGTTAATGTAAAGATCTTCATAGCTCATCCCCAAGGTGTAGGAGAACTGCGGGATATATGTAGGATCGGTAAGAACAGCAGATATCTCAAAGTTATGATCCTGCGCATCGGTAAATATCATATCCTGATAGTATTCTTTTGAATTAGGTGTACAGATAAGCTTTATTCTTTTGCTGCTATCAGTGCTTTTAAACAGGTTGCCCGATTCTACAGGCAACCTCAGGGAATCAAACATCTCATCGGGAACAACAATAACATCGATCCCATTACTCGTATATTTTTTCTGTTCGATCACCTTGGCAGAGGGAATGGTTTTCAATGTATCAATATTTGCTGAAGCATCTTCGCCTGTACCCATTTCATCAAAAGGCAGTGAGCAGATGAAACCCTGCTTTTTTATATACGGTGCAATAGGATCGTACAGCATAGTTCTACTGTTATGCTGTGCTTGTGCTATATTTGCAACTGTTAAAAGCATAGTGATCTCAACAACGATCAACAAACTAAATCCGATTTTAGACAGCAGCAATCTCAAAGAATATCTTATTATTTTCATTATACTATCCCCTTCGTGCTTTCACTGTTGAATAAATATACGGAGTGTACATTATCGCAAGCAGAAGAATGGAAACAGCAATATACATTAGTAGGGTCTTTACATAAAACTCAGATGAATAATACTGTGCAAAATTAGGGTATATCTTAGAACAGATAGGAAGCAGTATATTACGGAAAACGATATATGAAACCGCAAATGCGGACAGCATTGATATTACCGCTTCGATCACAAGTATAGCCACAACATCAAAGCTCGTTGCTCCCGAAATCATATATACTTTTATCATTTTTGTACGAAGCGAAATAATATATCTATAGAAGACAGACAAATTAAGTGTAACAAGTATTACAATCAAAAAAGTGTAAAAATAAAAAGAGTTGTTTATCTGTATTTCCATAAGGTCTACAGGTTTTGGAGACGACTGACAATTTGCTCCGAAAAGCTCAAAGCACTTATTGTTCAAATCCTCTATGCTCTGTTTTGTCGGACGGTTTTGGGTTGTAAGCATAAACAGACTGCAATTGAATTCCGAACTTACTGAAGAAAGTGGAATGGTTATGCTAATGTGATTTTCCTCTGATTCATTTGTGACAACTGCATCGTATTCTTTCCCGTCAAGAGCAATCTTTCCGTTGTTTACATGATCCTTTAATTCTTTTACAAGATAGAAAACCGGTTTTTTGTCCATTTCCAATTCTTTTAGATTGGCATTTGTAAGATAGGTCATTATTTCCATGGGATTCCCGTCTTGACCATTAAAGCTCAAATGGATATTGGCATAGTTGAAATCATCGCCAAGGTAATCCGTTAACTGTTTAAACTTCCTTTTTATATCGTTTGTTCCTTGTTCCGTTTGCAACGGCCGATACCAATAAACATACTGATCTTCTTCTAGTTCTCCTACTTTCTCTTGGGTGTTGTAAAATAGCCCATAAGAAAAGAAAAGGCTTAAAATAGTAATTATTTCTGATATAAATATAAGTATAAATATAGCACTGTGTCTCTTTGCCAGTATTGTGATATTTTTTTTGACATAGCTAAAATATGTCATTTGTATTTGCTCCTTATTTTATTTTTCTAAAGCAATTGAATATTCTCGCAAAATGCGAGAATATTCAATTGTTAATGAAGGATCTATCGAAATCGTTTTGTACTATATGAATTATTTGTTCTTATGAATGCCTTAATACATTAGAAGGAAGCACTATTGTCAGTTAATAATTACCACCGTTGATAAAGACATTTGTGGTAGTTGCATCTGAAATAGAAGAATCGGAGTTGGAGCCTACACGAATACAACTGTAATGATGTCTCTTTACACACTCGCTGGATACAGAATGTGATGGATCGGTTTTAACCACAGAAGTCGTACCAGCTATATATCCACTATTATGAATCAACACTAGATGTCCTGATGAATCCTTGTATTCTTGATAAGATGCCACTTTGTATCTATTAGCATATCCACCACTATAACCTGCTGGGCTTGGCGCTGTTCCTGTCCATCCATTCCATGCAGTATGTCTCATATTGCCTACCACTCTTTGAGTTTGAAAAGTGGAAACATTCTGATATGTGTAGTTGATGGCAAATGCCGTACATGACATTAATACGGCAACAATACTAGTAAGACCAAAAGAAATAATCTTTTTATGCTTCATAATATAACCTCCTTGTAATTCTCTGCATTGCCAAATAAATCAATGCCTATGTTGTTCTTACATATAAGTGAACTAAGTCACGATACATATACTTTCAAACCACCGGAATCACCAGACCCTTTCACATCACATTATCAAACCGTCACATTATTGCTGTAAACAGTTATTGATTCATAGTTCGAGCCTGAGTATACTTTTGTTTCAGTTCTGACATGATATGTTCCGCTGTGTGGAACTGTACCTGTTGTGGTATATATTGCATACCAATCGTAAAATGTTTTGCTCCAGCTTTGATGTCTGTACCACCAGCCACTTGGAAGCAATTCTTCTAAGGATTGCTTTATCTCTATTTTGGTAACCATACTGGAATAGCCTAACACTTTGCTATAGCATTGTGCTGTATTATTTGAAATGGAAAGTGTATTGATCACATACGATGTGTAGTTATATCTATCTGGTGTTGTCGTTTCATCTTGTGCCGATTCAGCATAGGCGGTCATACTGAATGCCAAAATCATTACAAATACCGTAAGCAAAGATATCATTTTCTTTTTCATAGCATTATCCTCCAAACAAAAAAAGATACAGAAAGGAGTTTTTCCCTTTCTGTATCTATTAACTGTTATAGCTTGCAAAATGTTAGGTTAATCCTTCAACTTTGTAGACCTGCACAATTTCAGGACCTCATCTTTGTTTAGATTGCTCGTAATCATAAAGGCATAATCATCATTGCTCCATATGATTATCGTATTGTCTTTGCTTGTTGCAATTTTGTATACTATTCCGTCCGTATCGGTATAGTATTCAAAATGATTGTGCTCATTATCAATATTGAGCTTAAAGGCTGATCGTGTGTACTGATCAAGCATTATACATTTCTTGTCGTATGAATATACAGTAGAAAGGGAATCACTTGTCTTATCGACCTTCGACTGTACAAAACCTTCCGGTAAGTCAGAAATATAATACTCCTCCTGTATCGTTTCGGGATAGCTGGTGTCTGAATTATTCTCAATTTCAACAACATTATGGTCAGCGAAAGCGTTTGTAATAAACTTAATCACAGCCTCACGCACCGCCTTGACACTCAGCGCTGACGCAGAAAAGATGACGATCGCTACGATAATGCACGCCGCCCTGCGTCCTGCGGATGATATCAGGTTGAAATATGGCTTGCGCTGGCGCTTTATCAGCTTTGTCATTTTCTTTTCGTGCTTTTTGCTGAAAGCGTGCGGCTCTCTATTGTCCAGAGAACTCATTTGTTCATTGAAGCGTTCATCATAAACAGCTTCAAAAGCTTGTAAAAATATCGTGTTGTAATTCATTCTGAGTCCTCCTTCCTTATGATTTTTCTCAAATTATTCTTTGCAGCACTGAACCTTGCCCTTGCCGCAGCATTGCTTATATTGAGCGATCTGCTTATCTGCTTGTAATCAAGCTGCAAAATACACCGCAGATAAAGTATCTCCATATCCGTTTTGTTTAGTTTCCTGATGCACTCTTTCCAGAAGAGCATATCATACTCGTCATAGCTTTCATCGGTGAAAAACTCGTCATCATACTCCTCTGTTTTAATATTTACCTTTTCTTTTTTTATCTTATCCTTTGCACTGTTCTCACTACATATAACTACATATTTAAGTTGTTTGTGAGGTTCTAATTTGTTAACTTTTTTGAAATTCCTCGCAACTGCAAGAAATGCTTCGGATACACACTCCTCAGCAAGAGCTTCATTGTGAAGTATATCATAAGCAACATAATATGCTTTTTGACTGCATTCGATATACATTTTTTCAAATGCAGGGATTTCTTCGTCATCAACGAGTGCCATATACATCATCGGCAGCATTTTGTCACTTCCATTAGAAAAATTGAGTATATTGTAGCATAAAAGGAATAAAAATGCAAGTACAGTGAAAAATCAAAAATTCTCTACCATGATCTTTTGTCTATTTCCGATATGACACCCCTTATGACACCGCTGTGACAGTTGTGCGCATCTCTGAATTTTTCTGCTGAGCCTTGACGCACACTTTC
>AUXO012838685.1_pt1 | contig 13021 bp, 10 predicted proteins | sample 768731 | NCBI WGS metagenome assembly AUXO01 (sample SAMN02715735, study PRJNA202380) | gut metagenome | biome: sheep rumen | host: Ovis aries | place: New Zealand: Palmerston North
TCATCACAAGCTGGACATTCCTGCCTTCTTTCTTGACAACGAATTAAGACGAATTACACGAATTTCACGAATTGGAACGAATTTCACGAATGAAACAGTATGTATGACGAGATTACACGAATTGGCTGCGCACAGACAATCGCTGCTTGCAGCGAACAATTCGTGAAATCAATAATAATTCGTATAATTCGTGAAATTCGTTTTAATTCGTTGTTTTAAGATGCCTGAAGCGTGAATTGCTTATTGCCTAACGGTTATTGTCTAACGGTTATTGGTTAACGGTTATTGGTTATTGCCACTAGTTCTCGATAGTCTGCCAGTAGATTCCAAAGTCCGTCTTCCGAGAGTACCCCCCGTTTCAGTCCTTCTGGCAGCAGTCCTGCCCTGTCGTCATCAAAGTCTTTCTGCCATTGACCGCTGCCGTAGTATTTGTCGAGCTGGGCTATATCGTCCCTCACAGCCTCAAACTTGTCGAGTGCCGCATTCAGCTCCATCACTGCCGCAGAGGCCCGGTCCATCCTTTGCTCCATCTCCTTGATGCGTTCTATCTGTTTCATGTCTGTATCCATTCGTTTTTGCTGCAAAGTTAGGAAAATTTGAGGAGGCAGACAAAGAAATAGCGGAAATAAACACTCCTTTCGCAGATTTTTCTTAATTTTGCATCCATTAAATGACAGACAATGACAGACATGTACCAGAGATATGCCCTCTTCTTTGACATCGACGGCACGCTTGTGAGCTTCAACACCCATGAGATACCGCCCTCTACTATTCTTGCCCTCACCCAGGCCAAAGTCAATGGCTCACGGGTGTATATCGCCACGGGGCGCCCTCCACTCATCATCACCAATCTCGGAGCCATTGAGCATCTTATCGACGGCTATATCAGCACCAACGGGGCCTTGTGCTTCGTAGGCCAGCAGACAGTGAGCTGCCTGCCCATCGACAAGCAAGACGTGATGACCTGCGTGGAGGATGCACAGGCCAAGCACTACAGTCTGATAGTGGTAGGAACCAAGGACGTGGGGGTAATCGATCCCAAAGGTGATGTAGACCGTATCTTCCGAAAGACGCTCGCCGTGAAGAACCTCGACAAGGCCATACCAATAGAGGAGGTGCTACGGCAGGATATCCTGCAGCTTACACCCTTCTTCCCAGCCGAATATGAGCCGCTTCTGCTAGCTCGTATGCCCAAGTGTATCTCAGGCCGCTGGCATCCGGAGTTCACGGATATCACCGCCTGCGGAGCCGACAAAGGCAAGGGCATCCTGGCTATGGCCCGGCATGAGGGATTCGACCCAAGCCGCACCATCGCCTTTGGTGATGGTGGCAATGACATCTCGATGATACGCCAGGCAGGCATTGGCATCGCCATGGGCAATGCCATCGACGAGCTGAAACGCCAGGCCGACTATGTGACAACTTCTGTGGATGACGATGGCATCAGGCGTGCCCTGCGCCATTTCCAGGTGATTTAGCCCTTAGTCATAGAACTCCAGCTTGCCAACGTGAGGAGCCAGCTTGCTCAGGTCGGGCAGTTGCATATAGTCGCCATAGATGTGGCGCAGGTGAGCATCGCTGTTGCCAGGCACGGGAAACTCGCCGTCCTCAAACCGGTGGGTTGTCAGGGGGAAGATCTCATGGGCATAGCGGGGATTGTGAAAGGGAATGCCCATGCCGCTGGTGATGATCTTGCCAGGGAGCAGACGGCACAACAGTCGGAGGCAGGGAAACACCACCTTCTTATTCAACATAAAGATGCGGCGCACGGTGCGGATGGCCTTGTGGTCATCCGTGCTCGTGCGCCACACCTTATAGATATGCCCCACGGTGAGTTCCGTCAGTCTGTGAAGCCAGATGGGGTGTCGCTCCATGGGAAAGATGTCGATGTAGATGCCCTGCTCCTTCCAATGCCTGTCGTAGGCATTCTGTTCCAGCATACGGGAGCGGCGGTCGCGCAGCTTGGCGTAGAAGTAGAAGTAGCCAGGGTCTGTCTCATCGTTTTGCAGGGCGAGCCAGTCGGGCAGTTCGCTGGGCAGCACGCTCATCAGCCGCAGGTAGTCGGAGCGCATCATCTCGATGTCGAGGTCGTCATCCCAGGGTATGAATCCATCATGGCGCAAGGCACCAATCAGCGTACCGCTACTGAGCCAGTAGCTGATGTGGTGCTTGCGGCAGATGCGATCCACCTCCCGCAGGATGTCCAGCATGCGCAACTGCTGTCTGCGCAGCAGCGAACCGTCAGGATTGAAGCGTTGGCGGAGTGTCTTGTTGTCCATGTGTTACTTGTGACGCTCCTCTATCTTCTTGTTGATATCGTCGATGACCTCGTCGGTGAGCTCATACTTCGAGATGATGAACATCGCAAGCAGCAGCAGCATGGCCGGAATAATGCATACCAGCCAGCGTATGCCCTCCTGAGCCAGCGGCGACTGCAGCTCCAGGTCGTTCATGAAGTAGGCGCCAGCCGCATTGCCCACCGACATCATGGCGAAGGCCGTGATGAAGAAGAGGGCGATGATGCGCAGCGGACGGTTGCGCATGAACTCCATCCAGAGGTCGCTCACCTTCACATTAGCCGCCTCCGACTGGTCCATCACCACCCGCTCCTTGGTCTGCGAGAAGCAGAAGATGAGCAGGGCCAGGCCCACGAGCGAGTAGAGCAGCATGGTGTAGAACCAGGCGCTGGAGTCCTTGGGCAGCGTGGTGGCTTCCTCTGCCGGCACGTAGCTGGTCATGGCGAGCACCAGTCCCGGCACTACGCCGCCCAGAGCCATGCCGGCCTTGAAGAAGATGCCTGTCAGGGCATTGACGATGCCGGCAATGCGGCGGCCCGTAGTGTATTCAGCGTAGGAGATGACCTCAGGGATGAGTGCCCACATGTAGCCCGTGGCCACGATGACACCTGTAGACTTGATGAACTGGGCGATGTAGACCAGGGTGATGTTCTCCTTCACCGTGCCCATCTTGCTGATTACATAGAGCAGGGCCATGCCGATGATGGCGATGGTGAGGAAGATATAGAACATGTTCTTCTTGCCAACCTTCTTCTTGATGGCAGGCACCAGCGGCATGAAGATAAACGAGGGCAGCGAGCCAAGGCCCATGAAGAGCGCCATCTCTATAGGCAGCGTCTGCGACGAGGCGAAGATGGCCACGATGATGGGTACACCGGCTGATACAGCCAGACCACCCACATTGGCCATGAACATACGGACGGATGTGAGGATGGTGATCTCATCGGTGTCGCGGGTCAGCGAGGAGTTCAGTGCGCCGTAGGGCACATTGATGAGCGTGTAGAGCATCGACATGCCCACGTAGGTCAGGTAGGCATACACGAGCGAGGGCGCGAAGCCGTCCCAGAAGCAGAGGATGGCCAGGATGGTCAGTGGTATGCCGCCCATCACAAGGTAGCTGCGGTACTTGCCCCAGCGGGGGTTGTGCTTGTCGACGAAGGTACCCACGAGAGGGTCCCAAAGCACATCGACGAGGCGTACAACGAGAAACATCGTACCTGCCAGTCCGGCGGATTTGGCTGCATCGCCACCGAGCACATAGACATCGGTGTAGAAGAACAGCAGGTACATACAGATGGTTTGATAAATCAGGTTCTGGGCCAGGTCGCCTGCACCGAAGCCGATGCGCTGCACCCAGGAGAGCTTGTAGAAGCCCTTTGTTTCGTTGGTAGTTGACATGATGTAATTTACGATTTAGCTATTTACTATTTATTTACTATTTAATTATTTACGGCCTACGGGGAGGGCGGCAGCAAATTCTTCATTCTTCATTCTTCATTTTTAACTCAAACGAGGACATGGGGAGGCCGCTGAGCGAACGCACGTTGGCCTGCCAAGGGTCGTCCTTCCAGGCGTAGCGTAGTTTGAGAGGTGAGAGGTGAGAGGTGAGAGGTGAGAGGATAGTGATGCTATTACCGCTGGCGGTGGCTTTGGCGTTGTGGAAGATGCCATCGGCGCCGGCCACCTCGAATGTGTAGAGATCGCCTTCCTGTATGGGCTGGTCAAGTAGGAGCTGGATATTGTTACCAGTCAACTTTACGTCGATGACCTCTGGCGAGAGCTTCACCTTATTATTATTAAAGACGAGACGGTCCAGGCAAAGGCCGATGCGCTCGGCCACCTCCTTCTTGCGCAGCGGATGTATGTCTACGGTCTCACCCAAGTCGAGGATGACGGCCAGCTCTGCCCTCTGGTCGGCCTTGGCCACAAGGCGCTGGGCCTCGCGCAGGCGTGCCCAACCGCTGTTCACGGGTTCTGTCTGCGGCGTGAGCGGCTGCGGATTGCCCGTCTGCTGCCGTCCGTCGTGATTGGCCAGCTGCACGATGGTGAAGGCCATCTCAGGATCCTGCCACAGGTCGCGCCAGCAACCCATCATCTTTCGGAGATAGTCGGCGTAGGGAGCCGGATTGCCAGTATTCGACTCTCCCTGATACCACACCACGCCGCTCAGTGCGTATGGGGCCAGGGGATGGACAACGGCGTTATAGAGCGTTGTGGGCAGGTTCTGCAGTGAGACATCGCCGCCAGGACAGCCGGGCATGTCGATGCCTGAACAGAACTTCCATGACGTGCTAAGGGGTATCACGTCCTTCGGCATGGGATTCTGCGACAGCCGGTCATCGCCGAAGGCTATCAGATAAGGCTTTTCCGGGATGAAATGCGCAGCACCGTATTTATTGATAAACCTCACGGTGATCACATTGTCGCCCTCGCGGAGCAGTCCCTCAGGCAGGTCGTAGCGGCGTGGAGGATACTGATAGTAGGTGTGGCCCACCTCACGGCCATTGACATAGGTGACATCCTGATCGAAGAGCGTGCCGAGCAGCAGGCGGGCGGGCTTGCCGGCATGGGACTTGTCTATGGTGACGTGCTGACGGAGCCAGACCGTTCCCGTGCCGTTCCACTTCCATCCGTTCTGGTCGATGGTCTGCCACTGGCTGTCATCATAGGCTGCTGATGTCCAGTGGTTTGCCAGTCCAGGGTCGCTGCTGTCAAGTATCTGCTGCCATTGCTGAGAGGCGAGGGCGTTGGCTTGGCTTTGCGTCTTCACATAGTCATCGTTCTGCATGAGCTGCGTGCGCCTGAGCAGCAGGGGATAGTCGCGTTGCAGGCTGTCGGCAGAGATCCAGGCTTCAATAGGCGTGCCGCCCCAGCTGTTGACAATGATGCCCTGCGGCACGCGTGTCTTTTCAAACATGCGCTTGCCCAGGAAATAGCCCACGGCAGAAAAAGGCCATGCATTCTGCTTCGTGAGCGGCTTCCAATTGATGCCGGTGGGACGGATGTCATCCTTCGGGCCATGGGTGTCGGTGTCGTTTTGCACGCGGAAGAGACGTATCTGCGGATTCTCATAGGTGTCAATCTCCTTAACATATTGGGGATAGACCCGCTCTATGTGTACATCAATGTTCGACTGGCCGGAGCAAAGCCACACGTCACCTATTAATATATTGTCGAGCACAAGCTTCTCCGTAGCCTCTCCATCGCCAGTGATCTCCATCGTATATGGGCCTCCAGCCTTCATCTTGGGCAGGTCCATACGCCACCGGCCTTGGGCATCAGCCTTGGTGGTGTAGCTTTTTTTGTCAAACAGGATGCTGATACGCTCTCCCGCGTCAGCTTTTCCCCATATTGGCACAGGTTTTCCTCGCTGGAGCACCATGCCCGACTGAAACAGCTGTGGCAAAACAACCTTTGCATCGACATCTGCCAAGCAAAGGAACATCACGCAAATCGTCAGTATTTTCTTCACCATTTCTATTTACTATTTAGCTATTTACTATTTACGATTTATTTACTATTTTATTATTTAGCTATTTCCACCACTTCAGAGGGCGGTAGCAAATTTATCATTCATCATTCATCATTTATCATTTAGCGAAGCGCATTTTTAGGATTCTGATGCAAATATACTAATAAAAAAGCGGTGGAAATGAAAAAAAACTTTTTTTCTTGTGAAATGAAACAAAAAAAAAAGCATCTGTAACATTTCAAAACGGCTGATTGTCCAATATTCCTTAACTTTGCACCCAAGTTGCAACAAGCAGCGAACAGCTATGTCCTTAAACAACCATACATCACAGAAAATCTCAATGCGAGAGAAGGTGGGCTACTCCTTGGGAGACGCCGCCGCCAACCTCGTGTTCCAGATGATGATTATCTTCCAGCTGAAATTCTACACCGATGTCTTCGGACTCGACGGGGCGGTGGCTGGAAGCGTATTGCTCATTGCGTGCCTCTCGGCATTGGTGGTCGACCCCGCTATCGGCATCCTGGCCGACCGTACGAACACACGCTGGGGAAAGTTCCGGCCTTGGGTGCTCTTCACGGCCCTCCCCTTCTGCGTGTTCTACGTCCTGGCATTCTATAATCCTGGTATAGAAGAGAAAGGTATGGTGGCCACCTATGCCACCATCTCCTACCTGTTGCTCATGACCGTCTACTCGATGAACAACATTCCCTACACCTCTTTAGGCGGCGTGATGACGAGCAACATCCGCGAGCGCACCGAGATCAGCACCATCCGCTTCATTGCCGTCACCATAGCCCAGTTTGTGGTTCAAGGCATGACCCTCCCGCTGGTCTCCCGTTTTGGAGGCGACGTCAATCCCCAGCGGGGCTGGCTCTGCACCATCTCTCTCTTCGCCGTTGTAGCCTTTGTGCTGATGGTCATCACCTTCCTCGTGACGCATGAGCGCATCCAACCGCCTCCCACCCAGCATGTCAACATCAAGGAGGACATACGCGAGACGTTTACCAACGTACCTTGGAACACCATGTTCATCCTCACCTTCTCCCTCTTCGTCACCCTATCGATGTGGGGAGCGGCCATGAACTTCTATTTCCAGTATAACGTCGACCAGAAGGCCCTCTTCGACTTTCTCCGCATCTTCGGGCTGGTCAGCCATCAGAGCGAGGCCTATTCCACCGGCTTTTCCGCCTTCAACATGATTGGGGCCTTGGTGCAGTTTGCGGGCGTGGTGATCCTCTCCCGCCGTTTGGCCAACAAGTTCGGCAAGAAGAAAACCTTCATGGTGTGCCTCTTTCTCACGGCCGTCTTCTCTGCCATGTTCTATATCCCCTCGCCCACCGATGTGGCCCTGATTTTTGCGCTCAACATCCTGAAGTCGCTGGCCTACGCCCCAACCATCCCCCTGCTGTGGGCGATGATAGGCGATGTGGCCGACCATATAGAATATGAGAACCATCGCCGTGCCACCGGCTTCTGCTTCTCGGGCATCATCATGGCACTCAAGGTGGGGCTTGGCACGGGAGGTGCCGTTGCAGGTATCATCATTTCGGCCTTTGGCTATGTCTCAGGTGGCACATCAGTCCAGAACGAGACTGCCCTCGAGGGCATCCGCCTTGTGTCGAGCATTGTGCCGGCCGTGCTGTTCGGAGTAGGAGTCATGGCCCTCAACTTCTATCCCATCACCAAGGAATTCAACCAGCAAATGCAGAAGGAACTGGCGAGAAGGAGAAAGGCGCTTCGCTAAATGATAAATGATAATTGTAAATAGTAAATCGTAAAATAGTAAATAACATGATGAGTCCACGTTATCTTTTCCCGAGTGATTATATGGCAGATCCTTCTGCCAATGTGTTCAACGACCGTATCTACATCTATCCCTCCCATGACTGGGAGGCAGGTGCTGCCTTCGATGACGATGGAGGCCATTTCCAGATGAAAGACTATCACGTGCTTTCACTCAACGATGTGGAGCACGGCGAAGTCGTAGACCATGGCGTGATCCTTGATGTCAGCCAGGTGGCATGGGCTGAGAAGCAGATGTGGGACAACGATGTCGTTGAGAAAGACGGCAAATACTATCTTATCTTTTCTGCCAAGGACTATAATGGCGTGTTCCACCTTGGTGTTGCTATCAGCGACACACCCGAAGGGCCGTTCGTTGCCCAGGAGCAACCCATCCGCGGCTCAATGAGCATCGACCCCAGCGTGTTCAAGGATGATGACGGAGAGATCTATGTCTACTTCGGCGGTCTCTGGGGCGGCCAACTGCAGTGGTACCAGGCCCCCAAAATCGTAAATAGTAAATCAGTAAATAGTAAATCAGTTGACCTCGGGCCTGCCGGCGACCGGAAGACGCAGCTCTTTGCCCCTGCCGATGTGCCAGCGCTGCCCAGCTTTGTGGCTCGTCTGAGCGACGATGTGCTGCAGTTTGCAGAAGCACCCCACAGTGTGATCATCCTCGACAAGGAGGGGCAGCCCCTCAAGGCTGGCGATCCCCATCGCTTCTTTGAGGCCTCGTGGATGCACAAGTATCAGGGCCGCTACTATTTCAGCTACTCCACAGGCGACAGCCATCTGCTCTGCTATGCCATCGGCGACAACCCCTACGGCCCCTTCACCTATCAAGGCGTGCTGCTCGACCCCGTGGTAGGCTGGACAACCCACCACAGCATTGTGGAATACCGAGGTGAATGGTTCCTCTTCTATCACGACTGTGTGCCCTCCAACGGCATCACTCACCTGCGTTCGCTCAAGGCGCAGCGATTGTTCTACAATGAGGATGGAACGATTCAGAAGGTGGTCAATGAATAGTCTCATCAGCCGATACTATACTGCCCATCGCGACGAGCTGCTGGCCTATGTCAGCAGCCGTCTGCACGACCGTCAGGAGTCGGAGGACATCGTTCAGGATGTCTTCCTCCGGCTCTTGACTTCCCCTAAGATGATTTCTGAAATCACCCTGCCAGCCTTGGTATATACCACATTGCGCAACAGGATGATTGACCATTGGCGACGCCATCCACCCTCCACCCTTCACCTTCCACCCTCCCCCCTCCTCGCCGATGACCGTTCCGTGGAGTCGGTTATCTCTGCTGCGGAGCTGACTGAAATCATGGAGCGTGGCCTGGCCCGTGTGCCAGGCAATTGCCGTGAGATCTACCGCATGCACATCTATGGAGGCATGAAGGTGGCAGAGATCTCTCAGACACTGGGCGAGGGCTACAAGTCGGTGGAGCACCGGCTTGGCACCGCTCGTAAGACCATCCGACAATATATGCGCCGCTATGCCTAATCAGGAAACGCTCCGCTTTATCCACCAGCACGCCGATGCCGATGTGCGACAATTGGCGCTCCAAGGTGCCAAATATCCAGAGGTGGACATGCCCTACGCCTTGCAGCAAATCGCCGGGCGACAGATGGCCAAGACCAAACTGCCCGCATGGGCTGCTATGGATGACATCGTCTATCCCCCTCACCTCTCGATGGAGCAATGCTCAAGCGAGTGGGCAGCCAAATACAAGGCCAGTCTTGCAGGAAAAGGCCGCAAGCTTGTAGACCTCACAGGCGGCTTTGGGGTGGATTTTGCTTTCATGGCTGAGGGCTTTCAGCAGTCTGTCTACATAGAGCGGCAGCCTCAATTATGCGCCATTTCATCGGAGAATTTCAAAACTCTCGGCTTGCATGCCGAAGTGGTATGCGCCGATGCCATCGACTATCTTCACGCCCTCACTCATGCCGACCTCATCTTCATCGACCCTGCTCGCCGCGATGCCCAAGGGGAAAGAACATACGGTATAGCCGACTGCACACCCAACGTACTTCAGATCATGCCTCTCCTTACAGCAAAGTCAGAGCGCCTGCTGCTGAAGCTGTCGCCAATGCTTGACTGGCGCAAGGCCGTAGCCGACATAGAGTCAGCTGGAGCCAATAGGGTCAGCGCAGTCCATATTGTCTCCGTTGCCAACGAGTGCAAGGAGCTGCTGGTTTTGGTGGAGGGACTTTTGGAGGGGAGAGGTGAGAGGGGAGAGGTAAGAGATATGACTGGAGGCAGAGTAGGTGGCCAGGGGGAGACGGGCCTAAAGGTGGTCTGTGTCAATCTGCAGCCCAACGGTATCGATGAAATCTTTGAATTTTGCGCCTCTTCATCAAATTCTGCCTGCTCTGCCTCCAGTCATATCTCTCCCCTCTTCCCTCTTACCTCTCCCCTCTATAAATCCCTCCTCCTCCCCAACGCCTCCGTCATGAAGGCCGGGTGCTTCGATGCCTTGGTAGCAAGGTTCGGCATCAGCCAGCTCTCTCCCAACAGCCACCTCTTTCTGGCCGACAAGTCCATTAAGGGCTTTCCAGGACGACAGTTTTCCATCATCCGTACCACCTCCATGAACAAGCGGCAGCTAAAAGAAGCCTTGGCAGGTATCGACAGGGCCAACATAGCCGTGAGGAATTTCCCACTGACAGCCGACGAACTACGCAAAAAACTCAAGATGAAGGATGGCGGAGAGGTCTATATCTTTGGCACAACTGTGGCAGAAAAAGACCATAAACTGTATATATGCCGTAAAATAGAGGTTGTTTAACTACTTTTCACCTTTTTTACCTTTTGGCCTTATCACCTTTTCGCCTTTTTTTGTACCTTTGCAGAGGTTTTAAGGCTTTAACACATCACGATGTCAGTAGAAATCAGAAAAGTTACAGACAAAAGAGGGCTTGAACAGTTCGTCCAGTTCTACTACGACTTGTATAGAGACAATCCCTATGCAGTGCCCAGCCTGCGTTCGGGCGAGCTAACCACGCTGAACAGGGAGAAGAATGCCGCCTTCGACTTCTGCGAGGCAGACTATTTTCTTGCCTATCGCCAGGGAAAAGTCGTGGGGCGGGTGGCAGCTATCATCAATCACAGTGCCAACAAGAAGTGGCAGCAGCGGCGTGTGCGCTTCGGATGGTTCGACTTCATCGACGATCCTGAGGTGTCGAGGGCATTGCTCAAAACGGTGGAGGACTGGGGCAAGGCAAAGGGGATGACCGAAATCGTGGGACCGCTCGGCTTTACTGACATGGATAAGGAAGGCATGCTGACCTGGGGATTCGACCAGCTTGGCACACAGTTTACTATCTACAACTACGCTTATTATCCCAGCCACATGTCGCAAATGGGAGGCTATGAGAAGGATAATGACTATGTGGAATACAAGCTGATGGTGCCGGAAAAGATCCCTGAGAGATATACGAAGATAGCCAAGATGGTGGAAAAGCGCTATAACCTCCATATAAAGAAAATGACGCGCAGCGAAGTGCTCAAGGGTGGATATGGGCTGAAGGTGTTTCACGTAATCAATGAGACATTCAAGGATCTGTATGGCTACAGCCAAATGACGGATCGCCAGATTACAGACTACATCAAGATGTACTTCTCGATGCTCGACATGAACCTCATAACGGCGATAGAAGACTGGAACACGCCAGACCACAAGTGTATAGGTATAGGCATCACGGTGCCCTCTTGTAGCCGTGCCTTGCAGAAGTGCAGGGATGGACGCCTGCTGCCATTTGGATGGTGGCATCTGATAAGGGCGCTGAAGTTCCAGAAGACGGAGGCAGTTGACCTCATCCTGCTGGGCATCCTGCCTGAATACCGCTCCAAGGGCGCCAATGCCCTGATGTTCTACGACCTCATACCCTGGTATCAGAAGTATGGCTACAAATGGGGGGAGACGCAGGTGGAAATGGAATCCAACGAGAACGTGCAGAGCCAGTGGGGGCCTCTTGCCCCGATTCAGCATAAGCGTCGCCGCTGCTATATAAAAAAATTGTAAAATTGTAAAATTGTAAAATCAAAACGGTGTCAGAAGAAAACAACTATAACATACCTCAGCAGCCCGAACAAGCAAAATACGATGAGGACAACATCCGCCACCTCTCGGATGTAGACCATATCCGCACCCGCCCTGGCATGTATATTGGCAGGCTCGGCGATGGTAGCCATCCGGAAGACGGTGTATACGTGTTGCTGAAGGAGACCATCGACAACAGCATCGATGAGTTCCGCATGAATGTAGGCAAGCGGATAGAAATAGACATAGAGGATGGTTTGCGGGTGTGCGTGCGCGACTATGGGCGCGGCATCCCGCAGGGAAAGATTGTGGAGGCTGTCAGCCAGCTCAACACGGGTGGCAAGTACGACTCTAAGGCTTTCAAGAAGTCGGTCGGCATGAATGGCGTGGGCATCAAGGCCGTCAACTTCCTGAGTTCCCACTTCGAGGCCCACAGCTATCGTGACGGGCAGGTCAGGAAGGTTGTCTTTGAGAAGGGAATCCTCAAAAGCGATATCACAGAGCCTACTCAGGACGAGACGGGCACCTATATCTATTTCCAGCCCGATGATACCCTCTTCAAGCAGTACTCCTTCCACGAGGACATCGTGGAAAACATGCTCCGTAACTATACCTACCTCAACTCCGGGCTGACCATCATGTACAATGGGCGGCGTATCTTCTCACGCAACGGGCTCGAAGACTTGCTCCGTGACCGCATGACCAACGATGCCCTCTATCCCCTGGTGCACCTGCAAGGAGAAGACATAGAGATAGCCTTCACCCACTCCAACCAGTATGGCGAGGAATACTACTCCTTCGTCAACGGACAGAACACCATCCTGGGCGGAACCCACCAGAGTGCCTTCAAGGAGCATATCGCCCGAACGATCAAGGAATTTTTCGGCAAGTATGAATACGGCGACATCCGCGCAGGCATCGTGGCCGCCATAGCCATCAATGTGGAGGAACCGATATTCGAGAGCCAGACCAAGGTGAAGCTCAGTTCCACGCAGATGTCGCCAGACGGCGTGACTATTAATAAATATGTGGGCGACTTTATCAAGCAGGAAGTTGACAACTACCTGCATATCCATTCTGAAGTGGCAGAGGCCATAGAGAACAAGGTGAAGGAGAGCGAGCGCGAGCGGAAGGCTATGGCCGGTGTGGCGAAGCTGGCACGGGAGCGCGCCAAGAAAGCCAACCTGCACAACCGCAAGCTCCGCGACTGCCGTATCCACTTCACTGATACTAAGAACGACCGCAAGGAGGAATCCTCCATCTTCATCACCGAGGGCGACTCTGCCAGCGGCAGCATCACCAAAAGCCGCGATGTGAACACCCAGGCCGTGTTCTCCCTGCGTGGCAAACCGCTCAACACCTTCAAATCCACCAAGAAGGTGGTCTATGAGAATGAGGAGTTCAACCTCCTGCAGGCTGCA